>Ga0172368_10000857_pt1 | contig 42977 bp, 33 predicted proteins | sample Lak11m_FD_114540 | JGI IMG/M metagenome (GOLD analysis project Ga0172368, IMG submission 114540) | Freshwater microbial communities from Kabuno Bay, South-Kivu, Congo - kab_022012_11m | ecosystem: Environmental > Aquatic > Freshwater > Lake | place: Democratic Republic of the Congo: South-Kivu... | reverse complement strand
TCTTGGCTTGATAAGGCTAAGACTTCTTTTAGTAAATCTTTATAGTCCATTTTTTAATCCTTTGTTTTATACAAAGATAATAAATTTTTTTAATATGCAACGCTATTCTAAACTAAAGCCTATTTATAATGTACTGGTTTGGACAACAACAGGTTACTGTGTCAATAAAACTGGCTATGCTTGCATGCGAGTCAAAAGAAGAAATATTACAGCTGCCACTTCCACCCCCTAAACCACCACCACCATAAGTGCTGATTCTGAAATCTAATACTCCATCATCATCAATATCTATTATATAATGTATCCCCTGGTGGGCCCAGATGAACTGCAACACCTTCAACAGAAGTGTCAGGAATAATATCAAAATAAGTATCATTTACTGTTATCTTTCCTGCTGCAATATACTGCGCTTGACAATAATTATAGCTTAATAAATAAATTGAAATGATGAGATAAATAATCTTATTCAAGTAATATGTTATAAGTAGTTTATTTGTTTCATGGCGTTTCTAACATTTTCTTCAAATATTTTGAAAGAATGTAAATTCCGAAGTTTTTCTATTGTTAATTCTTGAGATATAGGAGAATACAAGTTGGAAATAGTTAATTTGTTCCTTCTTCGGGGTTGAGAAATTTGAGCAATTTTTAATGCGTTAATTATACTTTCCTTAGGGTTAGCTAAATTTTCAATTAAATTAGTTCGAATAGGAAGTTGTAATTCATTGTTCGATTTGACAGTGCTCATTTTTTCTTTTAGTAGTTCAAAATCAGCCATCATCCATGCCTCAGTCATCTGAACAGGAATAACTGCAACTAAATTTTTACATAAAACACCATCAATATTATTTATCTCGGTTATTGTAGGAATAATATTGTGTTGCATTCTGTTTTCTATTGAAGGAGAATCCGCATCACAATGAACACAAATGACATGAAAATAAGAAAACTTTTTAGCTAAATTAATAATTTGATTAGTAAACCCAACACCTTCCTTTTTCAGATATACAGGTGGATATACTTCAATTTCCGAACGACATTCTAATGCAATAGTTTCAAATGTTTTTTGAATTATGTTGCCCAAAAATCTCAAATCAGTTGAGCCTTCAGTCGTAAAACCAATTTGTAATATATTTCTCATAATTAAATTTCAAAATCTTCTTTTTCAAGATATTTTTCTACTTCAAGTTCTGTCATTTTAATTTCTGAAGGAGTTAAAAAGTCAAGTGAAATCTGCCCATGAGAATATAATACAGGTAATAGTCTTGTGTTTTTATAGCTGTATTTTTTATCAAAGGAAACCGTAGATACAAGTTTAGAAAGCCAAACAGAAATTTCACTATATTTTTCAGTTTCTTTTAATACTTTTCGGACAAATGCAGAAGAATGAGTATTTACTATCATCTGCCTTAATGGAAATAATGGCATTTCAGTATCTGAGAAATCAGTTGATAGTCCCTTTAATAATTGAATCATCATTTTTAACCTGAAAGGATGAATTCCATTTTCGGGTTCTTCAAAGCAAATGATACCTTTATGTTGATTATCATATTTAAGAATGCATAAAATTAGTATTCTTAATGTCCCTTCGGAAAGTACACGTGATGTAAATTCTCTTCCATCATCACTTGATAATTTAATAACAAATTTATTTTCAGAAATTTCCTCAGTTATTTCAACTTTAGTAAAAGTTGGTAATAGGTTATTTAATTCAATTGAAATATCATTTATTAAATATTCGTCTTCTTGTTTTAGTCTATAAAGTGCTGCGGCTAAATTAGCCCCACTGTGAGAAACCGTATCAGGAGCCATGCGTGAACTTGGCTTTCTCAAATCTTCCGGATTTAATTGTAGAAATCTCCAATTTAACATTTCAGTTTTCACTGCAAAAGCATGTTTAAACTCAACACTATTAACTCTACTTAAAGCACTTTGAGCAATCTCATTTGCAGAAAATTCTCTTCCTGGACCAGGTTTGCCATCAAGAAGTATTTTTATAATTCTTTTATTTAATTTGTCTTCAGAAAGTATATATGGTTTTCCTCTTTTTCCTGTTTTAACTTTAGGTCTCCAAAACTCAAGAACATGATTGTCAATATTATTTCTAACCCACTTGTCTTCCTGATGCTTTATTGGAATTAATTTTTCATGGGAAATTTTTAAATCATCAAATCCCTTTACATTTCTTATTCTATTGATTTGTATTTCATAACGCAACCTGGTATATTTTAAAGTAGCTTCTTCACCCCAATTGTCTTTAATAGTTCTGTCAACCAACATTTCTATTGCCAGAGTAATTTTATCAGAATAATCTTTTGAAGAAAATTGGGTAAATTGTTCTTCTGCATCGCCACGTAAATTTTTAAATGCAGCTCTTATATCTTTATCTGCTAAATTTGACAACAGATTTAAAGCATCAAAAAGGTTACTTTTTCCTGAAGCATTTATGCCAGCAATTACAGTAAATGGGGTAAATTCCATAACAAAATTGCTGAATGTTTTAAAGCCGTCTATTTCAATTCTTGTAATCATGGCTTTATATTTTAAATATTAAAATCATAAAATAACCTTCATTTTTTGCTAAATTAAAAAAAAATAATATGCAATTACAAACAATTAAAAGATATATTTAGTTCACAAATTAATTACCTATATTATTTGGTCAATCCTTTTATCTGCTCTTCAATAACTTTTATTTTTGATTCTGCATCGGTTTTCTTTTTCATTTCCATTTCAATCACCTTTGCAGGGGCATTGTCCACAAAACTTTTGTTATCGAGTTTTTTAAGTACTGATGTGAGAAATCCTGTAGTGTATTTGAGTTCTTCGTTGAGTTTACGGATTTCTTCCTCTAAATCTATGTTTTGAGTGAGTGGGATGTAAAACTCGGTGTTCTTTACAATAAATGAAATAGCATTGTCGAGCTTCTGGTCTGTGTAAGACAACTTTTCAATATTGCATAGTTTTGTAACAACAGCATCAAAAGTAGTGTCGGGTTGCTCATCATAGTTCTTTTTAACCGAGAGCTCTATGCTGTCTTTGATGGCAATATTTTTTTCTTTGCGAATGTTTCTGATTTCTGTTATTATCTCCTGAACATATTCAAAATTTGAAATAATATTATCGTCATACTTTTCTTGTAAAGGCCACGAAGCCAATGATATAGAATTTCTATTCTCTTCATTTATCGTCTGCCATATTTCTTCAGTAATAAAGGGCATGAAAGGGTGTAAGAGTTTGAGCAGCTTCTCCATGTACCCTTTTGCTTCGCTAAGAGTAAGGGCATTAATAGGTTGTTGGTAAGCAGGTTTAATCATTTCGAGGTACCAGGAGCAATAGTCATCGCGGATAATCTTGTAAACCAGCATCAGCGCTTCAGACAAGCGGTATTTGTCGAAATGGTCATTCAGGGTTTCGAGTGATTTGTTGAAGACAGCATCAAACCATAAGGAAGCAGCTTTGGCGGTTTGTGGTTGAGCTAGGTTTGAATCTATCTCCCAGCCGTTTATCAACCTGAAAGCATTCCATATTTTATTGGTGAAATTGCGTCCCTGTTCGCACAAAGAATCATCGTAAAGCAAATCATTGCCGGCAGCAGAGCAGAACAACATGCCGGCTCTTACGCCATCAGCGCCGAACTTTTCAATCAGCTCCAGTGCATCGGGAGAATTATTAAGAGACTTTGACATTTTACGTCCCAGCTTATCACGCACAATACCTGTCAGATATACATTTTTAAAGGGTATCTGTCCCCTGAACTCAAGTCCGGCCATAATCATACGGGCCACCCAGAAAAACAATATCTCAGGAGCCGTGATTAAATCGTTGGTGGGATAGTAGTAATTAATATCTTTATTGTCGGGATTTCTGATGCCATCAAACACACTCAGAGGCCACAACCACGATGAAAACCAGGTGTCGAGCACATCTTCATCCTGTTTTAAATCTTCAGCTTTAAGATTTGCCAATTGGGGAAATTTTTTCAGTGCTATAGTCAAAGCTTCTTCTTTGCTTTTGGCTACTACATATTGCCCGTTGGGAAGGTAATAAGCAGGTATGCGTTGTCCCCACCACAACTGTCGCGAGATGCACCAATCCCTTACATTTTCCATCCAGTGACGATAGGTATTGACAAACTTGGCAGGATAAAATTTTACTGTTTCATCAAGTACACATTCTAGGGCTGGTTTGGCCATTGCATCCATTTTGCAGAACCATTGCAATGATAATTTTGGTTCAATCACCTCATCGGTTCTTTCGGAGTAGCCTACTTTGTTAACAATATCTTCTGTTTTAAGCAGATATCCTTTGCTTTCGAGTTCTTTTACAATTTTGCCTTTTACAACAAACCGGTCTTCGCCTACATAAATCTGCGCTTTTTCGTTAAGCGTGCCATTGTCGTTGAAAATGTCAATACTGTCGAGGCCATGTTTGATGCCGAGGTTGTAGTCGTTAATGTCGTGTGCAGGTGTCACCTTCAGTGCGCCAGTACCAAAATCCATCTCTACATAATCGTCTGCTATAATGGTCACGGCTCTGTTGATAAGAGGTACAAGGGCTTTCTTGCCTACAAAATCCCTGTATCTTTCATCATTGGGGTTGACACAAATAGCAGTGTCGCCCAGTATGGTTTCAGGTCGGGTAGTAGCTATGGTGATGAACTTATCAGGAGCATCTTCGAGAAAATATTTCAGATAATAGAATTTAGAATTGACTTCCTTATATATTACTTCTTCATCAGAAACGGCTGTCAGGGCTTTGGGGTCCCAGTTTACCATGCGTACACCGCGGTAAATTAAACCTTTGTTAAATAAGCTGATAAATACATCAATAACAGACTCAGACATGCTATCGTCCATTGTGAATCTGGTTCTTTCCCAGTCGCAGGATGCACCTAATTTTTTAAGTTGTTCGAGGATGATACCTCCATGTTTTTCTTTCCATTCCCAGGCGTGTTTTAAAAATGCTTCACGAGAAAGCGTTTTTTTGTCAATACCTTCTTCTTTCAGTTTGGCAACTACTTTGGCTTCTGTTGCAATAGAAGCATGGTCGGTACCTGGCAACCAGCAGGCATTTTTGCCCAGCATGCGTGCCCGTCTGACCAATATATCCTGAATGGTATTGTTGAGCATGTGACCCATGTGGAGTATGCCTGTTACATTGGGGGGCGGAATGACAATACAATAAGGTTCTCTGTTGTCAGGTTCTGACGTAAATATTTTGTTTTCTAACCAGTAGGCGTACCATTTGTCTTCTACTTGTCTGGGGTCGTATTTGGAAGGTATTTGCATAATTATATGGCTTTTAAAAAGAAAGTGCAAAATTACAATTTTTTTGCTTTTCAATTACTGAGACTTAAATTTAAAAACAAATATAGCCACAAAAGCACAAAGGCACGAAAGAACACAAAATATACATAGCCACAGATTACACAGATTTATAATGTAAAGCCACAAAAACACTAAGGCACGAAAGAGCACAAAATGTTTAACCACAGATTGCACAGATTGACACAGATTAATGCCAATAAAATTTAAAGATACAGGTGCGAAATATTATGGGATTGCTTCTCATTAAGTTACCGCCAAACTCCAAACTTCCTCCTAGTTTCCTAAAATCTCAAACTCAGTCCTTCTGTTCAACTGGCGGCCGTCTTCGGTATCGTTGGGTGCCACAGGATTGGCAAATCCATAGCCTTTATATTGCAAACGGTCTTTGTTAATGCCTTTTTCAATCAAATAGTCAACAACAGATTTGGCCCTGTTTTCAGACAATTTCTGATTGTAATCTGCTGAGCCTTTATTGTCGGTATGACCTGAAATCTGTATTTTAAGCGAGGATGAATTTTTCAGCAAATTGACAAGGCGGTCTAATTCTGCAATTGACTCACTTCTGAGGGTGGCTTTATCATAATCGAAAAATATATTGTTAAGAACGACCTTGCTGCCGACAATAATTTTCTTGAGGGCAATATCTCTGATAATTTCCTGATATCCTGTAGAAGGAGGGATGGTTACATTTTCAGAGTGAAACAGATACCCTTTGGCATTGACTGCAATGCCATAATTTTTACCGGAAGGCAAGGATACAAGATATTTACCTGTAGCACTGTTGGAATTTATCTTAGCTACTGACTCGTTTTTCTCATTGTCAATTATTTCTATGTCGGCTTCAACAGGCTGATTGGATACAGCATCGGTTATGGTTCCTTTTAGAATAGTAACATAAACAATAGGTTTTTCTTCTATAAAGTTGATGACATAAATATCCAAATCGCCAAAGCCACCGTCTTTTACAGAGGCGTAGTAACCACGTATGCCGCTTGCAGCAAGCACAAAGAATAAATCATCATCGGGAGAGTTGATGGGATAACCAATGTTTTCGGGTTCGCTCCACTTGCCATCTTTAAATGAAGATTTAAAAATATCAAAGCCGCCCATGGTCTTATGTCCCTGAGAGCTGAAATAAAGCGTTTTTCCATCGGGATGCATGTAAACACCTTCTTCATCGAAAGGGGTGTTAATAATATTCCCAATATTTGTGATATTATCCCATTGTCCGTCTTTATTCAGGGTGGCATAATAAATATCTCTGCCACCAGTTCCTCCCTCTCTGTTACTGACAAAATATAAAGTTTTTCCATCAGGAGAATAACTTGCAGAGGATTCGTGAAATTTTGTATTTACCGGTTCAGGAAGCTTTACAGGGATACTCCATTTATCGCCACTTTGTTTTGATTCATAAATATCGCCATTGCCATTATTGTCGATATACATTAGAAGCTTCTGTCCGTCATTAGAAAGGGCTATGTTAGAGTCGTGTGCTTTAGTGCAAATAGGGTCCCCCACATTTTTAGACTGAGACCATTTTTTATCTTTTTGAAAAGAAACAAACACATCCTCATCATATTCTCCTGTCATTCTGTCTTTGCCACCGGTGCTGCCATCGCGTCTGGAAGTAAACATCAGAATAGATTCGTCAGAAGAAATCACAGGGGCATATTCGGGATATGATGAATTGATGGCTGCACCTATGTTTTCAATTTTTACTTTAACAGGTTTCTCAACCAGCATTTTACCAATTTTGCATTCTTCGATGCGTTTTTCGACCAAAGAACCTTTTGTTTTCAGTTCCTGCAGCGGTATCATGTCCGAATAGCTGGTGTAAGCGCTTATGGCTTTGTCCCATTGCAAACTTTGGTGGTAAGCATTGGCCAACAGATAATACAAATCGGTTTCCACATTAGGTTCCAACACCTCAGCTTTTTCGAGATAAGGAACAGCTTTGGCTTTAGTAATGCTTTTAAGATAGCAGCTGCCTATGTGATAATTAAGCAAAGCATCATCTTTATTTTTATCATAAACTGTCAGATACGTTTCTAAGGCTTTTTCGTAATTGCCTTGTTTGTATAAGTTATCAGCTCTTTTTATTTCAGGACTTTGAGAAAATATCATTAAAGGCACTATAAATAAACAACTGAAAACAAAGAGGGTTATCCAAGAGGGTATAAATGTTTTTTTATGCATTATTATAAAATTAAAGTTTTCATTTAGAAAAGGGATGAGTTAAAAAGGTATAAAGGTATAAAGGTAAGAAGGTATAAAGGGAAGAAGGTATAGAGGTATAAAGGTATAAGGTCATTCTTTTTTTTTATTTTTGTGAGATTACAAAATTAATAAGACATTTTCCACATTTAAAGCAGTTTTTCAATTAATTTATTATTGATTTCTTTTTAAGCTTTTTTTCAATTTTTATATAATTTTTTGTATTTCCAACTCCCTATTCCCTTATTTCCCTATTTCCTTATACCTAAAATATTTACAAATTTAAAGAATAAAGATAACTATCTGATACGAGGAGCTTTGCCATATGCTTTTGAAGTTGGTGGCGGAATGTATTGCAATGAAAATTCCAGGCCTCCTTTGCCTTTACTGGCTTCTCTTAAGTTGGAGGTGTTGATGTCGTAACTTACACCCAGGGAATATCCTTTAAATTCAATTCTGCCGACCAATTGGAAGGCATCTTTTGCGCGGTAGAATCCACCTAATGAAGCAAATGCAGATTTAATCCACATGGTATGTTTTGATGCTTCCTGCAGTTTGAATTTAAACATGCTACCCAGATTCAACTCGCTGGCAGGGCCCTGATGTAAATATATAAACTGAGGCACAACAGCTAAATTAGTATTTGAAATACCTATCTCAGAACATCCATGGAACACAAATCTGGCATCGAGTCTTTCTGCTTTAGAAGAATAGAAAGACTGTCTGGGACGGTTGATATGGTCAAGAGCAACCCCAAACTGAATGTTAAACTGGTCGTTGGCGGTTATATAATTTTCATTAAACCCATATTGCCATAAGGCACCTGCACTGAAATCGCCATACATAAAGTTGTCAATGGCGTTTACTTCACCGCTTGGCAAATTAGGATTATACACGGTGCCATCATACTGATTGCCCCACTGTTGCAATGCGACATCACCTTTCAGACTTGTTTGCCCTAAGCCACCCCTGAGTCCGAAAGAAAAGCCCATTTCGGGGGTGAGTTGTTTTTGATAGGAAGCAAGCATATTAAACTGTGTCATGCCCATTTTAAGGTCGCCTGCAGCATCGTTGTAAAAGCTGGCACCCACACCAAACTGATCATTTTTGGTGTACATAAATCGGGTATCATAAGATGCCGCAAATGTTTTGTAAGGAGAAGCCACACTGCGCCACTGGTCTTTGTAATTGAGTATGCCTCTGTGGTTGCCTCCATAAACACCTGTCAGGGAGGGGTTTAAAAACAATGGGGCGTAAAAGAATTGTGAAAAATGAATATCCTGAGCTTTGAGTGTTCCCTGAAGTGCTATTATGACAAGAACTATAAATATTTTTTTCATTGTATTATTTTTTAATAATTAATAATCATAAAACTATCTTACTAAAGAAACATTCCCTGAGAGCTTGACTAATTCATCATCCTGATAAGTGACTTCGAGATAATAAGCAAATACACCCACATCGCATGGTTTTCCCTTGTAAGTGCCATCCCAGCCGTCGGCTTTATCGGTTGAAGCAAATACTTTTTCACCCCATCTGTTGTAAACAAAGAAAGTCATGGTTTTAAAGTTGGTGCCATACACATAAAGCATGTCGTTTTGTCCGTCGCCATTGGGAGAGAAAATGTTAGGAACAAAAAGATCGCCGAACAGGTGGGTAACACTGACAACAACAGTATCCAGGTCAGCACATCCAAAGCCATTAGTAACAGTGAGTATGTATGATGTTGTGTTTATAGGACTTGCAATTGGATTGGCAATGTTTGGATCGCTTAAATAATTAGAAGGAGACCATGCATAGGTCTGACCCCCAGAGCCGTTTAAAATGACACTTTGTCCTTCGGTGATGTTGGTGTCAATGCCGGCGTCGGCAGTAGGCGCAGGATTCACAACAACAGTGAGAGAAACAGTATCGGAACATGGAGGAACAGAAATAGTGACAGTGTAAACTCCCGCATCTGTCAAAGCAGCATTCATGATAGCAGGGTTCTGAATTGTGCTTGTAAATCCATTGGGGCCTGCCCAAGAATAAACTGAGCCTCCAGTGGCAGTAAAATTAAGAGGTGCTCCTTCACAAATAGGGCTGTTGCTGTTGGCAGAAACAACAAAGGGATCTTCACCAATAACGACAGTAGTTGTGCCCGGGCAGTTGTCAGTATCGTAAGTGTTAAGCGTATATGTTCCTGCAGGCAGATTAGAAAAATTCTGAGGACCGGTAATTCCAGGATACGAGACCACTGTTGTAGAACCATTAAGAAGGGTATAAGTGTAAGGTCCGTTGCCGCCTGTAGCCTCAGCAGTGAATGTGCCATTGGTACCTCCCACACATGTGGCATTGGTTATGGCAGAAGCTGTTACCGTATACGTTGAACAGATGGCACATGGAGCAAGGGATGCAAAGTCGTTTACTGTAACAAAATCACCGTTAGCATCAACAGCTTGTACAGGATAACCAACAGGTGGATTGATAGTGTCGCCCGAAGCAAAATTTTGCCAGTAGGCGCCCATGCTGCAGGTAGTAACAGGGATAAATCCGTTGAGACACTGACTCATGAGGGTATTCCATGTATATCCGCATGTAGTACATTCAGCCTGAGTGGTAATAGGAAATGTAGAAGCTGGAACTAATGAGTCCCATGTATAAGGAGCAGTACCACCTGATACGACTAGGTCACCAAAAGGATTTACACAAACACTAAGTTGTGCACAGGGGTTGACAGTGACATTAATAAAACTGCTGCCACAAGGCAAAGTATAAGTTATTGAATGGGTGCCTATACCGGCTGCTGAGGGAGAGAAAACACCGCTGGTAGGGTCAACGCCGGGACCACTGAAAGTACCTCCGGGAGTTTCAACCACGAGTTGAAAGTCGGGGTCGCCAGGGCAGAAAGGACCTGCCGGGCATATAGTGGTGTTGCAACACACCAATGCAAATGGTAAACAGGCTGACATATTGATTGACTGTACATAACCTGTACGGGAGACATCTTCATTTGTACCTGTGGTGCCACAAACCACTACGTTGCCGCCGGGGCTTACAATCACATCCGACACTGCAAATGGTAGAATTTCTTCAGAGATTACATTTAAATCCTGATCAAATTTAATGACCCTGTCGCCCGAGCCAACATATACACTGCCGCAGGAATCAACGGCTATACCGCTGTTGCCTGCCTGATAATAAGGTGTAAATTGTATGGTGTAATTAAGACCCCCTGTTATGGGTGCTGATGATATGATAGAACCATCAGCCAGAGACCTTTTATCTACAGTAGTACCATTCTGTGTGTAAACAAAATTCTGATTGGCCCTAATAGACCTTATACCGGCATTGCCATTGTTAGGTCTGTACTTTTCACATTTATAACCGAAGTTATAAGAAGAGTTTATTGAAAAAAGAGGTCCATTCGATGAACAAAGGTTCATGTTTTGGTTGATGCAGCCCATGGTGTCGAGCGTCAGGTAATAATATTTCGCATCTCTCGAAGAAGACAAAGCCCTGACCTCGTTGATGTCGGTGGCTGGAACACCCAATAATGTGTATGTTCTGGTTGCAGCAACTTCTACGAGGTTAAGAACGCTGCCATCAACCGGACTTACATCAAAGATAACCCCATGGCTTTCTTGTATAGGCATGGGTACTAAACGGGTTCCTCCTATTATCAGTTTGGTCTGGTCGCAGTTGAAAACTATCATCCAGTACTCATCGTTCATTCCTCCGTTATCATTCCACAACATGCTTCCAGCAGTGCTGACTTTTTGAATTACTGCAGTTGAACCTGAAGTAATATATGAATTTCCGCTTAGGTCGGTTGCTAATGTTCCAAGCCAGTTGTTTAAAGTGTCCCACGGTGTGCTGTAAGTCCATACCAGAGCTCCTGCTGCAGTGTATTTCTGTAATTTCATAGGCATGTCACCACCAATAATGTAGATGTTTCCGGCAGCATCTTTATCTAATTCCCACACGCCGTTTGAGTTGAGCAAAGCAGGTGTCTGTACCCATGGGTCTATAACAACATTTTTGGTATTATCATAATTATTAAGGGCAAATTGAACAGTATTATTGTTAATCGAAAACTTAGACTCAATAATGTTGTTTTTGTTGTCGGCATAAAAAGAAACAGGAGCATGTTCAACGATGTCGCCATACATGGTACTGATTTTCAATTGTCCTTTTTCGTCAATTGACAGGGTTCTGCCATCAGCATATTTCATTTTCACCTTTGTAATATCAGCGCCGGGGCGGAGTACCAATGAGTATTCAATGCCGGTTTCAGCATGGAAGATGTATTCTACATCAATATTGGGATAGAGATTTTTATAAATAAGTTTTGAATAACCGCGTATATTCCTGATGTCGTAACATTTGCTCCTGTCTTCGCTCATCATTGAATAGGTGTGATAGTCGGATTGTCTTCCTTCGGCAATTATTTCTACATCTGGGTTGGCGCCTTCCCAGGTCATGTAAACAAAATCGCTTTTTATGAGCTTTTTGGGTTTGCTGCTGTCGCCTTTTTTTCTGTCAGGGTTTTTTACTCTGGTGTTTAAGTGATAGGTCAAGCCTTTTTTGGTAAAAAACATCTGCACTGATGAGTGGTCAACAGCATAGAGGATCTTTGAATCGGGCAATTTATCCCTGCCATCAAATTGTCCTTTATTTTCAATAAATGCTTTGGTATAATTCCATTTAAACGACCAGTTAGATTTAGCATTTTGGGCCATGCTGCCCATCGAAAATAAAATTAAAAATGCCAATGTAAGAACAAATACATTTTTTGTTTTCATAATTATGCGGTGTTTGTTTTTATATTTTGTTTCTGATTTTTAAAAGATGTTTAATTTTTTAAGTATTTCATTTACAGTAATATATAACATATTGTCATATAAAATATAAATACATAAATCAATTCAAATGCACTTTTTAGCAGATGAAAAGCAAATATATTAATTTTGTTTTAAAAACAAAAATAAATCAAAAAAAAGTTTTTAGATAATCTGATTATTTGGTGAAATTTTATGCCACCACGCACACATGCTACTCCCTTGAATTATGTACTTAGGAAAACATAATTGCTTGGTGGAGCCAAAACCTTAATCTGAAGCAGTAGCTATACTATAGAAAAACAATTTTTCAGGGTGCAAAGACGGCCTCATAAAAATTTCCGTTGAAAACAAGGTTTTTATTCCCTATAGAAAAATTCATTTAAGCAGTTGAAAGCAACCAATGAGTGAAGGAGCAGTAAACATTGTACAAAACATTGAAAGTATCACCTGAACGGCTTTGGTTGCGCCGAAATAAAAGCCGTAGTTTTTAGGAAATTTTTATGCAGCCTTGACTTTTTGTTACTTTTGTGTTAAGACAAAAGTAAATAAAGAAAAATTTGAAATATTTAGGGTGACGGATGAGAGAAGTCAAGAAAATTTACAATAATAATTAAGAAAAAGGTTGTCTCAAAAGTAATATATTTCTCTAATTGCTTTGCTTTTTGCCATCCCACACCCTTCTTTTCCCTGAAGGGAATCCTCCCTAAAATGTGCGATGGATTATTTTTTTAAGGGGGGGTAAAGATGGCCAAAAAACAAAATTCAAAAAAACATTGCTTTTCAAACATTTGAGACAGAATCACAAAAAGTACGGTTTTCAAGCTAATATAAAAAGAAAATCTTAAGCTTCTATTTTTTAAAAGCAGGCAGGTATTCTTTCATGGCATCTTTATGAATCATAAAGTCCATCATTTTCAGCTTTACGTAGTCTTCGTGAAAAAAGTAAAAACCGAAGTTCTTGCTTCCTTTGCCTGCATTGCGTGAACCTGCGCCTGAATCCTTGATAAGAAACCATGTAGTGCCGTTTTTTTCATAATAGCCTACCAGATGCACACCATGATCGTCGGTAGTGGTGCCATTGCTGAAACGGAACTGACGGGCATTTTCATCTATATACTCAGAAGGAATATCAAAAGTAGGCACAGTAGCCGTTTGTGCCATTGATTCAAAGCCAGCCTCCGACACATCGCCGCCAAGGGCAACTGTAAAACCATTCTTGATGGCATTTTTGATGATGCTCATGTAATTATCCAATGAAATATTGTGGTAATCGGCAGCGTGCCACCAGTTGTCGGGCACTATATATTCGCATTTGGTATTGTAAGGTGAAGACATTAAGGAAGTGACATCTATATAATCGTCCATTACAAGTTTGAGTTCATTTTTAAGATAATCCTGCGGGCTCATTTCTTTACCGGCCACTGTTACTTTTGTGGGAGGCACGCCCATGTAGTTATTCATTATGGCTTTAATGGTGGCAATAATTTCATTTTCATTCCATGCATTGCTGAGTTTGACCGATTTGAGGTAAGCATCCATTTCTTCAAAGATTTTCGCATGGTTGTGAAAAACCTGCCCGGGCAGCAGTCCTGTGTAGTCTGCTAAAGGCACCACGCCATACATTTTCCACATACGGCTCACAGCATTGGCTTCTGATCCTTCGGAGAAGAGAGAGGTGCCTCTGGTTCTGATAAATTCCTTAGCTTTCTCTACATACTCCCAATATACAGTGTACATCTCCGAAAGCTTCACTTCCTTTTTGTAGAGGCGGTAAACCTCCGACTCAAAATAGGAGGTGGTTGAGAAACACCAGCAAGTGCCGGTATTGCCCTGCGATACAGGGGGTGCAAACCATACTTTGGTAAACTGATCTACAGAAGTGGGAATGTCCATACCTGCATAATCTATTTTAAAACGCTTGTCGGCTTTGGGCGCTTCCACCTTAACTTCGTAGTCCTCAATGCCTTTCAGTATGGAGTTTTGATAATACCCGGGTTTGTATTCTTTAAAGAAACCTTTGTCTTTGCGGGCTGTTTTCTGTGCCATTACTAAAGTACTGCACAACACAACCAATAATAAGATGTTTAGCTTTTTCATGTTTTATAATTTTATTACAAAATTAAAAAAGTTTTGAATGGGTTTTATCTCTTAAACATTATTTTATAAATGTTCCATTTTAAACAAACACCCGAGACAGGTATGAGACCCGCATGGTTTACACTGAAGCCGAAGTTTACACTGCTGTGAGGGTGCACTTTGCTTCTGTAAGGTGGCAGAGCTATCAACTCGATTGTGTGTTCATACTTTCTTTTAAATCGATCATTTCCAAAGGTATGTAAAATCAAGTTTTCCAAGAAGACTTTCTGTATTTTTAATATTCATATTGAAAGTTGAATCCTTAATGATTTCAAATGGTGTAATAGCAAAATCTATAACTTCAACGAGTCTCAAATATGGATTTTTATTCTCAACGAGTAATTCAAGACAGAATTTATTTTCAAGTTTTATAAATTTTGTACTGTGTCCCTCATTTTTATATTCGGCAATTTGATTTTTAATATAATCTTTATTTGGAGTTTTTGTTATGACACCAAATATGATTGGAATTGTAAATTGAATTGGTTGAACAAAATACTTAATGATAATATCAGTTATTTTTTGACCATTACAATAAATTTCAAGACTCTTCTCTTTTTCAATATTAGCTTTGACTTCAACAGGAAATGGTTTTGCATCTAAAAATCGGCATTTATATAACCTTTGGGCTTCTTTTATTATTTCATCAGGATTCGTTGGACGATATACATTTATATCCAAAAAATCTTCAAAACCTTTAAGCTCTTCTTGTGAAAAGTTTTCTTTAATTTGATTCTTTGTAAAAACACTTTGATTCTTTTTCAAGAAGCATATATCTGTTACTTTAGAATACATAAATGTAAATGTGACAAATTTATTTTTAGTCATTTCAGATATATATTCAGCATTAATACATTGTGCTGTTTCAAGAATAATCCCATAGGAGTTTGCTTTCTTTATAGCAGGTTCAGTAAAGGTTGACGTTGTTGTCGCAATTGTAATGTCAATGTTTAAGTCGTTTTTTTTAGTTATTAATTGTTCTATCCATAAAACATCCTGGACATAATTTCTGTCACGGCATTCAATACTAATGCGTCTTTGCTTATTATTAGAATCTTTATATTCAATTAAGACATCAATTTCTCTTTTTTGATTTGTAATTTGGTCTAATAAGTATGCAGGAGACGAAATGGTATAAATTTCTTTATCCAGACTCTTATATAGTTGTTCATATAACAATTCAAAATCTCTTCCTTTACGCATATTTTTTAATTATCATTCAATAGCGAGGGTTATTACAAACAACGGTTTGGCGATATGTTTTTGTCGCCGATTGCGGGCGATTTCCTGTCAAGTTACATGAAAGTTGAAGCGGGCTAAAACCCTTGAATAACCTACTGTCCCTGCAATTTTATACCGCGTGTTGTGTTTTCCTGCTTTTTAATAATTCATTATACTTATCTTATTTTTTTTGCAAAATCATGTAGTTTTAAGTTATTAAAAGGAATTTTCTCTGAGTCAAAGGTTTCTTCTTCTCCAATAAATTGAGAAAATGTTTTAATAGGTTTCTTAATGCTTCTTGTTTTTTTTATCTCAATAGATTCAATTGTAGATATTTTTTCTTGGGTATGAACAACCTTCCCCTTACCCTTTACAATTTCGAGATTTCCGAGACTTTCCTTAGTGTCAGGGTCAAATAATTCCTCTCCAATTTCATAGATTAGAAATAAATCTCCAATTTTAACATTCTCAGTTTCACCTTGATTTATGACAATTGTATAGTCATCAATAATTTTTATAACTTTTGCTATTTTCATTACTCAATTGTTTTAGTTGTTACAAAAGGCTTAATTATGAGAGATTTTCTTTTCTCTTCAAGATTAACCATACCATCGGCAATTTTTCTTAATTCAATTTGAATTTTTTTATCGTTTTGAATATTTACTACTTCTCCATAACCGACAAACTCTTCATATCCCTCATTTAACCAAAAAATAGTTACTAGTCCTTGTATTTGCAGATAGTCGCTATATGCTGTTAATAAAAGAGTCGATTCTCCTCTTATTATTACCTTGTATACTTCAGGTGTATTATTCAAAGTCTCATTGTAGAAATATAATGAAACATCAATCAATGAAATAATTACAATTAAAATAATTGTTCCACAGATAACTAAATAAGGATTAATTCCTATGTCTTCTTTGAATACAAACGACAATATGGAGCATATTCCACCAATGGCTCCTATAATAAACCCTCCAGTAGATTTAAAACTATCATATAGTTGTTTTAAGTACCTTTTATCTAACATTATTTCAATTTTTTATTTCATATTACATGATGTTAATTGTTTTTTCAACATGAAACACAACTATTGCATAAATTATAGCAGGTAAGTACTTATAAATGCGTATAAGTATTTAAAACACTTACATACATTTACAATCTCACACCAAATATATAATTAATCTGTATATGAGATGTGAAAAATTAAAAATAATATAAGAAATATTTTTTTATGTATAATAAAATAATGGATTCGTAGGGGGATGGCAGCAATTTGCAGGGATAGAAAAATAATGACTGTGGTTGCCTTGCAGCTGAACCGATTTGTTGTTTTTTATAAAAACGATTTTATTATTCTGTTATTTTTTTGTATATTTGTTTTATGAAAAATGAGAAAAATATTGGTTTAGACTTTATTGTTGACAAACTTACAAATTCGATTGAAAATACAATAAGTGGGGATAGTTTCCCAACAGAAATATCCATTCTCACAAAAGAAGATGTTAATCTTACAACAAAAAGAAATGATTGGGTTTTTAATTGGTTGCTTGAATATAAACAACCTGAAAGAGAGGTCTATAAGCTGACAATAGTAAATAACCCTAAAGTAATTCAAGGGCTTATAAGCCTTCAGATAAAATCTGACCATGTTTATATGCATTTGTTAGAAAGTGCTCCCTTTAACAAGGGTAAGAAAAAACTATATTGTGGTGTACCTGGAAATTTAGTGGCATTTGCATGTAAATTGTCTTTTCAACGTGGACACGAAGGAAATGTAGGTTTTGTTTCTAAAACCCAACTTATTGAACACTACATAAAAACATTAGACGCTATTCATGTTGGGGGGCATATTATGGTTATCGAAACTAATGCAGCATTAAAACTGATTAACAAATATTTTTAAAATACTATGAAAACAAAAGATATTGAATTGGATGTTGACTATTTAGGCAGTCAGGAGCCTTTGAGTAGCGTTGACGAGAAAGTCTTAAATGATTACTTTGCAAATAAAAAGGAATTAAAGAAAAGAAGGACAATAAAACCAAAAAGGAAAACAGAAAAAGTTAAAGTTGAAAAATAATACAGAAAAATTAATAATTACTTTTATTTAAAAAAGTCTATTTATTTTCTGTCTGATTTTTAGGGATACTTACATGACAATAAATATGTTGATTGTGAAGGCAGGGGAGTAGAAGTATTTAGAGGTAGAGCTCCTTAATTTGTATTTTTTCTCAGGTCTTTTTTATAGTTCTTTAGTATTTTTCCAAAAGCTTTGTCCTTTTTTTGTCTCTCTTCAACTGTCGATTCGAAATGTGCTTTCTCTTTTTGCATTTTCAGGTAGTTTACATACGATGCTTCGTCTATTTCTCCTTTTTCAACAGCTTCAGTCACCGCACAAGCCGTTTCGTCGCTATGGGCGCAATCTTTGAACCTGCAATACGGTGAAAGCTCTATGATTTTATCGAAAGTAATTTCCAGCCCGCTTTCAGTGTCGGCAAGACCAACTTCTTTCATGCCGGGGTTATCGATTAATATGCCGCCATTGTCCAGAACAATTAATTCTCTGTGGCTTGTAACATGCCTTCCTTTGTTTGTGCTCCGACTTATGGGGCCTGTTTTCATGAGTTCTTTTCCCGAAAGCTTATTGAGCAGTGTCGATTTGCCCACACCGGATGAACCCAGCATGCAGTATGTTTTTCCTTTTACAATTGTCGCTTTTAGGGCTTCATATCCTTGCTGAGTTTCATTGCTTAGGGCTATTACCTCAATGTTTTTGATTCGTTTTTTTATATTTTCAATTATCCTGCTGAGCTGAAGCTGGTCTGTTAAGTCTGTTTTGCTGAGAATGATTATAGGTTTTACCTTTGAAGCATTGCAGATGGTCAGATATCTTTCAAGTCTGTTGATGTTGAAATCTCTGTCAACTGCCTGTACAATGAAAGCATAATCGATATTTGTTGCTTTGACCTGTACAGCACCATGTTTCCCTACAGCTTGTCTTTTAATGACAGAGAATCGGAAAAAAATTTTGTGAATGATTGCAGCATCAGAGCCGTAGCTTATAAAAGCAACCCAGTCGCCTACAGCAGGATAATCTTCACGGGTTTCGGCTGTAAAACGCATATTGCCAAGTATTTCGGTTTCAAATTCACCGGCAGTAGTCATTACTTTATACCGTTCCTTATGTTCTTCAATAACTCTTCCTATCTCAAAGTCGTTGAGGTTATTATCTGTCCTGAATTTTTCAAATGTGTGGTTATATCCAAGATCTTCAAATGTCATTTTTTATACTGAAATCAATTGTTTGTATGTAAATCATTAAAATTCTTCCCAGCCGTCGGCCTGAGGGTCGTACTTCACAAAGTCTTCATCATCGGTAAACTCCGAAGCTACCATCGAAATCTCAAAAATACAATCGCCCGATGAAGCCTGAAAATACAAACCCCTTTCGGTGAGCATGGCCATCATGCCTATCTCTTCTTCCTCATAATGAGTCATATTGCCTTCCTGCCTTGTCACTTCAAAATCGTAAGTCAACAGGCGCTCGTGCAACTTTTCTCTTTGCCCCTGGGTAAAGGGTTCCAGGTTGTCTTTGTCGTCGAAAAAATCTTCGTTATTCGACTGCTTCTCCCTTTGCATGGTTTCTTTGCGGAAAATTTGCACATCGTAACTCATAATTATGTGTTTTAATGACTTGTAATTTTTTACAATTTTAATAGCAAATATATGTATATTAAATCATTTGGAAAATTTCAAACAAATTTTATTATTTTATTTTTGCAGGTGCTGTCTTTTTATGTTTTATTTTTGAAGTCTTTAATAATATTTTTTATGAAAAAACTTATCCTAATATTTATTTGTCTTTTTTCTTTAAACTGTATAACTCATGCACAACAAATCAATGGCGTCATATTATCCGACACTGGCAACCTGAAGGTGGTAAAAACATGGGGAACGCACTATCAAAGGGGTTTTGCTTATGGCTACCTGTGCAAAAACAACATCATGTCGGTGTGGAATAACTTTGTGCTTCCGGGTTTTGGTAATTATCTGCCTATGGCAAAAGCCATTATTGGCAATGAAAATTATTTTCATATCGATTCTGTTTATGTGGTAGAAGCCAAGGCTATTCTCGATGGACTTGGTGCTGCAGGCGCTGATACTGCCGGACTCTCCTACATGGATTTGTTTGTTGTAAATTTTCTTACAGACCTGCAAGGATTTATGCCTAAGAGTTTGCCTTCCCAAAATTGCTCTAGTCTGCTCGACTGGGGCGATGCCACCTTGGGTACAGACCTTAATGGCAAATCTGTCATCACGCATCATCTCGATGCCGACCAGTACGATACGGCATTGTTTAATAATCAGGTGCTGGTCATTCATATTCCTTCGGAGACCGATGAACAACCCTGGTTGCTTACTGGTACTGCCGGACAGTTTGTTGCTTCGCAAGCCATCAATAAAAGTGGTCTCTGTGTCTTTCTGAATACTGTAAACGGCTTCAGCGCTGAGCTTAACAAACATTATGAGCCCGTTACACTAAACATAAGAAAAAGTGTGGAAAGAAAGGATTTTAATGGCGATGCTGCCACCAATGTTGATGATGTGCTCGACGCAATTAATTCCAACACAAATGGCTATGCGAGCGGTTTTATCGTTTGCGCCATTGCACCATCAACACTTATTACCGACAGTCTTATTGCCACTGTTGCTGAACTAACACCACAAGCCCCTTACATTACCAAACGCAACATCAGCTTCCCCGACTCAGTAGCCGGTGATAACCTCTATGCTGCCAATTCGATGATTGCCCGCAATACTGCTTACGATTTTTGCAGCCGCTATAATGCAGTAAGTGCTGAGATTAATACCAATTACAGTGGCCAAAATATTGGTTCAGCCGACAACTGGAACATTATGGCTGCAAAATCTACTCAAACCTCTAACCTTCAGGCCATACAGGTCATTCCTGAAGATAATGTTTTGAAAATTTCGGTCAGAGATACGGTCCATCCTGCCTATGAGCTAGCTCCTATGGTATTTGACCTCGAAGATTTTTTCTCCGAACCTCCATCGGGTATAAACAATCAGCATATTTTAAATAATTTTCAGGTTATAACCTATCCCAACCCCTTTCAGAATAGCCTTACCATCGAATTGCCTGAAAATGATAATAAGATTTATTTTGAGATTTTAGATATGCAAGCTTGTAAAAAATACAGTGCTTTTTTTAATTCAAAAGTAAATCTCAACTTATCAGACTATAGCAGTGGTGTTTACTTTCTGAGAATATATCTGAATCAGACTGTTATTGTCAGGAAAATAATAAAATTGTAGGAAAATACAATGCGTTTCAAACTTATCTCTTCTCCCTTACAAGGCTTTACTGACTTTAGGTTTCGCAATACTTTCAATAAATACTTTGGTGGTATTGACAGTTTTTATGCCCCTTACATAAGATTAGACGGCAAGCTGGAAGTGAAACCGGCTTATGAACGCGATATTTTGCCCGACAACAATAAAAATGTCGAAGTTATTCCACAAATAATGACCAAAGATGCTGATGCGTTTCTTTTTGTAGCCCGCTTTGTTAAAAATCTTGGGTATAAAGAACTGAACTGGAATCTGGGGTGCCCTTATCCTATGGTGACGAAGAAGGGTTTGGGTTCAGGACTTATTAAAAATCCTGCAAAAATAGATAAGATACTTTACAAAGTGTTTGAAGAGTCAGATATTAAAGTGTCTGTGAAGATGCGCCTGGGCTACGATAGCAGCGAAGAGATATTTCAGGTTTTGCCCATTCTCAATAAGTATCCGCTTGAAAGCATTGCCATTCATCCCCGTATAGGAAAACAATTGTATAAGGGCAGGGTAGATCTGGATGCTTTTCAAAGGTGCATAGAGAGTACTGCTCACGTGCTCTTATATAATGGAGACATCACTGATGTCACTCATTTTAATAAATTAGCCGAGCGGTTTCCAGCAATCAATCACTGGATGATTGGCAGGGGGCTGATTGCTGACCCATTTCTGCCACTTATGATTAAGAATAATATCGCCACTTTTCCAGAAGACAGAGTTGAGATTTTTGGCAAATTTCATGATGCTTTATTTTATGAGTACAGTCAGGCTTTATCAGGCCCAAGCCATTTAATGATGAAAATGCTTCTATTCTGGGAATACTTTTCAACTGCATTTCACAATTCACCCAAAGGACTCAAAAAGATTAAGAAAGCAAAGACCATAAATGCTTACCATGAAGCCGTAAAGGAGATTCTCGACAGGGAGAGGGGTTAAGTTTTTATTGATGATGACGTTTATGAGGAGTCGTAATAAAGAAAAAAATTGAAATATATAAGGTAACGCATGGGCGAAGTCAGGAAACAGCCTTTCCATAGCGGCAGAGCCGCGACATATTTGTAAAAAATCAAAAAAACACCTTTAAAGCTCCATAGGAGCGAAACATATTACTGTCCTCTACAATATTCCACCCATTTAAGCGACTATAATATTTCATACCCAACACAATCAATGTGTTTTTAAAGCAAAATCTGAAGTAGTATCTAAACTATGAAAAAACAATGTTTCAGGGTGCAAAGACGGCCTCATGAAAATTTCAGTTTAAAAACAAGGTTTTTATTCCCTAGAGAAAAATTCATTTAAGTTGTTGAAAGCAACCAACGAGTGAAGGAGTAGTAAACATTGAACAAAATACATAAAGTGTCACCTGAACGGCTTTGGTTGCGCCGGAATAAAAGCCGTAGTTTTTAGGAAATTTTTATGCAGCCTTGACTTTTTGTTACTTTTGTGTTAAGACAAAAGTAAATAAAGAAAAAATTGAAATATTTAAGGAAATGCATGGGCGAAGTCAGGAAGAAGGGTAATGGTCATTCAAGCCAATGACATACTATAAAATACAATAGTTTGAGATAATAAAGTTAAAAAAGATACTTTATCTCTTTGCTATCATCCTGTACGAAAAGACACCCAAAACTAAAATGATAACGCTCATCACTACCCACAACCAGAGTTTATTCTGAAAAAGTGGCGAAACATTTTGAGGAGCTTCTATTGCCACCATTTGCTCTTCACCAAGAGTAAGAGTGGTCATGTTTTCGGGTATTTTACTGGTAAAGTTGCTGATGTCGTAAACAGGTGCCGAAGCGCTTTTGTTGCCATAAGTGAGATAATATGCTGCTGGGGTATTGAATCGAATAATCAGCTCATATTCATAACCTTTAACTGTGATGGAATCTATGTTTAAAGGCTCATTGTCATTGTTTTCTATAATTATTCTGAGCTTTTTAAGAATGGTGCTGTTAAATAAAATGTCATCTTTGTCAATGGAGTTTAATGCAGCTGTGGTAAGCTCTGTATAGTTATATTTCCAACCTTTATGTGTCTTCACACTGTCAGAAAGATATTCAACAGTTACATGACGGTAATAATCATATTTATCTTTTACATAAATTCTGAGTTGACTTATTGGAGCAGCCTTTGTCAAATCTGCATCAATAAATGTTTTTTTGTTTTTCGGGTTATTAATAATGCCTGTTTTAAGCTTTTCGCTAATTAACTTTTCTGAGGTTGTCTGTAAAATATAAGGTGCTTCTACGGTGTCGTTCTGAGCTGTGATACCATAAATACGGATGTCGGAAAAGTCGGCAGAAATTTTTTCAAAAATTTCTACAGGCAACACTACTTTATGCCATGAATCTTTAATACCGGATATTTCTCTTTTATAAGCATAGGAACCTATTTGAGCAGATGCAGAAATGTAAAGCATTGCAAATAAAAATGTCAGTTTGGCTTTAGTACCCATGTTTAGAAGATAATCTTTTTATATTTATTGTAAAGGAAAGAGATAATCAATAGCAGAATGCCCAGTGAAACAAAAACAATGGTTTTAGCAATGGTGTTGAGATGCGAAATGTCATAAACAAAGAGTTTGATAAGTGTCACACCAAAAAGAGCAATAGCACTGATGCGCAGATACTTTTTGTTTTTCCATATTCCCAAACCTATTAACATCAGCGAATAAACACCCCACAGAATACTCAAACCAAGTTTGTACGACTGTGTAAATTGCATCAGATCCATGATGTTGATCAACTCACTGCTTGCAACCCACAAAATGGTCGTATAAAGCAGAAAGTCAAAAGCGATCTGAAGTCCTCCCAAGGCTTTTTTCATGTATACCTGATTAATAAAGCTGTATATAGAAGCCAGTGCCAGTGCAACAAAAGCAAAGTTAATATACCTGATGCCAATATAAAATGCGCTTTTATTATAATATTCAGCTAGCGTTTGGTTGAGATAACTTTCTCTTAGCTCACTAAGAATATACAAACCGGCTGTTAGAAAAATCAACATCTCTAATGCTGTAATACCGGTACTGACATAACCCAATATTTTATTTTTAAACTTTCTGATACTAATAAATGTCAACAAAGTAAAAAACAAAAAGGTATAATTTACTAACCAAATGCTCTCAAACTTTTTAATATCAGCATTGCGAAAACTCTCGGGATAGGTGTCGCTTAGGTTTTTTATACTTATGACTGAACCGGCATACAATTGATTAAAATAATTGCTTATTTCAAATCTGAAAGCAAAGAAAATGGACGTTATTAAAATGGCCGGAATCATAAAGCTGATAAATCCAATCAGTGATTTTTGTTCTGCCAGCGAAGACTCATGTTTATTGCTGGTATTCAGATAGTTAATAAATACAAATACGCCGATAAAAATGGCCGATGTCATAAAAGTGACATTAAATACAGGGGTCAAAATAGGATAGGAAGTAAAACTTAATAAACCTATATATGCATTAAGCCAGTCCTGTACTAAGCTGATAAATGCCAGTATCATCAGTGCAAAAGAAAGAATTTCATACACCGATACTTTCTTAGTGCGGCCAATCCAGAAAAGCAAGGCCGCTTCACATACCCATAATAATGTGACCCAATGACCTGTTAACTGTACCGGAATTGCTATTGTGATGAAAACGAGCACCAAACCCGACACCAGATAAAACAAGTTGCGGTCGGCCAGTTTCTGTTTGTAAATAACCAGACTGACAAAAAAATGAACAACAGCATTGCATAAAGTAAATATGCCCAATAACTGAACACCTATGCTGTGGCTATCAAGTACAGCATATCCCAAACCAAAGAAAATAAACGAATTAGCCAGGAGCAACAGTATGTCGAAAATATCGAAAATCTCTTTTCTGATGAGCTTGTATGCCAGAAAAATGACGTAGAATGTGGCAAAGAAAATAGTTAAAAAGGTGAAAGCAAGCAAAAAGTGCAGATGGACCTCATATCTGGCCGCATACCACCCTGCAAAAATGAGCCAGGTGAGTAAAAATGCGGCATAATAAAGAAACTTCCAGTATTTTTTAAATGCAATTATCAGAATTCCCAGGTTAATAATGGCCATATAGGTAAAAAGAACAGCCACTTTGCCTGAGCCATCACTTAATAGAAAAGGGACAGCATAGGCTCCTACCAATCCTATGTGGGCTATTACCTGACGGTTATAATAAATGGCAGCTATAACTGTAAAAGCAGTAAATACAACCATCAGTACAAACGCCATGAGTTGAGGAAAAAGGTCATATAAGCTGTAAGCAGCAAAAGTGATGAAAAACATGATGGCCATGGCACCACTTACAAGTACAGCACTATAATTTTCATAGTTCTTTTTAAGTCTAATGCCTATGCCTAGTAAACCTAAGCCAAACAGATAACCTAATATAATTCTTGTAAGCGGGCTGATAAGGTCGTGCTCTATTGAATATTTTGCGCCTATGGCTACACCAATTACAGTAATGGCAATACCAATCTTATTAATGAGATTTTCGCCGATAAATTTTTCAATATTCGATTTGCCTATCTGCTCTTCTACAGCTTCAGTGGTTTCTTTTGGTGTTGTTTTTACGGAAATCTTTTCTGCTTCCTGTTGAACGGGAGCAATAATAGTTTCATTTAAAATCTCTACAACTGAATGAAGTGCAATATCTTCAATTTCTTTTTCAGGAACTTCTTCAATTTGAATTGTTTTAAGCGATGCTATCTCTGCTTTCAGTTTATTTATTTCGTTTAAAAAGAGCTCTTGTTTTTGTGATAATTTTTCAAGCTTTTCAAACAGTTGATTTATTTTATCATTATTTTCTGTCATAAGTATAGGTATTGTTTTACAATATTTGCTTAGACCTTAATTTTTTAATAACAGACAATGCTTTAAACTCTAATTCAAGTTTAAAAGATTTGCCAGCGCTTGGGGCACAAACTGGTGTATTTTGCCCACCATTTCGCAACTTGCCAGTGTATCGCATTCGCCGCAGGTACTGATGTTTTTAGCTGCCACACATTCTCTTATTTTACATTCATAGCAATGAGATAATTTTACACCTGTTTCTCTGCACCCTGAACAGTTAATCATTTCGGCAGTGATGTTGGCAGACTTGTATTCTGTTCTCCATTTTTCTGCTGTTTTAATGCGTAATTCATTATCATTGGTTATAAAGGCAATTCTTGCTTCACAACCGGCACAATCTAAACCACAGCAGGCAATAATTTTTTCCATTGTTAATCGGTATTAAAAGTTAATAAATTTTTGAAAATCTCAATTTCTAAATCAGCGGTTTGTCTTCCTCTGTATTTGTTATTACAGGAGTTTCAGCAATTGAAGGAGAAATTATTGTTTCTTCGGGCTTTTGGGTTATAGACTTAGTAAGATAGGCTGAAAGCAAGCCTCCTAAGTTATTATCGCCCTGAACAAGAAAATCGGGTGTTACTTTTATATTACCACCGGCAATTTGTTTGGCTATTTCGATAGATGTAACCCCTTGTGAGCCAATGGCTTTGTTTTGCAGTTCATAAGCTTTGGCCGTTGCTTCACCAATAGCCAGAATTTTAGACCCTTCTGCATCACCCTTTACTTTAATACCCTTGGCTTCTCCTTCGGCACAAATACGTGTACTTTCGGCTTCTCCTTCGGCAAAAGTGATGGTTTTCTGCTTGTTCTGTTCGGCTATTTTTACACCTATCTCGGCTTCAACCAGTTGTTTTTGAAGTTCGGCTTCTGAACGCGTTTTTTCAGTGGCTATACGGGTTTGTTCTGCTTTCTGTTGCTCGGTGTACATGGCTTGTTGTTGTTGGGCAATAACTTTTTTGGTGGCCGTATCCATCAGTTCCTGAGGCAGCTTTATCTGGCATATAAGTACTGAAACGCATTCCACATGGTACTTTTCGAGTTCCATTCTGGCGCGTTCTTCAGCTTTCTTTTGTTCATCTTGCCTGTCCTGCATAAAGTTCATGGCCGAAGTAGATGACGCCTGATTTCTGAAACTTGAGTCAATCATTGGGTGAATCACATGGTTGATGAGGTTGTCAATAGAGCCGATTTTTGCAACCATATAAGGTGCCTGATCGGGACGCACACGCATGATAACCTTAACTGAAACACTGATCTCAAAACCATCTCTGGAAACCACTTTCAATGGGTCGAATTTGGTCCCGTCCACATCGTCCCAGTCTATTGTAATATTCGTAGTATCAATAATATAGGCTATGTAAGCTCTGCGGTTAAGGTAATAAATACCGGGACCTGCCACTTCTTGCTGAATACCACGAAACCCTTTTGGCACGACATATCTTTCTATGCCCACATCAACACGTTTTTCAACGTTCTGAGCCTGTTCGGGATTTATTTCCTGTATAGATGTCTGTTCAATGAGCTCTTTCAACTGCTTGGGCTCATCGCCAACGTTAGAAACCACTACAGCTACCTGCCCGCGTTCAACCACTGCCACATCATCAAGCTCTACCTTGAACATCAAGGGGTTGATATAATAAGTTCCCGGTCGGAGCACGTCGAACTGAGGCCCTCTTTGTCCACCTTGTTTGATGAACAACGACACATTCTGATAGTCGTTATGACCGCTCACAGTCTTGGCTACATATTCTCTCTCCGGCAATGGTTCGCCATCAAGCGCCGTGATAAGACCCACCTTTCCTGATGGAATAATAGAGGCTTCTCTTATATCTACATGAAAAAGGTCAAGGTTGATACGATAAGTACCCGGTAATAAAATTTCTGACTGAGGTCCTTTCTGACCGTGGTTTTTGAGAAATACTTCACCGTTTTCAAAATTGAAATGACCCGGCACTGTGGTGATGGCAAGGAGTCTTCCCGGACTTATGGCCTCGCCGTCCATGGCTGTTATAATACCTATCTGGCCTTTATCTATAACCACAACAGGTACATTCCTTACTTTGAAAAGTGCAGTGTTTATTCTGTAATTTCCCGGAGGAAGTATCTCTATCTGTGGCCCTTTTTCACCGCCGTTTCTCAGAAAAGCTTCACCATCCTGAAACGAATTATGATCGGTTACAACCTTGGCGAAAATCTTTCCTGGCGATACAGGGTTGCCATCGATAGATTCAATAATGCCAATCTCAGTTTCATTGATAATGGTAAAACCAAGCTTATGGGCTTTATAAATAAAGGGCACCAGCAGATGAAGTCCTGGCCCCAATGTCCTTGCCTGAACACCTATTTCATTTTTCATGGCTATAACGCGCCCCTGCTGCATGTTTTTTCCAAACCATCGCCTTTCCAGAATCGCAATCGAGCGACCGTTAACCACAACAATTGTATTAAATAAAATGATGAGCAGTACGATAAATATGACTACCCCATAAATGATATCAATATTTTCCATAATTTTTTCTCCTTTTAATTAAAGTTTTATTACAACAAATGTATAAAATGTAAAAATGAAATTAATGATATTGTATGAAAATATTTTTATAAAAAAACAAGTGGCAAAATTCTGAAATGAAGGAAATGTTATTTTTTTCTTTCTTTCCAAAATGTCCTGGCTGTAGCACAAACCTTATCGTTATGCTTTGTTTTAATGGTGTGGATAAATGAATTGTCGTTTGTATCTTTTTCGGTATAAGACAAAATAGTGTCGCCATACTGTGCCTCCGAAATAAAGCGCCCATCGATGGTATGCAAATAATAATTGTCAAACACATCCTCCGGAATAGATTCTATCAACCATTGAAGATATTTTATATTGCTGACATGAAGGTAGGTGTCAACATCAAAGCGGTTGACACTAAACTCTTTATGAGGGTCTGTTGACAAGGTGATGTCTAATTTTTTAGTGATATCATGATTGATGCTTTGCTCACTGTCAAAAGACCATTTTTCTATAATTGAATCAAAAATCTGAACAGGTCTTCGCCTTTTAATATCAAAAAACACCCATAAACCTTTGGCTTTTCCTATTATTTGACCCTGTTCGTTAAAAATAATGTTTTCCCTTATGCCTTTAACTGTAGAATAATTAGACAACCATGTTCTTATGACAATTTTTTCTTTGTATTTTGGATAGTATTTCATTTCTATACACCCCGAAATTAATACCCAGCCAATATTTTGTCTTTCGAGGTCGTACAAACTGTGGTTTATCAAATAGCAATGATCTGCAGCCGTTTCTTCGAGCAATGTTAAAATAGTGGTTGCAGAGGCTTCCCCGAATTTATTCATGTCGAAATAACCCAGCTCAAATTTTTTATCAAAATAGTTTTTCAAATGTTCTCTTTTTTTATTGAAAGGTCATTTCAAAATTATTTAAAATATTTGAGGAATGTTGCTTTTTGAATATATTTATTCACTGTCTTTTGAAATTGCCCGAATAACAAAAACAAATTTCTACTTTTGCAAAAAAAAATGACGTGGTTAAAATTATTTTAAGTTCAGGAAAAGATGAAGCTGTAAAACGCTTTCATCCCTGGATATTTTCGGGTGCTATTAAAAAAATTCTGGGCTCACCGCAAGAAGGAGAGATAGTTTCGGTTTATAATAATAAAGATGAGTTTTTGGCTTTGGGACATTATCAGAATGGTTCTATTGCCATCAGGGTTATTTCTTTTAAAGAAACAGTTCCCGATCATCATTTTTGGAAAAACAAGTTGTTGGCAGCTTATAATTACAGAAAAAAGATTTGTATTGCCGATAATGATTCAATTGATGTTTACAGACTGGTGCATGCCGAAGGTGATGGATTGCCCGGATTAATTATTGATTATTACAATGGGCATGTGGTTATCCAATCCCATTCTATTGGCATGTACAAACTTATTGATATTTTTACCGAAATATTACAGGAAATTTATGGAAATAAATTAAAAGCTGTTTATGACAAAAGCAGTGAGACCCTGCCCAAATCATTTCAAACAGAAAATAAACTTTTGTATGGTGCACAGGATGAGTGTATTGTAAATGAGAATGGCAATAGGTTTTTTATTGATTACTGCGAAGGTCAGAAAACAGGCTTCTTTATAGATCAGCGCGAGAACAGAAAGCTCCTTCAGAAATATTGTCATGAGCGAAGTGTGCTTAATACTTTTTGCTATTCGGGTGGGTTCAGCATGTATGCCCTTAATGCGGGTGCATCTTTGGTTCACTCAGTGGACAGTTCTAAAAAGGCTATTGAGATGACTGAGAAAAATGTGGTGTTAAATAATAGTGGAAATGGGGCGCATCAGTCGTATGTCTCTGATACACTCGACTTTATAAAGAGTTCTGAAACGGCTTACGACATCATTATTCTCGACCCACCTGCATATGCCAAACACAAAGATGTAAAACACAATGCAGTGCAGGGTTATAAAAGATTGAATCAGGAAGCCATTTCCAAAATTAAAAGTGGGGGCTTATTGTTCACCTTTTCTTGTTCACAAGTTGTTGAACCTTATTTGTTTAAGTCAACAGTTATAGCGGCTGCTATCAATGCCGGCAGGAATGCACGCATCATTCACCAGTTGTCGCAACCTGCCGATCACCCCATCAGCGCTTTTCATCCCGAAGGGGAATACCTGAAGGGGTTAGTTTTATATATAGATTAATGGGGAAGTGAGATAAAGTGCACTTCGGCTCCACTTTGTTTCGCTCAGTGACCACCTAAAGTGAGCTAAAGTTGCCTGACGGCAGATAGAGAAGAACTGAGAGTTGCAATAATCTGCATTCTGAAAATTATTGTTTATGACTGTGCATTTGCGCAAGCGTGCTTCTCTGACGCATGAATGATGTTAAATCATTACTAAGAATTCTATGCGCTCAACTGCTTTTTTTACTTTGTGTATTAGCTACTTTTAATCTTTTTTCTTTATACTTTTGCATTTATTTTCATTGTCCTATATACCAAATGACTATATCCCCTATATTCCTATATCCCTATATCCCTATATCCCTATATCCCTATATCCCTATATCCCTATATCCCTATATCCCATATATCCCTATATCCCTTATACCTTCTTCTCCCCCTTTTACCTTTCCCTATGTGTTCTATGTGTCTATGTGTTTAAATATTAAGTAGTTATTGCATCTTGAAAACAGAAATTTCATTAAAAAATATCATTAAAATTACCCTGCCTATCATTTTGGGATTGGTGGCTCAGAATATTATCAATGTCACCAATACTATTTTTCTGGGTCATTTAAGTGAAGTTGCATTGGGAGCAGCGGCCATTGGAGGTTTGTATTATTTTTGTTTTATTATTCTGGGAGCGGGCTTTGGCATTGGGGTACAGATAATTATTGGCAGGCGCAATGGCGAAAATAATATTCAGGATATTAAAAAAGTGTTTTCCAACAGCATTTATGTAGCTGCTTTGCTGTCGCTTTTGCTTTTTATGGTGCTGTATTTATATTCCGACTTTTTTTTAAAATCAATAATATCTTCTGAAAATGTACTGGCCGAAACCGGTGCTTATATTCATTTCCGCAAATGGGGCATTTTTTGCGCTTATATAAGCATCATTTTACGTTCTTTTTTTGTGGGTACACTGCGTACCAATGTGCTTATTTACAGTACTTTAATAATGACGGTTGTTAATATTTTTTTCGACTACTCTCTGATATTTGGCAATTTTGGATTTCCGCACTTAGGGGTAGGGGGTGCCGGCATTGCTTCTGTTATTGCTGAAACTTGTGATGTATTATTTTTAATGGTATGGGTATTTATCTCTCGCCCTGTTTCAAAGTATCAGTTGTTTAAATTTAAAAAGCCTGACATTCAGAATATTATGCAAATCATGAAGCTGTCTTATCCCATGATGTTGCAGTATTTTTTCTCTTTTGGGGCCTGGTTTCTTTTTTTTGTTATTATTGAAAAAATAGGGGAATTAGAACTGGCTGTATCTAATGTTGTCAGAAGTTTTTATATGGTTATTATGATACCCGTATGGGGACTGGGTTCTGCGACAAATACAATGGTCAGTAACCTGATGGGGAATAAAGAAACGGATAAAATTATTCCATTGATAAAGAAGATGATTATTTTAAGCTTTACAGCAACAGTCATTATCGTATTATCCTATATTTTTATTCCGGCTAAAATAATGGGGTTTTACAGTAAGGATATTTTGCTCATACAGGCTGCTGTACCTGTATTGTATGTTGTATCTGTCACCATTCTTTTATTTTCTGTTGCTTATATTATTTTCAGTGCTGTTTCGGGAACCGGAAATACAATGTATGCCTTTTTTATTGAAGCTTTTACTATTGCACTATATCTTTCTTTCGCCTTTCTTACAGGCATAGTGATGAAACAAAAACTCTATGTGGTGTGGTCTGTCGAAACACTGTACTTTATTGTTTTAGGTTTGTTATCGTACCTCTACTTTATTAAATTCAAATGGAAAAGTATTAAAATATAAGTTGAAAAATGTAGTTTTGTAGAAGATTAACCACATAGACATATAGAACACAGAGAAAGACATATTAGAAAAATTAATAGAGGATTGGCTTTTTGTAAAAATGAATATAACAAAAAAATACTTAGATGATCTGACTTATAAAGTTATTGGTTGTGCTATTGAAGTTCATAAGCAGCTGGGGCCGGGTTTATTGGAAAGTATATATGAAAGATGTTTGGCAAGAGAATTAGAAATAAAAGGAATTAGTTTTAAAAGACAAGTTTGTGTGCCTATGTGGTTAGAAATTTAAAATAAAATTATGAACATAACAACAACCTATTCTCCCTGGTTATTTATTCTGTGTCTTTTGGCCGGAGGTCTTTATGCGTCTGTGCTTTACTATAAAAACAAAAAAGAAGAATTCTCAAAAAGTTTGATCAGGCTTCTGTTTTCTGTTCGGTTTATTTTAGTCACACTGATTTGCTTTTTTCTTCTTTCACCAACTATTAAAACCACCACCAAAATAACAGAAAAGCCTATCCTCATCTTTGCTCAGGATAATTCACAATCTATTCTGATAAACAAAGATTCTTCGTTTTATAAGAACACATATCCCAATCAGATCAAAGATTTGATGGAAAAATTCAAAAATAAATTTGAAGTCAAAAGTTTTACATTTGGCGATAAAGTAAAAGAAAATTTAAATTTTGACTTTTCTGAAAAGCTCACCGACATAAGTGAAGTTTTTAAGTATGTCAGTTCAACATTTTACAACAGCAATGTCAGTGCACTTGTTTTGGCTACGGATGGTATTTACAATGCCGGTTCAAATCCGCTTTATGCCACCGATAATATCAGTTATCCTGTTTACACATTGGCTTTGGGTGATTCAAACACTCATAAAGATTTGATTGTAGAGAAGTTGAATTATAACAAACTGGTGTTTTTGAATAATAATTTCCCAATTGAAGCTGTTGTAAATGCTTTTAAATGTAAGGGGGAAAACACACAATTAAGCGTTTTTTACGATGATAAAAAAATCAACAGTCAAACTTTAGATGTATCTGAAGATGAATATATTAAAGCAATTCCATTAACTCTTTTGGCCGACAAACCCGGCAAGAAGAAACTGACTGTTACTTTAAGCGAAATAAAAGGCGAAATAACAACAGTCAACAATACTGTAACAGTGTATGTAGATGTGATTGACAGCCGCCAGAAAGTGCTTATTCTTTCCAATGCACCACATCCCGATATTGCAGCACTGCGTTCTGCTGTTGAGTCAAACATCAATTACGAGGTCAAATATGCTGCTGCAGATGATTTTAATGGCGCTTTAGACGAATACAATCTCGTTATTTTACACAACATTCCTTCTCAGGACAATAATGCCGCTAATTTATTCAAACAGATTGATAAAAGTAACATTCCAGTATTGTATATATTAGGCAATCAGACCAATATAAATATGTTTAATAAGCGCAATACAGGTCTGACTATCAACAACACCAAATCAAATTCTTTCAACGAAACATTGCCGGAAATGGATGATGATTTTTCGCTTTTTGTTTTAAGTGAAAACACTCAGAAAACTCTTCTACACATGCCTCCATTGTACAGTTTCTTTGGCAATTATGTGGTCAACCCATCCAGCGTGTCCTTCCTCAATCAGAAAATAGGCAATATAAGCACAAAAAATCCATTGATTCTGTTTAATGATATGGGTGGTAAAAAGTCGTCAGTCATTTGCGGTGAAGGTATCTGGCGGTGGCGTTTGATGGACTATTCGGAAAATAAAAACCACAATGCCACCAATGAGATTATTAATAAAATTGTTCAGTATCTGGCCCAGCGACAAGAGAAAAGCAATTTCAGGGTCATTGCAAAAGAAGTGTATCCCGAAAATGAACCCATTATTATTGATGCTGAAGTTTATAACGACAGCTATGAAATTATCAACACACCCGATGTGCTGATAGTTATAAAAAATAAAGACAATACTGCTTACCCCTTCAGTTTTTCCAGAACAGGCTCAGCTTATACACTTAATGCCGGTCTTTTGCCTGTTGGCGATTATGCTTATGATGCCAAGGTAAAAGTGGGCCCTAAAATATTCACCAAAACAGGAAAATTTGCTGTGTCAAAACTGCATAAAGAAGCTGTAGTTACCAATGCCGACCATAAATTGCTGTTTAACATCTCTGCAAGACACAAAGGAGGCATGTACTATCCAAAAGAAACCGAAAAACTTTATAACGATATTATTAATAATGAGGACTTCAAACCTATAATTCACGAAACCTTGTCAACTTCAGAACTTATCAATATTAAGTCACTTTTATTTTTGATGGTGTTTTTGCTTGGTTTAGAGTGGTTTCTGAGAAAGAGGAGTGGAAGCTATTAGAAGAAGTGACTAAAGTTTGAAGTACTTAAAGTGTGAAGTTTGAAGTTGAAAAACTCAATTCACTCTAAATATTTCCAAAACCAAACTTTTTTATATATTTGCAATAACTAATAAAATACTTCGTTTTTAATCATTATCATTTAAAAATTTTCTTGTGAAGCTCAATCCAAGACATATCTTAGCCATAATATTTTTTTCTTTTTTAAGCACTTTAAGCTTTTCCCAGTCGGGAGGATTGGCTACCTACAGTTTTTTAAATTTATCTAATTCTGCCCGAATGGCTGCTTTGGGTTCTACTGGTTTGTCGGTGAGAGATAATGATTTGGATCTGGCAGTTTTTAACCCATCTCTTATCACACCTCAGATGGACAATAACCTGTCTTTGAGTTTTGTCAATTATTATGCGGGTATCAACTATGGTTTTGCAGCTTATTCAAAAACCTTCGAGAAATATGGCAGTTTTACAGGTGCCATGCAGTATATAAATTATGGCATGTTTACCAATGCCGATGCAACCGGCGAAATCTATGGCAACTTTACGGCCGGCGAATATGCCATGATTGTAGGATGGGGCAAGTCTTTAGATTCTTCGTTCAGCATTGGTGCCAATCTGAAAAACATTTATTCAAGTTTGTACGATTATCATTCTTATGGTATTGCTGTTGATGTGACAGGGTCTTATTTCAATAAAGAACATAATTTTTCTTCCTCACTAATTTTTAAAAATATTGGCCGACAAATAGTTAAGTTCAGAGATGGAGAAAGTGAAAACCTGCCTTTTGAAATACAGTTAAGCCTGTCTAAAAAACTCGAAAAAGCACCTATACGTTTCTTCCTGGTGGGTGAGAACCTTCAGAAATACGACCTTACTTATGTCGAACCTCAGTATGCAAAACCTACTACTGATCCTCTAACCGGTGAGCCTATTCCGGAGCGTAAAGCATTAAAACAATTAGATAAATTTTTCAGACACATAGTGGGTGGGGTTGAGTTTTTTCCTTCTAAAAATATATGTTTAAGTCTAGGCTATAACTACAAGAGAAGCAAGGAGTTGAGGGTGCCGTCGCGGGTTTCTACCGTTGGCATATCATGGGGACTGGCACTTAAAATTTCGAAATTAAAATTTGGCTATGCCCGCTCTGCTTATCATTTGGCAGGTTCACCCAATAACATAACCATAAGTACCAATCTCTCCGATTTCATTAAAAAATAATTTCCCCGTGAAAGTTGTCATTGATCCTAATTCCGGATTTTGTTTTGGTGTTGTGTATGCCATTCAGGCTGCTGAAAATGAATTGAATAAATCAAAAACACTGTATTGTCTGGGTGATATTGTCCATAACAATATGGAAGTGGAACGCCTTAAAGAAAAAGGATTGAAAATTATTAGTCACGAAGAGTTTGAAAATCTTACAGATGCTGTTGTTTTAATAAGAGCACACGGAGAACCACCCGAAACTTATAAGACAGCCATTAAAAACAATATTAAACTTATTGATGCATCATGTCCTGTTGTGCTTCGTCTGCAGAATAAAATAAGACTTGGCTATGATGAAGCCCTCAGAAAAAATGCGCAGATTGTTATTTACGGAAAGGATGGACATGCAGAAGTAAACGGGCTGGTTGGTCAAACAAATAGTGATGCTATCATTATTAACTCAACAGAAGATATAAAGAAGATTGATTTTAATAAATCCATCATTTTGTTTTCCCAGACTACACAAAGCAAGGATGGATTTGATGAGATTGTTGCATTACTTGAAGAAAAAATTAAAGACAAGGGACTCAATCTTTTTATTGAAGCCAATGATACTATATGCCGCCAGGTTTCCAACAGAGAACCTCAGATATCTAAATTTGCTGCCTCGCACGATGTGATTATTTTTGTAAGTGGCAAGAAAAGTTCAAATGGCATCTTCCTTTTCGATGTGTGCCTCAAAATCAATAAAAGAACTTATTTTATATCGTCTGTCGAAGAATTAGACCCCAGCTGGTTTCTGAATTGCCAATCGGTAGGCGTTTGTGGCGCCACATCAACACCCATGTGGCTGATGGAAGAGGTGGCTAAGAAGATATCATTGATTTAAATCATCACTAATTTTTGCAGAATTATTGTAAATTTCAAATTTTAAACACAATGCGTATTTCAAATTGTAAATTTGTCCACCCCCAAACAAGAACAGCAGAAAACAGCAACAAATAAGATTTCAGATATAAGATATTTACTTATCAATCAGCCCTCTGCCAATTTTTTTGATTTTGTCAGAGCCTTTTAAGTCTTCTATAATTTTATCAAGAATGCCATTGATAAAAACACTGCTTTTGGGTGTGCTGAAGATTTTAGATATCTCGATGTATTCGTTCAATGTTACTTTAACAGGTACAGAGGGGAATTCAAACAACTCACAGATGGCCATTTTCATGACAATGCTGTCCATGATTGCAACCCTTTCTATTTCCCAGTTCTGGGTATAGGACGCGATAATTTCATTGTAATCATCGAACTTAGCAAGTGTTTTTTCAAACAAATTTTTGGCGAAGAAAACTTCCTCCTGAAGGTCTGTGTCGTTATTATCAATAAACCTGTAGTTTGAGGCAGTCTCCTCGGTTAATGATTGTAATATTTTAATAAGAATAAAAGTAACCTGATCAAAATCATTGATCCAGTAAATGTTGTTTTCTTCGTAGTAATCAAACAACGGACGATGGGTATAAATAAATTTTTTGAGAAGCTTTAAAATAATGCTTTTGTCTTCTTCAAACGAATTTTCTTCGTTCTTCATGTAAACATTGTAATAAGCACTGCTTTTGAATTTTCTGAAAATACGCCTGGAAATATCTTCGTTTGTGACACGGTTTGTCTTGCGTCTTTTTATAATAAAATTCAAATAGGGATTATCCTGCAACTTGGCAATTAATTTATTATTGACAAATTTCAGATTCGGATTTAAATCTTCTTTGGTGGGTACTCTTTTTAACTTGGCTTCTTCAATTTGGTTTACTGCAACATCTAAAATTTCGGGTAAAAGTGAAATCTGATTGTAAAATAAATCGAAAAATTTTTCAATACTGCGTAACAGTTCTTTCTCTCCCAGATTGATGTTGTCGTTTCCTGTCTGTTGATAAGCATATAATGCCTGAAGAACCTTTATCCTTACTTGCCTGCGACTGAGCATAATTTTTAAAAATGTGAATGAACAAACTTTGCAAAGATATTGTTTTTATAATTAATGACAAGGTGTTTTTTTCAATAACCCATAATTCTTTTTCATTAAACTCTAAGTATTCTAAACTTTAAGTACTCCACACTCTAAGTACTTTCTTTAATTTATTGCCGGTATTCCTATCCAAAAAAAACACTATTTTTGACAAAAATTTTAAAACGTAATAATGAAATCTGTTTGTGTATTTTGTGGTTCTCGCTTAGGCAACGATAAAGTTTATTCAGATGCAGCTTATGCATTCGGGAAACTGCTGGCTGAAAAAAATCTCACCATGATTTATGGAGGTGCTAAGGTAGGGATGATGGGTGCTTTGGCTGATGGTGTGCTCGAAAACGGGGGTAAGGCTATTGGTGTATTGCCTGTTTTTTTTCAGGAAAAGGAAATAGTTCATGATAATTTGGATGAACTTATTCTGGTCAACTCAATGCACGAACGCAAAGTGAAACTAATTGATATGTCGGATGCTTTTGTGGCATTGCCCGGTGGTTTTGGCACCCTCGATGAACTGGCTGAAGTGCTCACCCTGACACAGTTGGGAAAGTACAAAAAACCTATGGGCTTTCTTAATACCAATGGCTTTTTCGATCATTTGCTGCATTTTTTTGATGCCATGCATACCAACGAGTTTATAAAAAAAGAACATCTTCAATTATATTATGCCTCGCCCGACGGTTCTCAGCTTATTGATTGGTTGGCTGAATACAAGGCGCCAACTGTAAAACAGTGGATAAGATAGAAAATGTTTTGAGGAGGTTGTCTCAAAAGTAATATATTTCTCAAATTGCTTTGCTTTTTGCTATCCCACACCCTTCTTTTCTGTTTCGACAGGACTCAACACAACGCCTGAAGGGAATCCCCCATGAAATGTGCGATGGATAGCCCCTTTTAGGGGGGGTGGGGGTAAAGATGGCAAAATAACAAAATTCAATAAAAACATTGCTTTTCAAATATTTGAAACAGCCTCGAGTTAGAATTAAAAAGTTGAGCGTTTTTTTTTAATTTCTTCTGCCCATGAAAATCCAGATGTAATATAAAAGCGTGGCTAAGGAAGCAAGTGCAGCCACTACGTAAGTAGAAGCAGCCCATTTCAAAGCATTGGCAGCTTTGGCATGTTCCTGTCCTGATGTCAGTCCCGAATTATCTATCCATGCCAGCGCCCTGCGCGAAGCATCAAATTCAACAGGCAGTGTGATAAAGCTGAATAGGGTTGTAATGGCAAAAAGCCCTATGCCAAATAACAACAAATAAGGGAAAATGTTTATTAATAATATGCCTCCCAGCAATACCCATTGTATTAAGTTAGAACTGACATTAACAACCGGAACCAGAGCCGTTCTTAATTTAAGAAAACTGTAAGCCGTTGCATGTTGCACTGCATGACCACATTCGTGTGCTGCCACCGCAGCAGATGCCACACTGCGTCCGTTATATACACCCTCACTCAGATTGACTGTCTTAGTCAGTGGATTGTAGTGATCGCTCAACTGACCGGCAACAGATACAATTTTTACATCATATATATTGTTTTCGTGCAGCATCTTTTCAGCAACATCTCTACCTGATAAACCACTTTGTAAAGTTATTTTAGAATATTCTTTAAACCTTCTTTTTAATGTATTACCAACCAACCAGCTGATTAACATAAAAATACCAAAAATCACATAGTAACCATAATAGTAACCCATAATTATATTTTTTTAAATTTACGTTCCCTCACTTTCAAAATGTTTGCCATTGCCAATAAACTGCTATTTTGTCAGTAAAAGACTAAGCTAACGTCTTATTTTGTGTAATATTATTTAAAGTCATACAACTTTAGCTCACTTCACACTTCTTTTAGCCGTCAGGTCTTCTCTTCCGTTCGCTTGCGAACCTCTGTGTTCCTCAAAATCTTTAATATTCTCTGTGTCCCTCAGTGGTTATTCCCTGTTGCCGCCGACATGTCTTAAAACTTCTGAAATCATCGGTTTGTTAATCGATATTCGATATTCATTTTTTTTGCCGCCGTCAGTCCCAAACTTCACACTCCACACTCCACACTCCACCCTTCTTAATGTTCCTTAACAAACAACCTCGCTGTATCCTTTATAGATTCACTTACAGAAATGAACTCGTATCCTAAAGCCTCTTTAATTTTTTCAGTAGTATAAAGATGTTTGTTGTGGGCTGTGTAAGCTGTCTCCTTTGTAATAAGGGGAGCCTTTCCGGTTATAAGACTTTTAACATACTCAAAGCGCCATGCCAGATTGCTTAAAAAAGGACCTGCATAATATTGAGGTGTCTTTTTATTAAGCTGTATGGCCATTTCAGTCAGAACTGTTTGATAACTAAGGTTTTCTGAAGAAACAATAAAACGTTCACTTTCAATATCACTCTTCATCAGTACTGCCATTATTCTTGCAACATCGCGCACATCAACAAAACCATTGATGCCTTTGGTGTAAAACATTTGACCTTTCCAAACGGTTTCAAAAAGTTTTGAACTGCCTTTTTGCCAGTTGCCTGGGCCTAATATGATTGAAGGGTTTACCATGACAACCTTTAGACCTTCGGCTGCACCCCGCCAAACTTCTTGCTCTGCATTATATTTTGTTTGAGAATAGGCTGATTTTTTAGAAGCCCTGTCCCATGGTGTTGACTCACTCATGGGTTTGTCTGCGCTTTCTCTCCCTAATGCAGCCACTGAACTGGTGTAACATAGTTTCTTTATTTTCTTTTCAAGGCAGGTATTCACTACATTTGCCGTTCCTTCGGCATTTACTTTTTGTAAATAATCTAATTCCTTATGGTTGAATGAAACAATGGCTGCTGTATGGTAAACATAATCTACGTCTGCCATGGCTTCATTTAATGAATAAATGTCTGTAATATCGCCCTCAACCCATATAATACGTTGAAACAGAGTTTCATAGTCTTCAGAATAGTAACTAAAAACTTTTTTTACAAAAGCCAAATCACTGTCCGCTCTTTTTAAAGCTTTAACTTTTTCGTTGCTTTTTATTAATTCAAAAAGTAAATGAGAACCCAGCAAACCCGTTGCACCTGTAACTAAAATCATAATTATAAAAATATAAGATAGTAAATAGATGATATTATATAGAAAATATTAGTTTTCAATGAACAAATGATTTATTATTTATTTTATGTTCGTTACTTTCTTTAAGATTAGTACTGTTTCCTTCTTTCATTTTTATTCTTTAATATTTTCTATCATCTATTTACTATTTGCTATTTTCTATTATAATTTTTTATTTTATATAAGTAGCAAATCTTACGTTTTCTGCTTTTTCTTCTTAGCTGCCGGAAACAACACATTATTGAGTATAAGCCTGTATCCTGGCGAATGGGGAAATAAGTCGAGCTCGGTAGGAGGGTCGTACACAAAATGCTGATAATCTTCAGGGTCGTGCCCGCCATAAAATGTAAAAGTACCTTTGCCCATGGATCCGTGAATGTATCTGGCTTCTTTAAATTGTTTGCTTTCTCCCATTATCACTACATTTGATTTGATGACTTCATTTCGGAAAGCCGTTGATTGACCCATAAAACCCTTAATAATCTGCTCGTGATTTTGTGTCAACATGGCAGGAACAGGGTCCCATTTAGATGAGAATTCAAAAAGTGTGAAAAAATCATCATTTTTATTTCTGCCCCCTTTGTCAATATCAATATTTGATTTGGCATACTCGTAGGGGTTGGTGACAATTTTAAAATTAGAAAAAGCAAAAGTTTTGGAAAAATCGAGTTTTGCCTGGGCATTTGGGTCAATGCCATCACCATCGAACATGGACTGGCAGATATCAATACCTTCGGCAGCCAGTGCAATATCTATACTTTCAGGGGCAGAGCACATAGAAAAAAGATAACCACCTCCCAGAACAAAATCCCTTATTTTTTTTGCCACATCAAGTTTTAATAATGAAACTTTTGTATAACCGAGCTTTTGAGCAATATCTTGTGATGATTTAACTTCATTTTGATACCAGTCGGCATTCTGATAGCCGGCCCAGAATTTTCCAAATTGCCCTGTGAAGTCTTCATGATGCAGATGCAACCAGTCGTACAATGGAAGGTTGCCTTGCAGAATTTCTTCATCATAAATGACATCGTAAGGTATTTCGGCATATTTAAGAGCCAGTGTCACAGCATCATCCCAGGGGCGGTAATGTTTGGGTGTGTAAACTGCTACTTTTGGTGCTTTATTGAGCTTAACAACATCCATATTAACCTCAGGGTCTGCTATTTCTTGAACTATAAGTGATGCCTGTCCGTCTGCGATTATTTTATAGCTGACATCCCTTAATTTGCATTCGTTTTCTATTTCAGTATAAAAAGCCATCATGAAACTGCCTCCTTCATAATTCAAAAGCCAACTGACTTCCACATCTCTCTGAAGCGCATAAAATGCTATACCATAAGCTTTAAGGTGATTTTTCTGGCTGTTATCCATGGGTATAAGTATGCTGGCAGCCATCAGGTTAAAGCTTGCAAACAACACAATGAAAACAAAAAAAAATCTTCTGATAATCATTCCTGCTAAAATTTATCTATTAATAAACGAATAAGTGTCAGCAATATTTTTTACAAAATTACTAAATAAATGTGTATTATTTACGTCGGTTTTACTTTTCGGTAATTTCATTTTTTGAGGTGCTGGACAGAATTAAACAGAGGCTAAATCTTTTAGTCCGACTCCGATAGCTACCGGAGCTCACTATAAATTTTGTGGTGCTGTTTAAAAAAATGCTGTTCATTTTCTACAAATAGGAATCAAATTTATAATTGATGTTATATTCATAAAACACTCAGGCTGAAAGCCTGAATTTATTTCAAGAGGCTGTCTCGAAATAGAAACAGCCTCCTTTTTTTTTGTATTACTTTTTCCTCTTCAGTTTTTC
>Ga0172368_10000853_pt1 | contig 43214 bp, 27 predicted proteins | sample Lak11m_FD_114540 | JGI IMG/M metagenome (GOLD analysis project Ga0172368, IMG submission 114540) | Freshwater microbial communities from Kabuno Bay, South-Kivu, Congo - kab_022012_11m | ecosystem: Environmental > Aquatic > Freshwater > Lake | place: Democratic Republic of the Congo: South-Kivu... | reverse complement strand
GTTTAAGCCTGCGCATTAAAACGGCGAATCGTCATCGTTGGCTTCTTCGCCGCCCTTGGCCGCTTCCGTCAGCTCATCGAGGTATTTCAAAGCCTTTTTGAACTTGGTCTTGGGTAAATTCTTGACCTTGTCGATCCCGAATGCCTTGCAGAATTTCTTCCCCTCGGCTTCCGGGTTGTCCAAGGTCTTGAACATCGCCACCAATTCCTTGCGCTGCGCTTCGCTGATGATATCGTCGTCATCATCGTCCTCCGCTTCCTGCTTTGGCTTTTCCGGCTGCGAATGCTTCTTCTTGTCGCCATCACCGCCGCCAATTTCCGCATACAGCTCTTCCAAGTCGATGAGCTTCACCGCCAGTAGCTTCTCTCTATCCTGGTCGGAAAGCTCATATTCAGGATCGATGTCATAGGTGGTATCGGTATCGCCCTTGTTTCCGCTGCGCTCGATTTCGAAAATCCAATCCCGGATTCCGTATTTCTTATCCCGCTTGGAAACATTCTGGAAGAAGCGCTTTCCCTGCTCGATTACCTTCACCCCTACGATTTCCAGTTTTTTGTCGGTGATATCGCAGAGGATGACATTCTGCGCTACCCGCAAAGTCTTCTTCTGCCCGCAGCCTTCCGTCCATTCACGGGTCTGCTGACCGTCCCAATAGACATAGCGGACATAAGGTTCGCCCGCAAAAAATACTGTAGCCTTATCGCCGTCTTCCTCCAAGCGCAAGAAGCGCTCATCGGTAGTCTTTTCCATTTCCTTGTCCAGGTCGTCATAAATCCCGGACGATTTGTTCTGCTTTGACATAGGATTACTCCTTGAATTAGTTGTAGTTATTTTTATTAGGTTGATTATTCAATTGCTCTTCCTGCTTTCGTTTCTCCGGCTCTTCCTCGGGAAGCAAATGCTGGATTATCAAATCCGCCAAGCCTTCAACCGCGGTATTCATTTCTTCCTCTGTTAATCTTATGTAATGTTTCATCACTTCCATGATTGAGCCTTTATTGCGTAGAACGCCCAGCGGTTATTTAGGCCGGGCATCTGGCGCCTCACAAGGGTTTTGATATTTATTCCTATCTAATCGGGATTCATCTGATTATGTGTATCGAGCCGGTTCATGGTCCCGCATCGCCGGCAGACCATCAATATCCTTCCGCTAACTGTGAGGTTGATTTCCTGTTTGAAGCGGATAGTGACTTCGTCTGCCTGGCGGATGCCTAAAAGCGCGGTGCATTCCGCGCAAAACCATTTTTCTTGCTGAAGATTTTCATCCAATTTCTTATTCCTTTTTCCTGCGCTACTGTCTTATATATGGCAAGGCATGTGCCAAGCGAAAAGAAGGTCCTTCCATTATCGATATAACTACTTTATTTATATAATGATAGAATACGATTTGTCTTAACTATATATCTGACTAATTCCATTCCGAAAACGGTTCTTTCGCCGAAAAGCCAAAAACGAAAGCAAAAAGCCATAAAAAAGGGTCAAAAAGCCATAAATGACCCCCGAAAAGCCATCAAATGACCCGAAAAAGCCAAAACGAAAGAAAAAGGCGAAAGAAAGAGCGAAAGAAAGAGGCATTTTTTTGAGGAGGAGGGTGATTTGGAGCGAAAGAAAGGCGAAAAAAGCGAAAGAATAAGTGTCTTAATTACAATATGATACAATTCTTTCTTTCGGTGCTTTCGGAAGAAAAAGCCATAAAAAGGGGTCAAAAAGCCAAAAACGAAAGCAAAAAGCCAGATTCCGAAAGCAAAAAGCCATAAAACGGCTTTTTCGGCGAAAGAAAGAACCATTTTATGGCTTTTTTCCGAAAGAAAGACACTTCTGGAGTGTTAGATGAAGGATGCTGAAGTCCGGCCGAATATTTGCTCTTTATTTCTAAGCCAACCTTGATTTTAGAAGTTTCCCGCCTAACTTGGTTGGTCAAATATCCTACAATCCAACAGAAAGGAATTTTATGCGAGTCGCTTTATACACCAGAATAAGCACCGATGAAGACCATCAAAAGTATTCCCTCGATGCCCAGCGGGACCGCCTGGAAGCTTACTGCAAATCGCAGTATGATGATTATACCGTATTTAAAATTTACCGCGATACTTCCACCGGCACCAATATGAACCGCCCGGCGCTGGAAGAAATGCTCGCCGCCGCTGAAGCGCGTAAATTCGATGCCTTGGTCGTATTCCGTGTCGACAGGTTATCGCGCAATGTCCGGCAGTTAGCGCAGATGGTGGAAATGCTCACTGAATACAATATCGTCCTGCGCAGCGCCACCGAACCCTTCGACACCGCCAATGCTGCCGGAAAAATGATGATGCAAATGCTCGGCGTCTTCGCTGAATTCGAACACGCCACCATCATAGAAAGAACCCGTGTCGCCCTGGAGCGCAAAGCCCGCAATGGTGAATGGTGCGGAGGCTTTGTCCCTTACGGCTATAAGAGAGATGAAGAGGGGCTAATTGAAATCGAGGAATCCGAAGCCACTATTGTCCGCAGAATCTTCCGCAACTATGTCTTTGGGCAGAAAGGCGCTACTAAAATCTTTAAGGAATTAAACGATGCAGGCCTGCGCAAACGCAGCGGCATCCCCTGGGATAATCGTGCTATAATTGTGATTCTTAAAAATCCATTTTATACCGGTGTAATACATTGGAAGGACAAAATTTTTCCCGGAAAGCATGAACCGCTTATTTCACAAGAACTATTCGATAAAGCGCAAGCGTTATTTGAAAAGCGAAATGTCCAGCCTAAGGGCGAGAGATTTAAAGCCGCCAGCGATTTCTTTTTAACCGGATTAATCTTCTGCGGAAAATGTGGAAAAGGGCTTGTCGGACGGGCGGCGCACCGCAATGGACACCGACATAAATACTACTCCTGCTCCAATCGTACCTATCACCGGGGCTGTAAACTTCCTTTCATTCGTGCGGATATCGTGGAAGTCCTGACCATTAAAGAAATCCAATCAATTTTTCGCCAGCCGGAATTACTGGAAAAAGTCTGGCAATTGGTGAATACCAAACTGCAGGAAGAACGCCCGCAGAAACAAAATGAGATTTGTAAAGTCGCTGAAGATATCGTCAAAACTAAAAGCGCATTGGAACGATATTTTGTGGAATTCGAAGCCGGGTCAATTGAACAAGATGTGTTAAGGGATAGAGTGATGGGATTGAACCTGCGCATCCAGCAATTGCAGGAAGAGAAAGCGAAGTTAGAAGAAGAATTGGAAATGTTGAACTTGGAGGGAATCGACCAGGATGGAATTAAAGCTTATATCGATGCTTTGGAAGTGGTGCTGGAAAACGGCGAAAACGAACAAAAAAAGCACCTTCTCCGGGTATTAGTGGAGAAAGTGCTTGTGCATGATAAAGATAGATATGAATTCTGGTTTAGATTGCCGGACGGAAAGATCTTCGACCAGTCTTTCCAAACCGCTGAAAATGGCGATTCTAACTCATTATCTGTCAGCCACTTAGCCGAACAGGTTTGCAATCATATACAACTCGCTCCCCAAATGTGCCTGATTGCGAGCAGAAAAAGGAGCGAAGCAATATTTACAATTAATCTGATAAAGAACAGAAAAACAAGGAAATACGAATTCCGAAGAGATAAAGTCGCGGTATTCTTACTAATACCACAGAAGAAATCTTCCCAAGAAATGGGAGTCATCTTAAACGATGTCTCCCATTTTTTATACCCCGACCTACCTCTTTGGCTTCCTGCTCAACGATATCCGATTACTCTTGAGGAAAAAAGAATCAAGCGGATGGAATTGGTGATTGAATGGCAACAAGGTTTGGCTTCAGGCTTTTATATCAACTATGCTGACATCGCTCGAAAAAATGGCTGCAGCAGAGCGTGGGTGAGTAGAATGCTAAATCAGAATGGAGCATTTTTAAAGATTCCTTTTGATAATAACTTTTCATTAGCTTAGATTGCTATCTGAAAGCTGAGGATTGATTGAATTTCCAACGGCGTCAAAAAATATAAGAAATTGTCAATTTTTCTAATGCTTCTCTTGACATTAACCTGTTTTTTCCTTATATTTTTGAAAATGCTTTCATCTAAGAGAGAAAATAAAGAAGAGGGAAAACTGCGACCATCTGAAAATTCACTACTCTTATAATTGCTCTATCCGATTGATTATACTTCTCCATTTTTAAATAGATAGTTTTCAAAAGGGAAATCAGGTAAAAAAGGAGGTTTTTTCTGAATGACCTTTTCTCCTCATTGACTAATCACAGCGCCTTCAATTACTTCACTATCACTATAACCAGTTTTCGAATTTTATAACCGATTCTAATTGGTTTCCGGAATTATTGCAATCAATATTTGTGCTTTTCATAAAGGATTAAAGCATGAAAACGATAAACCTCCTTTTGACATTGGTCATTTCCACCCTCTCCGCTTCCGCCTATTGGCCCAGTAGTTCCGGGGAAAACCTACCCATTCATGCCGATTCCACCATTTGGGAAGGATATTGCACCGCGCATCCGGCAGGAGAAGATAATATAGTTGTGGTATTTTTTAGAGGAGGCAGTGGAGTAACCGGGATAGGAATATGTTACCAGTATATCGATAAATATGGTCAATTGCTATATCCCAACGATGTGCCAATAGCGCCTAGTTTAACCTTTGAAGACTTAAATGCGCCTTTTAAAACAATATCAGATGGCAATAGAGGAGTTTATGTAATCTGGTATACCAGTGAATCGACCGACCAGCTTTTAGCCCAGCACATCGATTCTATGGGCACTCGTTTATGGGGCGACAGCGGGATTGTGGCCCATCCCTTGGGAGCCTATGATTTTAACCTGAGCCTTGACAACACAGGAGGATTATATATCGCAGTGGCTCCTGGTCATCCTGGTGGCAACTGGACGGATTTAAATTTACAACATATCGACTCAAGTGGTAATTTGTTATGGGGTGAAAATGGAATTTTATTAAATCAACCAAATTATAGCGCCCGATATCCTAAAGTATCTGCAGATACTTCCGGTGGCTGCTTTGTAGTATGGGAAGATTGGCGTCCGCCTTACAGCGGAAATGGTTCGGTTATGGCGCAGCATATAGACTATTATGGGAATATACAGTGGTCTAATGATTTGTGTATTCTAACTTCTTCCCCTTATTCCTTTTACTCGCTATCCGATCAATCCGGAGGATTTATTTTACAGTCACATGGGTATAGCACCTATCCTCCCGGTTATAACTATCATCGCCGAATAGATGGTCTGGGGAATACCTTGTGGATTAGACGCTATTTAAGCTGGGGAACAGAGAATACTATGGTAGCTGGCGAACCGGGATTTTTCTATCTGGGATTTCATTACTATAGTGTTTCCGAACCTATGGAATTATATGGCCAGCGAATGGATATGAACGGAAACAATTATTGGCCAACCTATGGCAGTGGTCAATATGGTATACCTTTTACTGCATGGAGTCAAGTAGGTGACTACTTCAATGGTAACCAACAGTTTTTTTATTCTTATCCTTATTTATATGTATTCTATTGCGTTAATAACAATCCAGTCAGGAATATTTATATTCAAGCGCTGGATTCGCTGGGCAACCGGCAATATGGAACCAATGGCCAGCTGTTTAGCAGTTTTCCTTGGCCTTGGGGTCCAATATATATTAATCCCTTTGTGAATGAAAATGGTGATGTTACAGTCATTTTTGAATACTATCGCAATAATATTATTGGCGGCGGAGGTCATGATGTTTGGGCTAAGCGGATGTATGCCGACGGGACTTTGGGGGGTCCCAATGCGCCGATAGAAAATGTTACCATCGCTGTATCCGGCAATGATTTGGTATTAACTTGGCCTTCGATGGCGGCGAATGCGGATTATAAAATCTATAAATCGGCAATACCCTATTTTCAGCCGGTTCAGCCGGATACGGTAATCAGCGATACGGTGTTTGTAGATATCGGAGCGATATTAGGTGATTCCTGTTTTTACTGCATTGGCTGGAATCCGCATTAAATTAGAAGTTTAATTAACAGGTTGGTTGAAATAATCTGGAGGAAACATGGTTTTCAGATGAAACAGCCCTGTACTGGCAGGTGCAGGGCTGTCGGCAGACACTATCAAAAATATATCTGGACACTCTGATACCAGAATAGATAGGTCTTTTCTTTAATGTACACATTTATTTTGCAATTTTCAAGATTTTAGCAAAAGAGACGATGAGATATGTCTCTTAAATTATTAAACATTTTGGAGAAAACCATGCAATCATCAAAATATATTTTGCTCTTACTTGTCGCGATATTGTGCTTTGATGCACAAGCGCAATGGCAAATTTACAGTTTCGGCGGCAGTTCGCCGGAGAAAATCCTGGTTAGCGAAAATCCAAAGGGAATTTGGATTTTCGACAAAGAAGGCGGTTCTTTTTGGCTTCCCTGGGATGATGAAAATGATGAATGGGATGCTTGGGAAGATTTCGACGCCAATTATTACTGGTGCATGGGCGGTGATTTTGCCATAATTGGCGAAACAGAAACACCCTATGCCTTGTCGGCGACGATGGCGGCAAATCATCGTTACCAATACAGCAGCGGCAGTTGGGATTATTATTATCAACCAATTGATAACGCTTACTATATGTATCATGACGCTCAGTTCTATGGGGATGCCAATAACACCATGGATGCCAATCATTTCATTGTCAGTACTTGGCAATTATGGGATGATGGAAGCGGGAATTATCATCTTGGATTATTTCTTATTACAAATGGTCAAATACCGTCACAAACAAATATTATTCCTAATACAGACGGCATCGCTTTTAGTAAAATTTACCGTGATATTCGAACAGGCGGTCTTAATTCCAACGATACGCTTTACACCTTTTATGATGAGGGATTTTGGAGAATAACGGTAACCGGAACTGGCCAACAAGTCACTGCTTCAGTATCTTCGGATTTTAATGAAGAAACATTGGAATGCGAAATTGAGGGGGTTTTAGCTTTCTATCAATCGAAGGATGAAGTAAGTGAATACCACCAATATTTATTGCTAAAAACGCGAAATCAGTCCGATGAAGTAACGATTGATGTATGGCACCGAGCTGCAGGTGCTAATGGTTTTAGGGATGATGAATGGCTGCCAATTTGGGAAGATGTGGAAAGCGGAGTAAGTATTCCCACTAGCAGTTTTACCGCTTATTATAACTCAACGGGCGAATATCATAATATTTATCTATGTGGGGATAAATATGGTGTTTATCACTATAAAAAACCAACTGGAGCAGGGACTCTAACAGGACCATTTAATTCCGTTGGAAGCGACTATTTGCAGTTTTACAACAGCCGAGCAATGGCTTTAACACCATGGAGTACACAAACACCTTCATCCAGTTTTGATCAATTAGTAGTGGGAGGTGTCCATGGCGAAGTGCATTTTACGGAAATAGAGTTGTCAAATCCACCCACGCTTGAGGATATATTTACACTTAGCGGTTATATTCCCGAACAAGGAGCAAAGTTAAGCGGAGAACCGCGTTATGTATATCAGGATGGAAATACAGTATATTATCCGACTTGGGGCATGGGGATTTATAAGGGTAATTTTAGTGGAGCATCACCGGAATTTTCTAAGATAGGTAACGCTGCCGCTATGCCAAATAAAGCCGATTTCAATTTCAACTGGAACTGCTGTGTAAGATCTCCATTTGATTCTAATGAATTAATTTTAGGTGCGCCATTAAAACAGTTCTGGGATGGAGATGAGCTAATCGACCATATTGGCATTTGGTCCTTAGATGAAAGCACCAATGAATTGTCATCGGAGAACGAAAACTGTTTTCCAACAGGATATGGACCATATACTGTTATTGATCTTGGCGCGGATTATGATAAAGATTTGGTTTATGTCTCATGTATGGGAACAGGAGAGTTCCCCTTGGATTTAACATATGAATCGGTCTTATATTCTTGGGATGGCGCAGACATGGATGAATATGATGGAATTGTTTATTCACAGCCCTGCGGATATTACCATGACGATATTCCTGTTGCTGGATTTGGATTAGTAGATGCACATTGTGAATTCAGACCGGTTCTGCCTCATCCTAATCCCTATTTTTCTAATACTGATAATCCTATTTGCGTCGTTTTTGGAATAGGACTTCAATTTTGTGATTGGGGTGATTATGCCGGGGTTGGAGGCGCAAGTGGAGTAGATTTTTGGGGTGGCGGATTAGGATATGCATATAAAATTGCTAATAATGACTGGGTATATAATCAAAATGTTCAAGAGATAATTGGCCTTGACCATGATGGAATGGGAGACGCCTTATACTTTGAACATCCCTGCGATATGTTAGCAGAATATAATAGTACATATTATAATGGTTTTACCGAATATCAAAAGATGGATATTTTAGTTGCTACCAGAGCCTGGCCACCATCACATGGAGCGGAAGATATTTGGCGGTATGGAGGGCTTTTTGATGTGCATTACGATGGTGATGAATGGGTGGTAAGAAATGTGACTCCATATGCAGGCGGAGGCCTTACTTATAAGATTGGAACTACTGCTAACTTTCAGCACCCTGCATGCATGTCAGTGGCAAAATATGATTTGGGCGCCACAAACATATATTATTGCACCACTTCCGGCGAGGAAGGCGGTACACAAGACGGACACTTAGGATTGATATGGTATCAGCAGGCTGCAACTATTCGTAATTTAACTATTGCAGGATGGAATCTATATCAAGATGGAAGAATACCCTATCCTGACAATAATGCTTATGATAGATTCTTTACAGATGAATACAGTGGATTGGTCGCACTGGAAGGGAAACTAATTGTCGGAAAAAATATGTACCCCGCTCAATTTGAACTTGACAATATCACAGAAAACACTACTTGGAATGGGAATATTGATATTGCTGGAAACATCATTGTTTCTAATGATGCCACTTTAACCTTGGGCCCTCTTTGTCAAGTACAAGTTTTGGGAGGATATTCCCTTACCGTCGACGGCGGGCATTTAAAGGTGCAATATCCTGACAGCACCAGAATAGTCTTCGATTCGCCGGATGCGGTTCGCTGGAAAGGGATAGTTTTCAAAGATATAAGTGGAACCGCTGTCGATACCTTGAAAAACCTTGAAGTTCGTAATGCGGAATATGGAGTATATATCGATTATGATGACAGCGATTCCCTGCGGCTATTGATAGAAAATTGCCTTTTCGACGGCAATTGCATTGGGATAGGCGCAAAAAGCGCCGACCAGCTCAATATTACCAACTGTGAGATACGAAACAGCGTTAAAGAAGGAAATTTCAACGGCGATGGCATTTATTTATACAATTTGGCGACTACCGCCGGGATAACGCATTTTGTAAAAAATTGTGAGATTCATGACAATGAGGGTTGCGGTGTAAGAATAACAACCTGCGGCGGAAATGTGATGCTTTATAATAATGCGATAGAGAATAATCTACAGCAGAATTCCGGAGGAGCTACTGCTTGGGCGGGAGTATATTGTTATAATAGTTCACCCAAGTTATTATTTAATCAAGTTGTTGAGTCATTAGGTTATCCTTTAGTGACCTTTAGCTCGGCGGCGCCATATCTATGTCAGGGGCCGGATTCGACTAATGAATTTACTTTAGATGTAGCGGAAGCGGACACACATTATGCGGTAGTTTATGCAGACGGCGGATTTCCCATTATGAATAATACGCGAAATAATTTTTCCCATGGCGGGACAACTACCGGTTTATTAATAGACGACGCCACTGAAACTCCTACAAAGCATTATGCCCGGTATAACTGGTGGGGAAGCAGCACACCCGATAACGATCAATTCTCTCCGCTAGATTCGACAGACTATAGTAATTACCTGAGCAATCCCGCATCGTTCCCCACCGGATTACCGGACAGAGGCATATACACAGCGCAAGACGAGGTGTACGAGCTTCTATATGCTTCTTTAGAAGCGTATCACAACGGCAATATAGCGGACGCTTTCGTAGGATTTATTGAAATCACAACTAATTATCCCTATTATCAGGAAGCGGTAAGCATGGCAATCCCATACTTGATGACCACTGGACTAAATCTCCCCATTTCGCCGGATTCTGTTTATAGCTATTTGAACAGTTTATTCGAATATTACGGGGATAGCTATGTGGGTAAGACAGCGCGGCGTATAAGAAATATTTGTTCGCTTAAGATGGAGAATTACAATGATGCGATCTCGGATTATGAAGATATAATAACAAATCCTTCATCGTTCTCGGATTCTATCTTCGCACTGATCGACATAAATCAAGCATATTTAATAATGAATGGTTCAGGGCTGCCGGGAATCCAATCGGTTTCGCCGGTCAATGATTATAATCCGGGAACGCTGGAAAACTACATGAAGCGCGAATCTGAACTTTTAGCATTGTTGAACTCGGGAACCACTGCAGGAAGCGCTGAATTGTTGCCTGCTTCTTTCTGCCTGCATCAAAATTACCCCAATCCTTTCAATCCGGTGACAACCATCCAATATGATTTGCCGGAATTGTCCAATGTGAAATTAGAGATATTTAATGTCCTTGGTCAAAGAGTAATGACTTTAGTTGACGGACTTGAAAATCCAGGCTTCAAAAAAGTCGAATGGGACGGCAATTCAGCTTCCAGTATACCGATTTCATCGGGAGTTTACATTTACAGATTGCAGGTAACGGGAAAAGAAACCGGCAATAAGTTTAGCAATAGCAAGAAGATGATTTTAATGAAGTGATTATTTGTATGATTTGAAGAAAAGCCGGGCGTTGTGTTAGCCCGGCTTTTGTGTCTCTCAATAGCCTATTGCTTTGGGGAAGCTTGTTTGTCTCCTGACGAGGTAGAAGTAGCTGGAGGTTTGACTGGAGGCATTTTTGGTGTTTGGGTTACAGGTGGTAATCCTTTTTCTTCGGTTATTAATTTCTTACCCTTTACAGATTGTGGTACTTCTTTAAATTGTTTAATCATTTTTATCCTCACTATTGTAAAAGTTATTTGTATAGGTTTCCGCTAAATCAATTGCTCTCTTAATATACTGTTTTTTCTCCGGTAAGGATTCCTCGCCTAAGTGTCTTCTTAAAATTTCATTCTTTTTTTTGCGAATAGTAAATTGCAGCTTATTAATTTCTTCTTCGGTCAATTTGCCTCAGCTACATCAAACCACCTCATCTCACTTGAGGTCAGCAACTCCTCAAACTCAAACAGGATAGATCTTAGAGATTTTAGACGATTGCGATAAGGTAGAAAATGTTTTATCGCGTTTATCAATTGCGACAAAGCGATTATAATAGCCCAAATAAAATCATATCTACTCCAAATTGCCCAGCCGCAAATGCTGCTACTTGAGGTAATGGCAAGAAAAATATTTATTGCCTTGTTAATCAATTCGGACTTCTCATGGTAGATTTCAAGGTAATAGACATGAACTCTTAACTGATGGAGTTCTTTCCAAAATCTTGCTTGATAGGGATTTGCGCTACTCATATATTGATAATCCTAACTATATTCAATTACAGCGATTTGTACAATTTTGTGGTAAAATTTCAGAAAAAAACTATAATCTGAAATAGTTTACCAGAAGAAACCAAGTCAAAATTTTAACTATTCGGCTATTATGACAAAGTATATCGAACATTATTCCCCGCGCCTGTCTTTTTAATCGACCCCTTTTCAGCCATTGTTTTCAGCAGCTTACAAACAGCGGTCGCTCCAATGCCAAGTTCCTTCTGCAGACCGGCTCTGGTGGCTGTGTCTTTTGATTTTATTAACGCAAGAACTTTTTTCTCCTTATCGGATAAGGATAGTTCACCATTTTGGCTAATAAAAGAGCTGCTTTCCGGTTGAATGCGCGTTTCATTTGTTGTATCGCAATACCCTAAAATATCCTCAACCTTGATATCTCTACCACCCTTCAATAACATTGCTTTTTCAATCGCCTGCGCCAACTCGCGGACATTATCCGGCCATGAATGTTTTGCTTTACCAAGTTTTTCAAAGACAGAATTCTTTATCCTCACTTCTTTGAAGTCAGGTTTGATCTTCAATGCGTTCAATAATCTTTCATAAATCGCCTTCGCCAATTTGGTTATTTCTTCCGGTCTCCTTTGCCGGAGAGGAGGAATTTCTACGCGATAATTTGAAATCCTGGCAAGAAGATCCTGCCGGAATGTTCCTTCTTCCACTGCCGTTTTCAAATCCCTATTTGTGGCTATTATTAACCTCACATCAACGACTTCTGGATCATCGCTCCCCAGCGGTTTTATTTCCTTCGTCTCAATAAACCGCAGCAATTCCGCTTGACATTCCAAGTCCAAATCACCTATCTCATCGAGGAAAAGAGTGCCTCCCGCGGCTGTTTTGGCAGCACCTTGCCGCTTCTTATTAGCTCCTGAAAATGCTCCTCTCTCATGCCCAAAAAGCTCACTAACAAAGAAATTGCCTTTTAGAGTAGCGCAATTTATTGCTATAAACCGTTTTCCTTTTCGGTTACTTAAATTATGGAGTTGTTCAGCATAGAAGCTCTTGCCAGTTCCAGTTTCACCTAATAGGAGCACCATTACATCCAAGCCGGCAAGTTTCTTTATCGCCGCTTCAACATCTTCCATTGACTTAGGCGCTTCTAAATAATGACCGGATTCCGAGAATAACTTGGTAATTTTCGACTCAATCGATTCGCTGTTTTTGTTGATGTTCTTCGACCAGAAATCATCGGCGCCATAGCGCAAAGAATCCCGCGTGGTTTCATGCTGTTCGTCATAGGCGGTGACTGCGATGATTTTCATCTGCGGATAATGTTTGCGAATGTATTCAATCGTCTCAAAGCCGACTTTCTTATCGGGGAAACTATCGCCGCTGGATACCACCATATGCAAATCGACCAGCGCATAATGAAAACTTGTTTTTTCAAGTATTGAATAAGCGCTGGTTTGACTGCCAACCGCTTCCACCTCGTGACCAAGTTTCTTGACCTTTATCATCAATGACTCCCGGGCTATGGGATTGTCATCCACAATCAGTGCGCGTGATTTCATTATTTCACCTCCCGGTATACCGGCAATAAAATAATTGCTTTGGTCCCTATGCCTTTTTCGCTTTCAAAGATCAATTCCCCTCCAAAATCTTGAATCACCCGTTGAGCGATGGGAATGCCTAAACCCATCCCGCCTTGTTCCCGCTTGGTGCTTTGAAAAGGTTTTAGAGCGTTCACCATCTGTTGCTCATCCATGCCCGGGCCTTTATCATAAATAGTGACCTTAATCTCTTCACCGGCAACTTCAATTGACAGGTCAATGTCTTGGTCTGGTGGACTGGCTTCAATGGCGTTGCTTAATAAGTTTTGTATGGCAATCTTTAGCCTTTGCCTGTCTCCGGCAACATTGACCTTAGTCTCAAGCCCATTAGCGATTATATCTCCCTGAAATCCATTATATTGACCAATTTGGAGTTTTATTTCATTTATAGCCTCCATTACGAGCGAACCGGCTCCAAAGACTTCAAACGTCTCCGGTCCTTCAGCGAATATTATGAGGCGGTCCATCTTCCGCGCTAAATGTTCGAGCGCCGCTTGGAGTTTGGCAATAATAGCCGCCCCTTCTTCAGAATTAGACAATCCCTCAATTTGCGATAATTGGTCAATCAAAGTTTCAAAATACAATAGTGAAGTGCGGAATTCATGGGCGGTAATCCTTGCTAACTCCCTATAATGAATTTGACCAACTTGCACCGCCGCGTTATACGATTCCCGCAAATTTCGAGGATTTATTTTCTTCACTAGGGAAAAAAGATATTCCGCCGTGGGATAGTGCTTGTCTGAAATTCTGGTTACACCATGGTCGATATTCTTTAAAACTTGCTTTGCCGCTTGATGAACATAAGGGACAGAATCCTCTGTCAAGGTCTTCACAATTTCAATCACTTCGGTATCCGCGACACACGCAAGAGCATAGACTACCGCCCTTCGAACTTCCCACTTAGGATGACCGGAAAGCTGATGAAGCCGGTTGATAAGTTTCCTGAATTCTTTATCCGGAGGAAGGGTATTCCGCAAATAATCACGAACCGCTTCTAAGCTCGTCACCAGGTCACGCCATTGGTCAGTATTTAGCTGCTGCAGAATTCCCTTGAGTGTAATTTCGTCTGAAGAAGACATAATCAATGCCCATACCGTTTTCTGCGTTCTTCAAAAGCCTCAGCTCCGCCTTCCAGTAAGGTCTCAAGTTCGGTTTTTACTTCATCCACATTTCCTTCGGATACAATTCGTCCTTGCTTCCCGTCTGAACGCAGGACAAACACCTTCTCAGCGTCACCTAACACTGGAATATTAGGATTGTGAGTGACGAATATCAATTGACGGGTCTTTTTAGCTTCCCGGATACTCTTCACCACCGTTTCAAAGACAAAGGCATTATCAAGATTATCTTCCGGTTGATCGATAATTAGCGGTTTTTCTGACTCCAGAAGTAGAATCGGCAAAATAGCGGTGCACTTCTGCCCGGTGGAAAGGCTGGCGGTGTCTTTATACTGCTTGCCATCCAACAATTCAATCACCGGCCGGTCATTCACTTCTACCGTCTCAATATCGAAGATTTCCTGCGTGTTTTGCAGCTGCACTACTAATTTATTGGCTCGGTCACGGTCGATGTCCAACCGGCGCTGTAATTCTTCCACCTTGCCATTCTGAATCAAATCCGCAAACTCCATAGGTGATACTTGCTGCACAATTTTATCGACCATTCTGGCATATTGAATCTTAGAGCCTTTCATCGCCTCCATAAGAAGCTCCCGGTACGCTTCCATATTGCCCTGCGGAACAATGGAAATCATAATCATGGGATTTAAGCGTGAATTCAAATAACCGGCGATTTCCTTTCTAATGGCATAGCGCTTATCCCTTAATTCTGACAAAGAGTCAGACAGTCTTATGCGCTGTTTTTTCAATTCCTTCAGACTTTCAATTTGCGCCTGCTGCCGGTCCCGCTTGGACATCAATGACTCCAGCTGTTTTTCCAGCCTTTCACGCTCTTCCACTTTACCGCGAGTTTCCTGATGTTTGGCTAATACTTCATCAATCTCTTCCTGCGCCGTTAAAATTTCACTCTTTATGCTTAAATGAGAGTCGACTACTTCTTTCCGAAAAGAATGAATTGAATCAGTAATCTTCTCAACATAACTTTCAATCTCAGCTACTCTTTCTTCGCGCAGTCTTAAAAGATTATCAAATGTTTCCTGGTGCGCTCCGCTTAAAACCGCTCGGGGAAAACTATCTGTCAGTCCTCTATTGAAATTTTGAAACCACTCGTCAATGCTCACCGCTGAACTTGAAAGCAGATGAATAAGATTTTCTGAAGCCTGCAGATCCCGCCGGTGATTCTGTAGCTGCTTCTCCATTCCCGCTAATTCGGTATTGTCATCACCGGCTTCTATCTTGATCGCCTTCAATTTCTCCTCGATCCCGGCTATTTCCTCCTGGTCGTCTTCAAATCCCGCCAATTGCCTCTCATATCCCATAATTCCCGAAGCGTTAGTTGCCAACTTCTGCAGAAGTTCGATAATCTCCCGCTCAATTTCCGCCAGGTCGCTTTCCCGGAACTGGTCAAGAATTTTGATTTGGCTTTCGGGATCGACCGCAGCGTTCTCAATATCATTCTGACTGAATATCTCCGCATCGAATACTTGGTTTCGTCCAAAAGAAATCTGCAGAGGACTTCCTCTATCATCATAGATTATGTTCTTATCTTCCCCAGATTTCCGCTTCGCGCTGTAATGGACATTCGACTTTGTCATCAAATCGATATCAAGATGCCCACCCGCTAAGTTCGCTTGGATGAGTTTTTCCAAATCTGCCCATTTCTTGGGCGATAGGCGTCCGTCATCTTTCAGATTCAGGGCATAACGGATAAACTCGATAACCGTGGTTTTTCCCGTCCCCCGGCCGCCGATGATGCAATTGAGGTGGTCACTAAATCGGATGGTCGTTCCGTTCATAAATCCACCCGCAATACTAATCGATTTAATCTTATGCGATTTTGACATTAGAATCCTTTTCGATAGTTCACTTTGTAAAACAATAATCAATGTTTTCCCGCCCAAACATAGTTATAAACCGGCTTGGCTGATTTGTCCAACCTCGCCCATTCATCTTGAAGCCGGTTATATATAATTGTTTCTTTGCCCGCGTCATTCCCACACAAAACACCCGTTTCTCTTCATCCAATTTCCCTTCCTGCACTGCTAAATAGCTGGGAAATTCACCTTTGATGACATAAGCAATTAATACAGTATAGAATTTATGCCTTTGGGTCAAGCGGATTAATACTATTTTATTTTAATTGACACTCAGTTTCAGGATTAAAGTTATCACAATTCCCCCGCGAGATATTACATAGTTTATACGCAATTCGACCATTTGAGAGCTCTGTTCTTCCTTCTCTACTGTGCGGAATAATATGGTCAACTACAGCATCATCAAATTCAACAGCGCGGTTGCAAAAAATCCTATTGTGCTCAAGTTGGCAACAACCTTGAGCTCTATGGTAAAGAATCAGTTTCTCTTCATGTGTGAAATTTCTTTTGGGATCAAGATTAGGGAGTTCTTTCAGGTCAATCCCGTTAAAAAGAAAACGTCCAATAATATCGTGACGGGTTGATATACCTTCGACTCCAGTATTTCCTCGAGACATAGCCAAACTTAAATCTTGGAATATTTCATCTTCGACTTGTTTATAGTCCCTATTCATAGCTTCGAGGCGTACAATATCCAAGTTCTCAAAATTTTTTCGAATTAAAGGAAATTGATCTTGATCAATACTGTAAGTAACAAGAATACGCGAAAGAAGCCAATATAAGCTAAGAGCATAGTTTTGATTAAGATGCGGATTCTTCTCGGGAAAAATCTTACTAAGGAGATTTATAATTTTTTCTGCTCGAGTGCGTGAAATTGAGTCCACTGGAGCTTGTTTGTAATGCGAATATAATTTATCCATTTGTCTCGAAGCACAACTTACAATCTTTTCCCTTATTTCTAACTGAAGCATCTGTGAAGCTACCAAGGTATGAGTAGATTGTGTGTTATCGAAATTCACAGATATTTTAAAGAACGTTAAATTTGCCAGTTCCCTGGCCACTTGACCAATTTTTGATCCCATAGCATCCCGTTTCTGTTGGGCATTTAAAGGAGTGCCATTTTGTAATCGCAAAAACATATCACGGATTTCATCAATACTTGCATGTTCTAAAACCATAACCGATAGTGGTTTCTCCTCGAATCTTATCTGTTGGTCAGCATTTAATTGTGAGTAATATCTTCCTTTAGCCATTGGTGTTTCAATCGGGGCGGAGAAAGGCTCATGCCATGCACCCCGAAAGCATTCGGCATTAGGTGGTTTGACTCCCATAAACTCAAGGATTGACCGTATCCTTTGTTGTCCATCGACCACCTCAAATACATATGGATCTGGATCATCGTTTTCATCACGCTTTTTCTCAAGGATACTTCTATAAAGATTCCTTGTGTCACCTTCAGGATATCCATTCACAAGAGTATTTTGATCGATTTTCCATAAATAAAACTTTGGGATATCCATCCCTCTGAAAATAGTATCGACCAGAAGCTGTTTTTGAGGAAGCCCCCAAGCATTTTCGCGTTGATATTCTTCGGGTGAGAGAAAAAGATCACCATACACAAAATGAGTTTTTATCTGCCCAACATTTTGTGGCCCAGTCAAGGTTATTGTCATTGGCATATGTCTGACTCCTAAATAATAATTGTGTTTTATTAAAGATTTTTAAAGATACTTGAAGGTTTTTGAGTTCAATTTCCTGTATTAAATCGCTAATGTCGACTTCATCATACACAACAAAATCCCGCGATAATCCGATATCGTTGGCTTCCATCCTTAAAATAGAAGCGCACAGCGCATGAAAAGTGGAAACAGTTATCTTCTCCGCATCCTGAGGATATAACCGTCTAATTCGCTCACTCATTTCCTTGGCGGCGCGGTTAGTGAAGGTCATGCATAGTATTCGGTTGGGATCAATCCCTTCCCGAATTGCATTCGCTGCACGTTCAGCCAGGACAAGCGTCTTACCCGTTCCCACCGGCGCTAATACCAGTAGGGCACCCTTTTGATGCTCGACTATCTGCCTTTGATTATCATTGAGTAATTTAATTAGCCAAACCTTTCGGACAAAATTTTCGGAAGAGTTTTCGAAAAAATCTTTCTCTTTGAAATTTCTATGTGTAAAGTTTGAAGGACATCGCATCCAATTTGCACTGAATAAACCGTATTATTCAGTATTCTTAAGTCTGTACTTTTGCAGTCTGCTGTTTGGTTTTTCAAGTATGGTATATTAGACTATTCCTTCTGACAAAAGCTGATAGATTACAATATTTAATTGCCCAGAAGCTTTTCGATGCCCCAGAATCTTTGTAATATCAGCTCTTGATAAAGGTCTTTCGGATAATGCTTTAATTATCCTTTCCCGAAGCGACTCTTGCCGTGACTCTTGCCGAACAGCATGAGTTAAACCTGAAGGCGGGAGAAACCTTACTACAACTTCTCCTGGAATGTATTCAGAACGAATTTTCTCATACTATTTTTCCCGTGCCACGGCCGCCGATGATGCACTTGAGGAGATTGCTGGAATTGAACTCTATTCCCTCTAAAAACCACCCTGACCTTCAACGATTTTATTCTATGTGAAGATGGCATTATGCTTCTGGCTCCAATGGCGATAATTTTGACTGATTTTATTCTTATGACAATAAGTGTAGATTTTCACTTCCAAGATATTCTATTAATAGGCATTGAGGTTTTTAATAACTATTGCATTTTAGTATTCGTTTAAATCTATCCTATCTACATTTGCCATCATATCGATCTATTTGTCAGACGCAGGTTTTATATGGCTGAACGAAGACCGTGCTTTATGGCGATGATAATAAAAGGCATTAGGAAGGCGCATTATCTAAAAGAGTTAAAGCCGCCAGTCTATCTAGTCGATTCGAGGAATACTGACCTGAGAAGTCCAGAATGCAATCAAGGCATGCTTTTTTGCAGCATGAATGATGCTCCTTATCAACATATAGAATCTTGCGGGAAACTTCAATCCATTCCTTGCCAAGACTAATGAGTTCTTGACAATTACCTGCACCTCCAGGCGCCGTGTCGTAGATAACAATACCGAGGTTCGCGTTATGAAGTGGCATTAGTTCCATTCCGAGTTCACGCTCGTCCAATTCAAGAAGACGCGCACCTGCCAACAACAAAGCACGTCCTAATGAATACACACCATCGTATTCGTAGATCGTTGCACCTGGCCATTCCAAGAGTGCCATGTCAGTCAGTTCCTTAGCAGCTAATACTCTATTTCTAAGGACAGGCACAGTCTGCTCACCTTTCTTCCAGCAGAATTTACGCGGATTGGCAGAAAACACAGAGGCATGTGTTTCGAAGTTGCGCGGTAGGTTCATCCTACCTTGACCATAGTCAACTTCGCTCATTGCAAAGCCACACCTTGTGCAAATGACAAAACCACAACGACATCGACCAATGTTTCTTACAAGAAGAGGAGCCTCTTCTCGATAAATGACTCGTGCTCCTGAAATGTTTGCAAAACTCTCCTTAATCAAACCTTCACCGTGTTCAGCGAATGCCGTTGGACAAACGGACTGTTCTCCAATTCGCTCAAGATTAGTTCCCAACGGCAACTTTTCCCAGCCAGCGGTCGTATAACCAAAACGGGGAAATACGAGTTGTTGTTTTTTGGATGGATTGCTACCGCATCGTGGGCAAATTTCATCCGGTGATTGGTGAACATAAACATGTCCTGCTGGACATTCTAATGAAAAATACTGTAATCCAAGCGCTTCATCTAAATTGCTATCTGTCCAGTGTTTCCGTAAACCTCGGGAAGTAGCAACGCGACCTCCAACGAGTACACGTGATTCGGGCACGTATTCGCTGAGAGCTAATAATGAACTCCGTTCCAGCCGATATCGTTCATCCGGTTCAGAATAATCACGAGAGTTTCCTTCAATTGCCTTCCGAATACTCAAACATTGTAGGTTTATTGGAAAACCGTAGCGGGGAAGAAACCGCCGATCTGCCAGCCACTCTATTACAGTTATCTCGCAAAGCGCTCTAATCATATAACGAATTGAGTTAGCCTTTGCCATCTCGCGGCCAATGATGTCACTTACTGGTTGTGATGGTATTTCATTCCAGGCATCTCTCAGTTGTTTAATATCGATTTTCCATTCATTTATAGCTTCACGGAAATTATCCGAAGTTGAATCGAGAAAATCAAACCAATTCTCAGAATCCACTAAAGCACTCAAGATCGTACCCTCTGCCAGGCGAGACAACCGATTATGCAATCCATCTGGCTCGGTCTTTAAAAATTCTAGGAATTCAAGAAATTTATTTGCAACGTTTACACCATCGGGAGACAGACTTGGTTTGGGATCGGTCGCGCGTATCCAGCGCAAAGGAGTGTTGACACCGCAAAAAGCACCCATTCTACCATAGGCATGCATTGCCCCTGTTCTAAAAGGTTGTTGAGAACGAAGAAACTCAGATAAAAGAACAGCGTGGAGATGACGCCTTATAATGCGTTCGCGGTCAAGAAAAACGGTGGGCTTCCTCAATTTTCGCTTCAGAAACTCCCCGAAACGTCGAAACACTTCACGATCATATTCCGAATCGCGGGAATAGGTCACAACCACTGCGGACCCGTCTGAACGACGCCCTGCTCGACCAGCGCGCTGGCGATGATTCGCCGGTCCCGGAGGCACATTTCCTAAAAGCACACCATGGAGTCCGCCGATATCGATACCAAGTTCCATAGTAGTTGTTGATGAAAGTATGTTGCGGATGCCTGTTTTGAACAGGTCTTGTAAACGTCGATTCTCTTGGGGTGAGAGTTGCGCCGAGTGCTCTTCTGCCCACAGCCCTACAGAAAAAATTGGTGATTCCTTGTACTCTCGCCGGGAACGCCCCCATCGCGCATCCTTGTCAAGCTCATCATGGGTGATGGTTTGTAGCGTACCAATACAACCTTCAATGGGCGCCCAACCTAGTGCTGAATGGGTCCATAATGTTCCAGTAGCTTCACATCGGTAAAGTTTATCTGGAAAACGAATACTCAACCTATCCAGTAATATTTGTATGGCTTTATCAGATTCTTCAGGGCCCGTCTGATGGTGAGGATCCTTCCTTAACCACGATAATCCTCGTGCATTATCACCCGCCATTTGGAAAAGTTGATCGAATACAGAAAAGAGGATTTCCTCGGAAAGATTCTCCAATTTGTCATCAGAACATCCAGCCTTACGAAGCATATTGGCTGCGAAAGACCTTCGAAGCTGTTTCACTGTTGCACCGACAAACGCAGTTGCACTCCAACCTCCGCACGAACGAGTCAACCAACGTTCAAGAAGAGGCGATTCGCCCAACCAAGTTTGTCCGGACCTTCCCTGCGTCCAGGCAACACAGCTATCTCTTCTGCTAGCGTCTAAAAGTAGTGCAACGAAATCAGACCATACTTCTGCTATTTTCTGTCGTGCGTTCGATGGCAACTTTTCCTCGAATAGGGGAGGAATATCAAGATTCTCTATTCCCGGATAGACGATCTCAATGAGACCGACGGACTCTACTGATGCCCGCTTTTTCAGTGGTCTTTCCAGTTCGTTGGCAATCAAACCCTCTGTATGCGCTTGTATTTCTTTGCGATTCCTTTCCCAGTTAGATTGTCCGTACTTCGAGCTATCATGTTGTTCGGCTGTGTCGCGATCCAAGATCTGAGCCAGTTCATTTCTATCACTTAAAAGAACAGCGTAATCAGAGAAGGAAGTCCCCACTCTTGATTGTTTTAACTTCACTCTTTTATCTGCCAATTCCGCCTCCAGGTGCCTTTTTAAATCATGTGTAAGCTCAGCACCTGAAAGTTGTTTTTCCAGTCTATCGACCTCACTGGCGAGATAATCGGTAGTTCCTGCTGGTGTCAAATCTTGAACGCAGCGCGACATGGCTGCACGAACAACCTGCATTTCGTGCTGTTGAGTCAGAAGCGGCCCAAGTCGTGCCGCTGATGCACGCGAATCGCTAAAAGCGAGAAGACGCCGTCCCTCCGCCGGCTTCCAGTGACAAGATGTTCCCCTATAGGTCGGGAGACCATGAAGCAGTGTCTCAGCGGTCACTGAAAGCGCGAAGGGGCCTCCACCGGTCAGACTACGACAAGTGCGTCTCCACTCCGGTTGTCGTTCCCCCACGGTGGTAGACGCCCATAAAGAGTGACATGTGGGACAGCATTGAGCTTTCGAATCATTAGACTCGCTGGGTGCCTTCCATAGTGATACTCCCGAAGTGCCATGACCACGAATTTCACCCGACTTAGGATCAATTATAATTTCCACCAGATCGAGTTTCCTAGGCTGGATTAGAAGATAAAAAGTTCGCAATTCAGCGGATTCGGCATAGTATCCAGGTTCGAGAGTTGATGTTTCCTGATTTTCATATACAGAGAGCGTCCATTCGCCGCAGTTGTCGCAACGATTAACCGGTAGTAATATATGGGCACAATATCGGCAGCTGTCTCCAAGCGGTTGTAGACATCCTATGGTCGAGATTCGACGTTCATCCGGACCGGAACATTCCGGATTCAGGCACACAGACAATCCCTCAGGCGCACGAACCAAGAAATGCAGACGATGGGGCACAAGGGGAAGATCCGATGCGCGTAAGCGTGCTGCAGCAGCGAGGCGAAGTAAAACAATGGTTGCATTCCGTTTATTCGCGTTAATACTGCCATTAAAAAGCCTACTAGTCAGGTCATCGAGACTGAGCACACTGCCCTTTTCTTTTGTCAGAATATCCGCCATTTTTCTAATAAGCGGTGACTCTCGCAAACTAGCATATAAAAAATGTGAAGGCGTAGCCGGATGCTTACGAAGTGCACTGTCTAATGAATCAGCGGAAATTAGTTGTGTTATAATACTACGCAACTTGCCTATGATTTCTTGGTCATCGTCTATTAATTCGTCTTCTGATGTAAATGTAGCAAAATCTAAATCGATATATTTAGCGACTTCCGAAGCTTCTGGTGGATTTTCCGGCGAGGATTCAATTTGCCTGAGATCATGATCAGCAAAGCGACCATTAATAACAGAAGTATTTTTCATATCCGAGGAAAAAAGCGAAGAAGCAAAGTACTGCAAATCTGCGTCGGTGCCGCCCAATGTAGCCGATGTAGCTATGTGGATGATTTCGTGTGGGGAGACATTGCAACGTTCACGAACACGACGAAGGAGCATCATTATCTCTGACGCAAGAGCTCCACTGTAAAGATGCGCTTCATCAAGTATAATATATTTAAGGTCAGGACCAAAGAAACGTGAATCCTGAGGACGACAAAGCATATACTCCAACATTGAGTAATTAGTTATCACAATATCCGGGACGTTAAGGAATGGTTCCTTAAGTATTGCATCTCCCTTATGTGTCTCGAAACCCCGTGCCTCCTCTCGTGTGCGTGCTCTACAGAACTCCCACTCGGGCTCTCCCTGTCTATTAGCTCGTCGAGTATCTTCAGGTGTTTCGCTCGTGAAATGAAAGACTTTAAGTCGTTCCTGTCCCTGTAGCCAATAGTAGATGCGTTCAACCTGGTCAGCTACCAATGCGTTCATAGGGTATAAGATCAAGCATCTCATTCCACCATCTTTTAACCTGGTGGATGTTGCCCAAAGATCCGCCAACATAGGCAGAAGAAATGCTTCCGTCTTGCCAAGGGCTGTCCCGGCTCTGATGATGAGGGCTGGCTTCTCTTTTGTAGTAGTTCCCGCAATCTTTCGTAGCGCTTCTGACTGGTGATTATATAACTTACGATCGGCAGGAAAAGCATCGCGAGCATCCAAATGCTGGCAAAGGTCCTCGGGGAATAATCCCTCGCTGCTCAGCGACTTAAGCGAGTCGCCACTGCGTTCTCCGGGAAACATTCCTTCTACCCACAATTCGCTAACCAATCCCCCTTCAATGCCAGGTCCCTCCCAAACTTGCCGAGCCGCGTTGGAAATATTGCTATCGCGAACATAATTCTCCGACACGGCCAAGTCTACAAGCCTCATCCTAAGATTTTCAACCATTTTCAGCGCATCAATTTGTCCCATTTTGACTCCTATTCGACGCCTGCTAATTTTAACCAATACATTCCGATTCGTGCAGCAATATAGTTTCTTCCTGATAGTGTATCACCGAGTTCAAACAGATCATCTATATCGTCGTCCAGAGGTCCCCAATCTTGCTTACCGGGTGGTAGACTTCCCTGCTTTTTCATGCTTTCTATCCAGTTAATTGTAATGTCTCTAATTCGATTCTTCATCAAATTGGTTGCCTTCTCGATTCTACCCTCGAATATCTGGAGTCTTGAATCTAATTGTGGTCGGCCAGCATTCGAGGGTAAACCCAGCTGTTGACGCGCAAAAGCCTTAAGCAATGCAAGGATACGGTCTATACGCTGAGATAAATAATGTTCCATTCCTTTCCAAAGTAGGATCGGTGAAATTTCAGAATAAGTTTGCAGATTTTTCATGCAGGTGTCTAATTTATATGAACTTCCGTTAATTTGCTCGACGACTGTAATCACATTTCTAGCTTTTTCAGCTGGAAAATCAATCCAAAGATATTTCCTTATCACACCATCAATATTGCCAATATTTCCTTGCGGTTTTACTCCTTCTGGTAGTCGTTCATTCTGCTTCCATACCTGAATGAATTGTGAAGGCTGTCTATGAATTACCTTCGCGAAATGTTCTTCGAATTTTGGATGTAGAACTGGGACGCGGAACCATTTTACGAGTTGCATTTCATGTTCAGACAACTCATAGTCCTTGGATATTATACGCTTACGAATTCTTTCAATGTCCCACCAGGCTCCAAGCCAATGGCCCTTCCAAGTTAGAGCAACAGCTATCGGGTTACTGGAGTTTCTGATAAACCATGTTCGTTCTCTCGAATTTGGCTGTATGTTGGAATCTGGTAATTGATTGAATTTGGTCTTTCCGGTGTTATCATCAAGCCATAGATAAATACCATAGCCATTTTTATTAGCATCAGAGGCATTTTTATCATAAAGCAACGATAATTGAGCATCACAGCCAAGTAAAGATGGAACGAAGTTTCGAACACAACCTGTATCGATACATATGACTCCAAATGGGAATTCATTTCTTTGAGTCTTGACACGAAGCTCTCCGCCATGACCTGGCAAATCTCGAAGCCTTATTTTGTTATATCGTAATTGTCCAACACGACAACTCCCTTCAAACACCGACGCTCTCTGGTCGTTGTCAGGAGTCCAAATTCGCAAGTATGATGTCCCCTCGGAACGATTTAGCTCTTCATCCTTATTCAATGCCACATATGATATTGGTTCAACATCGGAATGAAGCACAGCCGCCCCAATTAAATTGAACTCAAGACGAGGTTCTATGGTTGTGATTCTACCCCCAGATGTAAAACGAATTCGGACTCTCCGTTGCCGAGCAGCCAGTTCAGGGGTTATGGTGACTTCCTTTGATGTGCTCCATTCGCCTTTTTCTAACTGCATTTGAAATATTTTTGTGTGAATCAATAAAAAAACAGATTCGGTATCATTAGGTAAACCCTTTATTATTAGTTTTTTTCTTTCTTGCAATTTCGAAATCTCCCCTTCTGGAGTCGTTAAAGCAAGAGAGAATTGTGGACACTGATCACATTCTGTCTTAACCGGCTGCCATAGAACGAAATCTCGATAAGATATACACAAGTTTTGTCTTAGAGGGGATTCTAAGCGTATTGTCTTTCTCGAAACCCCGTTTCTTTCAAATACTTCTATCGAATCGCATCCTTGCAAAATGCAGTTTCTATCACAGACGATCGCATATCGCCGATTAAGGTCTAACCGTTCGATACCAGTGTTTACGATTGTCTCCCTCTCTAAGTCAAACAGCAGCACCTCCTCTGATATACCTGAATCTGTTAAATCCCACTCTAATAAAGATTCTCCTGAACTTGATATAATCGTAAGCGTCCCAGGTCTAAGATTAGGATTGTCTTTATATTTATCAGGTTCAGCATAGATGGCATTTTCGCCTGCCCAAGTTCCGTCTTTCTGACGAAGCCAACGAGTGATTTTCTTGCCATCAATATAGAAATCCAGTTCTGCCAATTGTGTATCATAAACCTCACCTTCGATTTTTTCGCGATCTAGTTGAAATCTGAACCGTGGTGTTCTTCCTTGAGGCCATACCAAAGCAACATCTTTGATAGGACAGAGATCTTCTACAGATAACTCTATATCAGAAGCCCATATCTCTTCTGGCTGCCAATCTCCAATACCTAAAGTGGTGATCTTTGCCTTAGCTTCTTTAAGCAGGTCGTCTATCCAATGAGCTTTCATCCAAGGATTACATTGCAGTGTATCACGGACTTCAGCTTCTAAGATTAAGCCTCGCCTGAATTGTGTCAATGCCCTCCACAGCGATTGAAATGAATCAGAAGCAAGATCTAAAACCTCAGTTTCGCTACGAAGATATTGAATCGCATGGGGCTGTCCAAGATTGACCAACCATTCAGCTAATCTGTTTTTCGCACCGCGATAGGTGAAACCGAACTGAAGCTTAAACGTTACAAACCACTGTTGAGTCCCCTCGATATCCATCGCATGACGAAGATTGAGTGCACGAACAGCATCGGTAATAATATCTTTAGTCAAAGGAGATGGTTGTCCATTCAACAGAAATAATGCATCTCGAAGCGGATGAGAATCTGGTAGGATGCTTCTTACTGCCGGCCAAACAGAATCTTCTCTGCTCTCCTCCCTGCATACTTCCGCACCTGCACAGATAAGAAGTGAGCCGAACATCTGGCGATATGTCATAAATGCTGCACCCTCATACTTTGCAAGTATTACTGACTTGATCCAGTTCTCTGTGCTCTCGGGAGTTAGGCAACTAAACCAAGTTCGAAGCCACTTTATGTCATTTTCGGATAGTCTAAGCTCGGCAATTGACCATATGTGATTATATTGCTCAGCCCTGACTCGCAGTGGTTCGAAAACTTGCTCGAGTTTTGCTTTTTGAGGCTCAAGATGTGTCCACACTCAGATTCTCCTTCCAAGAAAATGTCTTGCATATTCAGTATATATTATTAGCGCACTCAGCAAGTGCCAACCTCCCATCTGTTCAATAGTACAGGGGTAAGCGTAAGTACCTTGGCTGGTATCCACCTTCTTCAATTGATTTTACTTATCTCAATTCTAAATATATTTATAAAACGACCTTTCATGTTTACACCCAGTCTTGACATAGGATTTCCGCTTGTTCCAATACTGTTTGTGTCGCTTTTTCCTGCTTATCGGGTGGATAACCATACTTGCGTAATACTCTTTTAACCATTATCCGCAGTTTTGCTTGCACACTTTCCTTAACCGTCCAATCTATGGAAACATTATTACGAACGGTGATTACCAATTCCCTGGCAATATTTCGTAATGTTTCATCACCTAAAATCTTCACTGCGCTGTCGTTTGTTTCCAATGCGTCATAAAAGGCTATTTCCTCCTCCGTTAATCCTAAATCCTCGCCTCGTTTGTCCGCCTCGCGCATATGTTTAGCCAGCGCTATTAGTTCCTCTATTACCTGCACAGTCTCTATCGCCCGGTTCTGATAAGCGCGAATAGTCTTTTCCAGCATTTCCGTAAAAGAACGCGATTGCACCAGATTCTTTTTAGAGCGAACTTTAATCTCTTCATTCAAAAGTTTGCGGAGTAATTCAATGGCAAGATTTTTATGTGGCAAGCCTCGCACTTCAGCTAAAAATTCTTCGGAAAGTATGGAAATATCCGGCTTCTTCAATCCCGCGGTCGAAAAAAGATCGATGACTTGGTCCGAGGCGACCGCTTTGGATACAAGTTGTTGAATGGCCTGTTCGAGGTCTTCCTCTGGCCTTGGACTTGGTGTGCCTGACTTGATAAGTGCTGCTCTAACCGCTTGGAAAAATGCCAGATCATCGCGTATTTTTAACGCTTTCTCGTGTGGAACCGCTAAAGCGAACGCTTGCGAGAGTTCAGTGACCGCTTTTAGTAGACGAGTCTTGCCATCTTGTAATCCTAAAATGTGTTCTTGCGCTGAAGGTAAAAGACTAAGTTTTTGAGTAGGTGATCCATTAATCCAAATTGACCAATCAAAGTCGTAGAATAAGGCACAACAAATCTCATATTTTTCAATCATAACTGCGACCGCATCTTCTTGATTAATTGCGGTAGTTCCGGTGCCGCCACTTTCAGTATAAACCGCTAACGCTCTTCGCAGATGGTCGGCAAGCCCCAGATAGTCCACCACCAAGCCGCCCGGTTTATCTTTAAAAACCCGATTGACCCTGGCAATCGCTTGCATCAATCCATGCCCTCGCATCGGCTTGTCCACATACATTGTATGCAGGCAGGGCGCATCAAAACCAGTCAACCACATATCTCTCACTATTACTAACTGCATCGAATCCGCAGGATCTTTGAACCGCTTCGATAACTCTTCACGCCTGATTTTATTACGAATATGTTGCTGCCACTCTACGGGATCGGAAGCGGAACCTGTCATTACAATTTTGAGGACACCTTTCTCATCGTCATCACTATGCCAATTTGGACGCAGTCTGATGAATTCATTGTAAAGTTCAATACAGATACGGCGGCTCATACAGACAATCATTGCTTTACCGTTCATCGCCTCCAATCGTAAATCGAAGTGATTGACTAAATCTTGTGCTATGAGTCGTATTCGTTTTTCCGCCCCGACCACCGCTTCCAGCGCCGCCCACTTGGTCTTGAGTTTTTCTTTATGTTCTTCTTCTTCACCCTCCGTTATCTCTTCGAATTCCTCATCCAAATGCGGTCTTTCGGTCTCATCGAGTTCCAATTTGGCGAGCCGGCTTTCATAATATATTGGAACGGTAGCTCCATCTTGCACCGCTCTTTGAATATCATAAATGCTGATATAGTCGCCAAAAACCGCCCGCGTGTTCTTATCCGTCAATTCAATTGGCGTCCCTGTAAAGCCGATGAATGAAGCGTTAGGCAGCGCGTCCCGCATATGGCGGGCGAAACCGTCGATAAAATCATACTGGCTGCGATGCGCTTCATCTGCAATTACTACTATATTTCGCCTATCGGATAATTGGGGAAAATTGTCGCCTTTTTGTTCCGGTAAAAATTTGTGAATGGTGGTAAACACCACGCCGCCGGAAGCCACTTTGAGAAGTTCCCGCAGATGCGAGCGGTCTTTAGCCTGTACCGGTCTTTGATATAAAAGCTCATTACAGCGAGCGAAAGTTCCAAACAGCTGGTCATCAAGATCATTCCTATCGGTGATGACCACCAGCGTGGGATTCTCCATCGCCGGATGTTGAATAATTTTTCCAGCATAAAATGCCATAGTGAGACTTTTTCCCGACCCTTGAGTATGCCACACCACACCGCATCTCTTATCCCCTGAAGGACTGGTTGCCTTTACCGTAGCCTCCACCGCCTTCGCCACTGCGTGGAATTGGTGATATCCGGCAAGCTTTTTGGTAACCGCGCCTCCTCTATCTTCTTCGAACACGATGAAATAGCGCAATAAATCTAAAAATCGTTTTTTGTTAAAAATACCCTTGACCATTACTTCCAACTGTGGAATAGAAGCCGGAGCCAGTTCCTCGCCTTCAATAGTGCGCCAGGGCAGAAACCATTCTTGATTTGCGGTTAGTGAACCGAAACGGGCTTCGAGACCATCCGAAATGATGAGGATAGCATTGTAAGTGAAAAGGGCCGGTATTTGCTTTTTGTAAGTCTGTAATTGCTTCCAGGCTGTCCAAATTGTAGCATTCTCATCGGCGGGATTCTTCAGTTCAATTAATCCCACCGGCAAGCCATTGAGAAAAATGACAATATCCGGGCGGCGGTTGTTTTGCCCTTCAACTACCGTGAATTGGTTCACCGCCAGCCAGTCGTTGTTGTCCGGATTTTTGAAATCTATCAAGCGGGCATTGTCATATTTGACGCGCCCCTCGCTAAGATATTCTACCGGCGCTCCCTCAATCAATATCCGGTGTAAAGCGTGGTTATTTTGTATAAGTGAAGGGAATTCCGGACGGGTGATTTTAAGGAAAGCGTCATCAAGAACGGAAACCGGAAGTTGAGGATTTAAGCGAACTAAGGCGTCTTTCAAACGCTGGTGTAAAAAGGGAATTTCGTAACTGTCGCGCTCAGAATCGGCTTCACTTGGAGCAATAGAAGGACCGGAACGGATGGTGTAACCAATTTCGCTAAACCAATCGAGCGCTGCGGATTCGACGGTGAATTCTGTCATTTTCAACATTTACTTCTAACTCCCCACATTTTTATTAGCCAACCATATTAAGACTTCTTTCAGAGGATTTGGAACAGGAAATTCATCATCCATCGCGATCAAGCGTGCCCTGACTGCTTTTGAGACATTCGGAAATTTTGCGCATAATTTTTGGTAATTATCCTCTCCTAACTCCTTTTTAATGTTGTCTTCATAATTTTTATCTAAACACCAAACTCGACAACTCTCATTATCTTTATTTCGAAAGTCAAGGTCTTTATTGAATTGTACCTCGTCATTTCGCTTGTCTTTGAAATCACTTGAATCCTTGTCATAGAGGATACCTGTTGGTATTCCAAATGATGAAGCTATATCGGCGAATTCAGGAAGATTCCGCTTACCACCGACTTCAACTATTGTTGCGCCCTCACGGTCAATATCAATTCCCAATCGTGCCGCATAGACGGGGAGTGCTAATTTTTCTGTATCACCTTCAACTAATAACAACCTTGAAGCAAAGAAAAGCTCGCACCTTTCAGGATCGAACTCTTTTATTAGTTTCTCCTTACGCCTATTTTCTGTTGATAAGGTAGATTGTCTGATTTGAGTACCATCATCACCTTTTCGAACCAAAAGGACTTCTTGATAGTCAGGAATTGACACGAAATGTGGTGAATGTGTTGTATAAATAACTTGATTTGTTTCACCGAGATTTCTTATTGTCTTGTATAGTGAACGCTGCATTTGAGGGTGCAGGAACATTTCCGGTTCCTCGATAAGAATGATAGCACCTTTCTTTCGACGCTCCTCAAATACTTGAAGGATTGAAAGAACAAGAGCATTTTGTATCCCCTCTCCGAGCTCTACAGCGCTGATAGTAAATTCACCTTCGCGTACCCTTAAGTCCAGCTGCTTGTAAAATGACATAGTATCAAACGGCGAAAAATATAAATCGAGTTTATCTGAATCCACTTCTGGATCAAATCCGAGTTGTCGCAAAGCATTGCTTTTTATTGATTTTTCAAGGTCAATAAAAGAATCTGTCCTCAGAACTTTAACTGCAGCTTCCATTAATTTGTTGAAATATTCTATTCGTGGAATTACTTCTTCTTTACCATCTGCAGTTTTCCTTTTAATAGTTTGGTCAGGGTCGTGTAAATCCCGATTAATATCCTCAAAAAGCTGGCGTAACATAGAATTCCTGGCTGAAGGTAACTGCTCTTTCAAAGACCGGTTTGTTCCAATAAAGATGATAGGGATTGATTCCCGCACTTCAGATGGGATATTATAGAGTCGCTCATATTTATGTTGCTGCCCTTTCTTAGGCGCTTCTGCTAATATGCTGGGGGACTGATCATTTGCATCAAGACATTTTTGCTCAAGTCTTCGCTCGCCTTTATGCTCACCAATTTTATAACGGGTATATTCGAAGGATAGTTTATTTATATCTACTGAATCGGTGTTTTTAAACTTGACATATTTAAGCGGTGGGTCGAGGGTTACTGTGATTTCAACATCAAGATCTGAATTCCGGCTGTAAACATCATCCTCATCGAATGAACTCACCGAAACCCAATCTCTTCCCAATACCCGCTGAATTGCCAGAAGAATATTGCTTTTACCAGCATTGTTAGGTCCAACCAAGGCGCAAATCTGTGGTAGTTCAATGTCTAAATCTTTGATAGAACGGAAGTTTTTTATTACCAGTTGCGATATTCTCATATCTTTTCCTCCACCATCTTTTCCACTTCTCTCACCCTAATTTCACCCGACAACAGCTTCGGCAGCAATGCATCGCGGAGGGAGGCAAGAGTGCGGGACTGTAAGTTGTTGGTGATAATATTGTCAATAATTGGAGCTAATAGATTATCAATAGCTTTTAGTACAAACTCCTGAGGAATTAAAACCAATGCTTCCTGAAGATGATGGCGCTGAATATGACCCATGGTCGTAGCTTTTCCTGCTGCAATCTCTCGAAAAGCAGGAAGATATTCTTTTGTCCATAAAAAGTAAAACCATTTAGGATATTTCCGAGATGTAACCTTGAATAAATGTTGATTGAGTGCTCCGCGCCCTCCGCACCAAATAACTACCTCAAGACTGCCAGACCATGAAAATAGGATGTCCCCATCTTCTATAATATAAGACGGACTAATATTTATACTTGCTCTATCACTACCTTCAGTGCTTCCCTTTCTTAACTGTGCAATTTTTATTATCGGCAAATAATCCTTGCTTTCAGGAGGATAATTCTGTAAAGATAAACCATTGAGAAAATCTGTAACTGTATCTAAAGCTTCCACTCTCCACCCCTCCGGTATCTCCCCCAACTCCGAATCCTGAAATTTAACCGGGAATAAATCTGCGATATGCTTGGGTAGTCCGGTATCGCGACCTTCGGCTTTTGCTCGAACCGGGTCGAAATCCACAAACCACGATTTGAAAATCGCCTGCGCCATTTGCTCAAGCGTTTCGTTCATCCGCTGGTTCAATTCAATCTTATCGTCTAAAGTTCCGAGGATATGGGCGATGGCCCGCTGTTCGGGGAGGGGGGGAATAAATCCGACAATCTTTTCAACGAAATTCCATTTCGCTCTTGGCATCTTTGTTCCTTCCGATGCACGAGTTGCAGCTTCAATAAATTCTTCAGATGCCATCCAATAAAAAAGAAATGATTGGTCAATTCCTGGCTTTGTTTTTATCACCCATATGTCAGTGGAGCACACTCCATCGAAAGGTGCTATAACCACCTTCCTGAAATAAGGTCTCAGTTTTCCAAAAAGGATATCACCTTTTTTAAAGCGGGTTTTTGTACTTGTCACATCTTCTGATTTTCCAAAGCCAAGTAATCTGAGTTGACCTTCAGTTATATGTTCTAATCCAATATAAGGTAGATTGTCGACATCTCGAGGAGAGACATTATCTTTGAATAAAAATGCACAATTGCCCAAATTTGTTTCTTTCCACTCACCCGCCATAATCCAGCTCCTTTTCCAAATCTTCGATAGCGGGGAGGCTTCCTTTGAATTCTTTGGGAAGCGTCTTCACAAGCTGAGTCTCCCATTCTGCAATGCCGATGGGCTTTTTCAGATTTCTTAACGCATATTCGACTACAATCTCATTTTTAGATTTACATAGCAGAAGCCCAATAGTGGGTTTGTCATCCGAGTGGCGGAGTAGATCGTCCACAGCGGAAAGATAGAGATTCAATTGACCGATAAATTCCGGTTCGAAGCGTCCTGCTTTCAATTCAATTACTACGAAACTGCGCAATTTAAGATGGTAGAATAAAAGATCGATGCGGAAATCCTGATCGCCCACTTCAAGGTGAACCTGCCTGCCGACGAAAGCGAATCCCACTCCTAACTCCAATAAAAAATCTTGAATATGGTCGATTAACGCTTGTTCAACTTCAGCTTCGCGGCGTGGGTCGGCTGTGCCAAGAAAGTCGAATAGATAAGGGTCTTTGAAGGCTTGAGCGGCTAAATCGGATTCAGGCGATGGAAGGGTCGCTGGGAAGTTTGTAATCGCTTTTCCCTGCCTTTTGTGGAGGCGGGAGTCGATTTGTAAGGTAAGAATATTCCGTGACCAACCGTTTTCAATAGTTTTGCGGATATACCATTCGCGCAATGATTTATCATGAATTTTATTAAGAAGGATACAGTTATGGGACCAAGGAATTTGTGCAACAACCTGCTGTACAATTGCCCGATCGGGCCAGGCAGCGGCGAAAGCCCGCATATATTTTAAATTACGAGGCGAAAAACCTCGCATTTCGGGAAATGCTCTCTGCAAATCCACAGATAAACGATCTATGACTTGAGCGCCCCATCCCTCATTCTTCTGACGTTCCAGAATTGATTGCCCGATATCCCAATAGAGCAATACCATTGCACTATTAGCGGCAAGAACAGTCTTAAGCCGTTCCTCCTGGACGCGTAGTTTAATCTGATGAAAGAAGGTGACATAATCGCTGGGTAGTTGACTAAGCGGAGCTGCAACTGGAAATAAAGCATCTTCCTTTGTTCGTCCCCTTGAATGCCGTTCGTTAGAACTCGCCGGGATATTGTTATTATTCACCATAACTCAGCTCCATTTTCGATTCTTTAATTATTGACAAGATATTTTCGATTTCCTTGAGTTTTCCTAAAAGATACAGAGCAAGACGATTGATGATTTGTGCAACAACCTGTTGCACAATTGCTCGGTTAGGCCAGGTGACGGAAGCGCGCATATACTTTAAATTGTGTTAGCAAACGCGGCGCATTTCCGAAAATCGAGATTGTGGGGACATTGTCCCTACTTTTTCAATGTGGACGTACAATTTTTTCATTACCAAAACCTCAAATTCGGGAGACAGTGACTCCCGAATTTATGGATAAATAATTTAGAATTGACTGAAACTGCGGAATTCATTAGCTTCTGCTTTTCATTTTCCTTTTACTTGAAAAGATAATCTATTCTCATTCTCCTAAGCCTAATCCTCTAAGATTTTCCCATATCATCCGGTCGAGTCTATTCGCTTCCTGCTGCTGCTCTCGCAATGCTGCAGTCAATCTTTTCATCTTGTCGGTAAACGGTTCTCCATCGTCTTCTACTTCGGCAGCGCCCACATAGCGGCCGGGTGTCAATATATGATTATTCCTGCGAATATCGTCAAAAACGGTTGCCTTGCAAAACCCGGAAATGTCCTCATATTTTAAATTCAGATTCTTATCGCCGCGCCAAGCGTGGTAGGTATTGGCGATCTTTCGCACATCATCGGTTGTGAGTTCGCGGTGAACCCGGTCGTTCATAGTTCCCAGCTTACGCGCATCGATGAATAGTGTTTCACCCCGGCGGTCTCGGAAACGACCGTTTCTTTTATCCCGAGCTATAAACCACAAACAGACTGGAATCGTTGTCGAATAAAAAAGTTGTCCCGGTAAAGCAACCATACAATCCACCAAATCGGCTTCAATGATTTTCTTGCGAATTTCACCTTCGCCGGATTGATTACTGGACATCGAACCGTTTGCCAAAACGAAACCCGCTAAACCTGTTGGTGCAAGGTGATGAATGAAGTGCTGAACCCAAGCGAAGTTAGCGTTGCCAGTGGGTGGTATTCCAAATCGCCAGCGTTTATCATCGCGCAGTCGCTCTCCGCCCCAATCTTTGGAATTGAAGGGCGGATTAGCCATGATATAATCCGCTTTCAAGTCCGGATGGAGTTCGCGATGAAAGCTATCGGCCTGTTCCCCACCAAGGTTAGCATCAATACTGCGGATGGCGAGGTTCATCTTAGCCAGTTTCCAAGTGGTAGGATTAGATTCCTGACCATAAATGCTGATATCGCCGACTTTCCCGCCATGTTCCTCAATGAATTTTTCACTCTGGACAAACATTCCGCCAGAGCCGCAGCAAGGATCATAAACTCGTCCTTTATACGGCGACAGCATTTCAACCAGCACTTGGACAACACAGCGCGGGGTATAGAATTGTCCGCCCTTCTTCCCCTCGGCGCTGGCGAATTGAGCGAGGAAGTATTCATATACGCGGCCAAGGATATCCTTCGAACGATTTTCCGCATCACCAAGCCCAATGGTGCCAATGAGGTCTATCAATTCACCAAGCCGCTGTTTGTCGAGCGCAGGCCGCGCATATTCCTTAGGCAATACTCCTTTTAAAGCCTTATTGTCGCGTTCGATAGCCACCATAGCACTATCAATTAAACGCCCGATGGTCGACTGCTTGGCGTTGGATTGCAGGACTTGCCAGCGGGCTTCTTTGGGCACCCAAAAGACATTGAAAGCGCGGTATTCATCCGCATCTTCAGGATCGGCGCCGGAACCAGCATCATTAATTAGTTTGACACGATACTCTTCAAAAGCATCGGAGATGTATTTAAGGAAGACGAGACCAAGCACCACATGTTTGTATTCGGCCGCGTCCATATTGTTTCGGAGCTTGTCGGCGGCTTGCCAAAGCGTAGATTCAAAACCTAAGGTCGCTCCATTCGTGCTTTTAGATTTGGATTTTGCCACTAAAATTCCTTTAAGGAAGTTTATTCTTACTTTCTCTCTAAAGCGATGCAGACTTTAATTGTTTGATTATACGAAATATTACTGAAAAAATCAATTTCTCACCTCAAGCCTTTGAAATACAGAAATTAACCACAGACTAAAATATTTTATAAAAGTTTGAAAATAACCGGAAAAGGACTTGACATTGTCAGAATAAAACTGCAGGTTATATACAGATTCAAATAGGATTATAAGATGATAGAAAACACCGAAATAACCGCTAGACTAATTTCACTGAAATATCACAGCTCCATCGCGGTAGCCAGCTTCGAAAGCGGCGAGGAAAAGTTCACACTCTTCGGCGACCGCCGGATGACCAGCCCGCTGACAGACTATATTGGCGAGGAAATTATCCTGCACATTGAGAATGAATACACCTGGAGCTGGCGCTCAATAGACGAAAACTTTATTGAAGAATAAAATAAACACAAAACCGAAAGGAGACAGAAATGTCAACGCAAAAAAAGCAATTGGGGGATGTAGTGAGGATTAACCGGGGGGAATATAAGGACAAGACTGGAGTCTTGGAAGCGAAGGAACAGCGGACTTGGGTGGTCAGGCTGGAGACCGGCGAAGCGGTATCAGCGCCCTTCCCCTTCGTGGAAGTCATCGCCTCCCCGCTGCCGCAATCGGTTTCAAATGAAACGCAGGAGAACGAGACTGCAGTCGAAGCGCAAGCGGAAGAGCAGACCGAATCCGCTCCGCCGGAGACCGATTCTCCTGCAGTGGCTACTGCAGAGCCCATTCCTACCGAACCAGTGCCAACTCCAGAATCCGCTCCTCAAGAGTCGACCGCTACTGAATCAGAAATCAAGAAACTGTCGGTTAAGCAGCTGCAGGAATTAGCCAAGCAGAGAGGTATCGGCATCGCCCGCACCAAAGCGGATTTCCTGCGCATCATCCAAAAGATGCAACCGGAAGAGGATTTATCGACTCTGAAAGGTCCCGTTTTATTCAACCGCGTCACCGAACTCCACATCTCCCGACTGCGCTCGAAAGAGGACTTGCAAAACCTGCTTTCAGCGAATTAATCCTCCGCTTCAGAGCGGAAAACGCCACCCGGATTGGTGGCGTTTCCTTTGGACAAAGTTGCGTTTTTTAAGTTTTATCATCTGCCTTTACGAGGATTTGCAAATCCTGAATTTCCCTCGCCACTCCCGCCTGATGATTATTCGCATTCCTGATTTCCTCTTTCACCTTCTCCTGTTGATCAGCCAAGGTTTCCTTTCTGCGATAAAGGTCTAGGATGACGAGTTCATTCTGCTGATAGGTGGATTTTAGTTCCGAGAGCTTTTCGGTTATTTTATCGATCATCGGTTGACTCCTAAGTTAGAGTAGCGTCTACATTAAGCAGGACGGCTTTGCCGGCGCCGTCAGCAGATTTTACGATCAGATACCATTTATTACTGGCATCTTTATAAGCGAACAAATCGCCAATGCTAAGCTGGGAATTTACTGTAAGAGTGGTCTTATAGGCGCTAAATCCCAATGCAGAGATACGCCCATTCAAACTCCAGTCTCCTGAAGTTGGAAGGCGGGCGACATCCAAATTCCCGGAAGTAATCAAAGCGGCGCTGTGATTGCCCAAGGATAAAGTGACATCGCCGGTGCCGGCGTCGACCCCGGTATGAGATTCGGTCAAACCATTCCCGGCGGTGATTTTGGTGGTGAGCGCATGTCCTGAAACCGAGACATTGATATCCTCTCGCTGAATGCCGCCATCCTGAAGCTGAGAGCTTTTTATCTGTGTCTGCGTCATATTATTTCAGATAGGAAACCCGGATTTTATCGCCCGATTCGGGCGCCGAAGCGAAGGTGATAGTAGTGCCGGAGATGGTATAATCGTTCCCGGCGCCCCGTTCCATCAGAATTCCATTGCGGAAGACCATTTCGCTGCCGGTCAGCGGAGTAGCGGTCAGGGTGAACGCGGTTTTGGAGCCATCGGCGGATTCCGCCACATTCTCCACCACATAGTTGGCGATTTTCAGATAAGTCGCATCGTGGTTATGGGTATTCAAAGAAACTGGGGTGCCATTGACGGTAACATTGCCGGTGCCTTTGGGAACGAGGTTTAGGTCGATATTAGCATCCGATCCAGTCGCCGCTAATTGTGGTCTTCCCCCGGCAGCGGCATTCTGCACCGAAATTTCATTCACCGCAGAAGCCACCCGGTTGAAGATCAATAGTTCGTTACCATTGTCATCGGCAATGAAACCGGCGTTGGCAATTTTTGGAGCAGTCAGAGTCTTGTTGGAAAGAGTCTGAGTATCAGTAGTGCCAACTACAGCACCGGAGATCCCATGCGCCGTGGAAGCTGAAATATGCGTATCAATCTGGGCATGGGTATTGGTTCCGACTCCGGACAAATCGGAGTGATTGCGAGTTGCAATATCGGTGAGATTAGATCCGGTTTTGCTGATTTTCGACCAGGCGATGGCAGCGGAAGCGTTTACTTGTGTATCGGAAATGCCTCCATCAGCCACCTTCAGACCATTGGCGTCTTTGGAAAGCGTGGCGCCATTGATTTTGACGGTGATGGAATCGGTGTCGACTTGAATTCCCTGCCCGGCGCCGATGTCGAGGGTATTCCCGGTTTTGGTCAGACCCGCGCCTGCGGTAATCTGACCTGCGCCGGAAAACTGCGTAAACGACAGTGATGTCGTATCAAGCGTGATGGGGCTGTTGGTGGTGAGCACCCAGCCGGAATCTGCGTTCACCGTTCCTTCTTCTGCGAAGGTAAACATCCCAGAAGCGATATCGCTGGTGGAATCGGCGTCGGTTGTTCTTTCCAAAATCCAGGGAGTCCCCGCATCCCCCACCTGCACAACCTTATAGATGCCATTGTTAGAAGGGGTAGTCTGATCCTTGACCAAGATCCGGTCGTTTAGAGCCAGCGAAATTCCATCGATGGAGATTGCGCCATTGGCGGAAGCTGTGATTCGTTTAGTTCCGGACACATAGGAACCCGCTAAGTTTCCGATGGTAGCCACCCGCACCGAGGCTTTGACATCCAGTCCTTGCACTGTAGCATCGACATAGGCTTTGGTGGCGGCATCGGTGTCGACCGTGGGTGCTCCTAAATTGGTGAGCTTATTGCCTCCTAAAGACTGGTCGTTGGTGAAGGCGATGGAGCCATTTTTCAGGATGAAGTTCCCGCTATCGGCGAGTTTAGAAGTGGCGATAGCGGCGCCAGAGGCGATGTGATTATTCGATATGACCGCATCGGCAATTTGCGATCCTCTGATTTTCGTGACAGCCATTTTTTTGTTCCTTATTTATTGATTGAAGATTAGTTTCAAAATTATGGTAATCAAACCGGCGTAAAGCGGTGTGAACAGCGCCCAAAGGATCTTAGTCAAATTCTTGCGAAAATTGGTGTTCCGGTCGACCTGGATTTTCAGGCCTTCTTTACCGTTTCCCACTACAGATTCCCTTAACTCGTCCAAAGCGTTCCAGATTTTCTCGTGTTCATTCTTATCCTCTTGATGCATAGTTTTCAAATCTTCCCGCAGATCTTCTATCCGCAGAAAAATCTGCTCTATCTTAGCGGTATGGATTTCACAGGGATTGTTCATAGTTTTTGATATCTCACTTTGATGGTTTCACCGGCTTCCAAATTCCGGTGAAAGCGGATCCTCTGCTCATCGATAATGATATAGTCGCTCTCTTCCCCCGGCGTCTGTTCCAAACCATTCAGAAAGACCTGCAGATTGGTGAAGGAGGAATTGGTCTGAAAGAGGTCGTTTTCACCATTGATTTGAGCGGATAAATCCTCCTCAGTCTGTTCCAAGTCCTTTATCGCTTGGTCGAGCAGTTCCAGGGCTTGCTGAATGTCGGTGGCTTGGTTTAGGAAATGGGTGTTTTGGAATTCCGCCAGGATTTCCCCCGCCACCTTCAGTTTGGCTTGGATTTTCTTGGTCGCCATACATCACCACATTATCAATACCGAACCCGACATCGGTTGCGAAAGGGAAATTACAATGTTGTGCTCGTTCAATTCGATTTCCGCTTCCACGATTTTCTCTTCCGCGTCCCGCAGCTGAGCCATATAATTCAAATGCCCTAAGTTGTGGGTGAAGGTCTGTTCCAGAAGCTCTGCATTAAGTTCGAACCTAATAGTGTTCAGCGGCGAAGTCCGGACACCGCCCAAATCCGGCAGATTGCTGACATTGGGATAGGGTAAGGTCACATTAGCTTGCACATTGAATCTTTCATATTGTTGCGCTTCCGGGAGCGTCACATTCAGAGTTTCCAATTGCCCTTCGATCATGCTGGCTTGCGCTTGCCTTATTATATCGATATTGCGGATGGTCATATTCAAAGCATCGCAGTAAGCGGATAAAGCTTGAATGGCGTTGATGATGGGGGTCTGTCCCATATTTCTATCAATTTCCAAAGTAATCTGTGCGGAAACGGCTTCCCCCACCACTTGACCACTGATTAAAGGACGCACAGAAAACAAATAGCTGTTTTCGATTGGCGTTAAGGGTGGCTGCGGATTGCCACCGGTTCCCCCTAATCCTACATTATTCAGCTGTGCAGCATAATCCGGCGCCGCCACCACCTGCAGGAAATCGTCCATAGTATAGATTACAATGCGAGGAATTCTTGAGACTCCCGGATGGTGTTCGGGATTGTCAAAGTCGATGGTATTGCCCTGAATGTTATCGATATTGCACCAGCCGAATTCGAATAGATCGGCTTCCTCCCAGCCGCCGATTTGCGCAACGAAACCGCTGCCATTAGGAAGCGGCTGCAGGGAAATGGTTCCGGCTCCAATGTTGGGAAGCGCTACCAAGAAAGGATAAGTGTAATTGATGGTCTGACCATTCCAATAAAAAGATCCCGCGCCCATCACCGCCGGGAGCGAATAACAGTTTTTCCGGCCGGCTGAAACCTGAAAGATATAGAAGCCACCAAGAGGGAGTCGAATCAGGCAATTGGAAGCGGCGGGAGAAGCGGAGAAGGAAACCATCCCTTCGACTCTTTGTGTAGTCAATATCGGTAGAGAATAAATGTGCCCCGGGTTTTGCGCCGGATTGGTGACAATGGGGGTCTGCGGTTCTACTTCCACCGGAATTACGGTGAAACGATATTCGGTAGCGCCGGGATGAATAGTCGCGGGATGCGATAAGGCTTCCAAATTCAGCAAATCCCCTTCCACCGTGATAAGCGTATGACCGTTGGCAGAAGCTTGATTGCCGCTGATGCGAAATTCCTCGCCCGAAGCGAAGGTCAAATAATAATCCTTCAGTTCATCTTCGGTAAAGATATAATCGGCGTTGTCGATGCGGAAGATATTAGAAGCGATGCTTTCGCCGATGATGTCGGTGTAATTCCAAGCGAAAAAAATCCGCGCCATCCCGCCGGAAACGCCGGTATTGCTGGAATGCGCCGGAATATTGACCGCCGGGCTTTGCGACCAGGGCGAGCGATCCGGTTCGATGGAAGTGATCCTGACATTCAGCGGCGGTTTGGGCGCGGCACTTTCCAGCATCACCGGTATCCCCGCCGGATGCGCCGGACTGCTTATCCCCACCCGGAATTCCGCCGCGGTTGTTCCTATATCGTTGTTAGGTAAATGCATCCTGTCATCAACTGCCAAACGAATGAAAGTCCGCCTATCGATTATATCCGTCCCCCGCACTTCAGCGATTAATAACTCGTATTCATCGGCGATATCATTATCCTTTACTAAGATTTCAAAACTGTCGCTTTGGTAGATATTGAATATCTCACCGGTGACGAAGTGCCGCACCGGATGCGATAATTCCACTCGGAATTTGACGAAGACAAAGCGAGGGTCATCCGTATTTTCAATGGTCATAACCCGGTTTTCCGGGACATAAATGCGCTCCCCCTTGATATAAGCGATACCTGCTGTGAGGACGAAATTCCCTTCGAAACGAATGAGTTTCAATCCTTGAACAACGCCATCGGAAAACATCTCCTTCTGCCGGTCAAGGACGGCTTGTCCTTTGCCGGATTGGTCAAATTCCACATCCTCGACAGTCGGTTTTATTCCTGAAAAATATTTTAAGTTCTGCATATCAGTTGAAATAGATTAAGGCGCGGGTATGCGCCGGTTTTTGGCTATTTATCGCTTCTATCACCACTTCCCGCTCGAAGTGAATTTCACCCGGATTGGAGATGCTCATCCAGAAATGAAAAGACAAGGTTAAATCCACGGCTTTATAGACCCGGTTCTGACGATAGGTTTCATAGATTTCTTGGTCTGTCAAATTGAAAATATGCGAAATATTCATTTCCACTTCGGCTGCCTGCTCAGAAGCAGACAAGATTAAAAACGCTTGGTCATCGGCGTAATATTCCACAATCTCCTCGCAGCGCAGGCGGAAAATCTCTTCTATCAGATATTTCATCCCTATCTTGGTACCGATGAATTGGTTGCGGTATGGTAGAGTCAATAATCTTTCCGTCAATTGCGCATTGGTTTCATCTGGGAGTCGTCTCATGCCCCGGTCCAAGGCGTGCAGATCCAAATCCGAAGAGCGCTCTTCCGAATCGTAATATGGAATATTGGTGTTGGGATTTCTTATGGCAATATACCGGCGCAAGCGCGTGGTTAAAACCGCGCTTTTCAACTCATCCAATACCGTGCCGACAGCGTCCAGAAATCCGAATAATACGCTTTGCGCAGGCTGCTTGCGCTTGCGCACATTAGGCAGCAGCCACCAGAGATATTGACCAATTATGCTCATTCGCCGATCCCAAAATTCTGCAGGTTGACAGTGGGAATGGCCGTTCCCGAGGTAGTTTC
>Ga0172368_10000847_pt1 | contig 43273 bp, 42 predicted proteins | sample Lak11m_FD_114540 | JGI IMG/M metagenome (GOLD analysis project Ga0172368, IMG submission 114540) | Freshwater microbial communities from Kabuno Bay, South-Kivu, Congo - kab_022012_11m | ecosystem: Environmental > Aquatic > Freshwater > Lake | place: Democratic Republic of the Congo: South-Kivu... | reverse complement strand
CCATATACTAATAATAGCAGATTCATAATAAGTTTGGTGGTCGCGCTCGGGATCGAACCGAGGACCTTACGGATGTGAACCGTACGCTCTAACCGGCTGAGCTACGCGACCAGAACAAGCACATGTCATACACCAACCTTTCACTTGTTACATATCGTACACCTGTTAGAATAACAGTAAATACAAATTTATTAAAGAGGTTATCTCATGGAAACAGAATTCATCGAGAGTCAGAAGCAGAAGCTATTGAGCGAGAAAGTTCGGTTAGAGCAAGAAGTCACTCAGGAAAATATATACCCAGAAATGGGCACTAGTATGGACGACGCCGCCCAAGAAACCGGCGAATTAAACGACACAAACGCCATTACAATGAGTTTAAGCAGAGAACTTAAGGCTGTTAAATCCGCCCTAAAGCGTATTGAAGACGGTACATACGGCAAATGCCAGCAATGTGGCGGTGAAATCAACAAAGAAAGATTAATCGCTTACCCAGCTGCAAACAGATGCGTAAAATGCTCAAACCAATAACTACCCTACTCGTATCATTGTTAATTTTTCAAATATCCGACCTAATTGCGATGCGCGTTGGAGTTGCGACCATAAATAGCAACGGACCATATAGCACCAAAATCCCTGAGCTATTCATAGCGGTTACGACGATTCTTTGCGTAGTGGCCCTCGGCTATTTCTTAACAAAAGTTCGCCACAAATTACCACTTGCAATTATTATTGCAGCCGGACTTTCCAACCTTCTTGACAGAATTATCTTCGGTGGAGTTATCGATTACATAAATTTTTTCAACATCTCCACCATCAACCCTGCCGATATTGCAATCACCATATCGATTATTATCCTACTCTCACTGATAATACGAAATCGCCCTTGTAGTCATTTCGAACTAATGTGAGAAATCTCATCTATTTAGATTTCTCGGCTATGCCTCGAAATGACAGCGAGAGATCACAACGACACAATTTCTCCTAAGGACGGGGTATAAACGGTTGACCTGAACTTAGCCGTAATTAGACTCTTAAATTCCGTTACAGCTTCTTGGTCACCGTGGGCTAATACTATGTTTCTTGGTTGCGGATTATATCCAGACAACCACTCTAGTAACTGAGTCTGGTCAGCATGAGCACTATATACATCCGTTGACTCTACACTACAACGCACCTGAATATTACGGCCATCAACGTATACCCTATCCTTCTTGTCCTGAATATCACGCCCAGTTGTGCCCACGACCTGGTAACCAACAATTAATACAATGCTTCGCGGGTCAGGTAATACTCTCATAAGGTGGAAGACCACTCGACCGCCGGTCATCATTCCACTGCTAGCGATTATAATTTTGGGCCCCGGTGCAAAATTAATTTTCTTTGAGTCTTCGGAGTTTTCTGTGATTGTTAACCCCTTAAAGGCAAATGGATCATCACCACCTGCAATTTTGCGACGTAGCTCCTCGCTTAAAAACTTCTGATGTTTTCTTGTGATTTCAGTAACCTTTGTCGCCATAGGGCTGTCAAGAAATATCTGCATCGGTGGAATTTTTCCACTTTCAACCAAGTCATTGATGTCGATTAATAACTCCTGAGTTCGCTCTATGGCAAATGCGGGAATAAGTAGAGTTGATTTATTTTCAACTATTTTGTTTATATATGATTTCAGAATTGTCTGCTGTTCTCCCGTGTCGTCGTGTTTTCTGTTGCCGTATGTTGATTCCATCACCACCGAATCGACTGTTTTCGGGTGCTCTGGATCGTCAACAATGCCGAGAATATCATTACCTAAATCGCCGGAGAACACCACAGTGTTCCCGCTGTCGTCAAATTTAATGGACGATGATCCGATAATATGACCAGCATCGAAAAACTCCGCCGTGACACCTCGCCCAAAGTCAATCGGCTTATTGTATTCAGCAAATTCAAATAAATTGATACAGCCCTCTATATCTTCTTTGGCATAAAAAGGGTCGGTATTGGCTAAGTTCCTTGCTGTTTCCAAAAGGTGAAGGTTGTCCCGCCATATGACCTCGGCAATCTCAGCAGATGGCGCTGTCGCATAGATCTTTCCTCTAAAACCCTGTTTGTAAAAAATCGGAATACGCCCGCAATGATCGAGGTGCGCGTGAGTGAGAAAAATCGATTTAACTTTTTGCCAATCCACGGGTAGCTTGGTAGCATTTCTAACAAGGTCTTTTTCGTGACCCTGAAAATATCCGCCATCAACCAAAAACTCCTCACCGTTTTGCAGTGCGACATGGTAACATGACCCCGTCACCTCCCCCACCGCCCCAAAAAAAGTTATTCGCATATTTACATTTTACCTCAAAATCGACTGCATCCACCAATCGCACCTACGAGGTGCGATTTGCTGGTTAAAGTATTCACCAAAATGATATTGACCGCGTAAAATCTCGCTCGTGCTGTGCCACTTGGCGATAGTTTAACGTGACTCGACCACGCGACCATCGGCCATTTTATGTAAAATGACCTTGACATTTTCCCAGTTCTGTGGTAAGCTTTAATGTCAGTCGGGCGCATACGCTAACCCGACGACATACCTTAACTGCATCGCAGAAGAGGTAAAATCCGCGCCGACTCGCGAGCAGAACTCCGAGCGGTAGCAAGGATGTGTGCGAGATGAGCAATGTTGTCAGTTATAGGGCTCACGCTCTACCGGGACGACACCTTGGAGTGGAGACTAGCTACAACGGCGGTCGTCACTGCCAGCTCATCTCCGAACGCGACGATCCCATGGAGCGCAATCTCCCAAGTAACGTCGCGCCGGAGGACGTCGAGTACTACTCGATGTCACACGAGGTCGCCCTGCACCCGGACAGGCGAGTTCGTATGGAGCGAGGCAAGTACGTCCATGGCAAGGCCACTGCGGTGGTGGACGCCGGTGCGTGGCGCTTCGGGGAGACGATCGACCGGTACCAAACGATCGAAGGAGTCTCCGACTCGCTCGAGGATCTGTGCCAGCTTCACGACCTCATCCTGGCCAGCGCCATCCGTCCGATTGTGAGCTGGGATAACCCCCAGATCACGTCACCCAAGTAACCTCACCGCGAACGAGCGACGTTCAGAGTGTGGCTCCGCCACGTCAGTCGTCGCATCGACGGGAAGTAGCATCCGCGCACAGCACACAAGCAGCCCCCGAACTTCTGGGGGCTGTTCAAATATCATTCTAAATGCCTTCGACTTCGCTCAGGCAATAATCTCTTTGACCACTTCATCGAACTTCTCGGGGTAGTTGACGGCCATGTCGGCAAGGACTTTTCTGTCGAGGCCGACATCTAATTTATTCAATTTTGCGATAAATTCACTGTAACGAATATTGTGTGGTTTCAAAGCGGCGTTGATTCTTACAATCCAAAGTTGTCGCGCTTTGCGCTTCTTAACTCTTGTATCTCTATAAGCAAAAACACCCGCTTTTACAACGGCTTGTTTGGCTTGGCTGTAGAGTTTTTTACGCCCATGCCTGTAGCCCTTGGCGGCTTTTAGTATCTTTTTATGTTTGCTTCTGGCAGTTGTGCCTTTTACTCTAGCCATGTATTACCTTCTTGATTCTTTTTTTATCGCCCTTGGTCATTTCGTATTGGGTATTTGCAGTTTTTCTGCGTCTTTTTGATTTGTTACTTGCCAAGTGCTGAGCGCCCGTGGACAGTACTAAAACTTTACCGCGCTTGGTAACTCGTTTTATTCTCTTGGTTATTGATTTACTGATTTTAAGTTTTGGCATTGTCTTTTTTCTTCTTGATAATTACGTAATACCTTCGACCCATCCGTTGTGGTCTGTCGTCAAACTCACCATTTAACTGGTCTCTGAATTGATAAAGTCTATCCATAGCCCTATCCTGAAACAGCATCTGGCGACCCATAAGCTGTAAACCCACCCTAACGCGTCCACTTTCTGCCATAAACTTCTTAGCATTGTTGAGCTTAACATTCCAATCGTGCTCGTCAATATTAACCGAAAGTCTGACCTCCTTTATTTCGGTGGCCGATTTACCCTGCTGTTTGCTTTTCTTTTCTTGCTCGTAGCAGTACTTGCCGTAATCCATTACGCGAGCCACAGGAGGTCTAGAACCCGGTCCGACTTCGACCAGGTCCAAATCCTGCTCTTCTGCGAGCCGTAGGGCCTCATATAAACTCTTGAGGCCTAACTGCTTATCGTTGGCATCAACCACAAGCAGTTCAGACGACTGTATCTCTCTATTTACTCTAAGCTGTTTTATTTGCTCTCCTCAACATTATTGCCTGTGATAAATTTATCACGTTTTATAATAACTTTCAAGGCCTTTGGCATCTTATATACAATAAAAGGTGTTTTTGTCACAACCTCGCCCTCTATTGATACTGGTAAAATCACACCGCTCGAGATTTGAAGTGTTCGACTGTGAAAAATGCTGATCTCTTCCGCACCTGATTGGCCACCCACCATCCAGGCGACAAGTTTACTAATACCCTTTTTGTGACCTAAACTATTATAAAAACTAAACGTTAAGTCAGAAAAAATAATCAAATCGGTTATATCATGAGAGGAATGCCACCTATCAGCACGCATAGAAATTTTCACTGGAGACGCGCTGTGCATTTCTGCGGAAGATAAAAAATATCGTACACCTTCAATGTATCCTAATGTCACGGTCGTATATCTTCTTTTTTTCAGAGCATCACACGCATCGTCAATGGTGCTGATTCTAAACCTTTCCTTGATTGTTGACGATTCGTCGGTTGGTATCACTCCTAGAACCACGTTTCTATTCAGGCCTCGCTCCAGTAACTTAATTGTGTTAACTATTTTATTGATATGCTTATCGCTACCAACAGCCACAATTGTATTAGCTCCTTTATTGAAGCCCATTTCAGTTAGCTCGTCGGCGCTACGGGCCGGTGATGCAACACAGTTTTCTCCGTAAATACTATTGTTTTCTAACGCAATTCGAACCTTGTCGTGGACTTTCCTATCGTTACCGTTGCGTGGTTGCTCAAATATATAATAGTACATTTTTACACTTCAATTTCGATCTTCTCTCCTTCGTCGTCTTGTTCTGCGCTATTTTCTGTATCTAGTTTGGTGCCCTCATCCGTTACATCTGCACTTAGTACCTCCTCGTCGGAAGATTTGCTGTCATCTACCATATCGCTCTTCCCGATAAAGCAGGCACCGGAGTGAATAATTAAATCTTTTGTTTTGATGTTTCCCTCGACCCTCCCCGAGGGGTGTATTTCAAGTTTATCTTTTGCTGTAATAGTCCCCTTAACCTCGCCAGATACACTAACAAATTGCGCATTAACAGGCCCTTTTACCTTGGCACTTTCTCCGACAACAATATTTTGGTCAGAGTTTACCTCACCCTCTACAGATCCGTTTACAATAATATCACTCTGGTCACGTAGAGTACCTGTCAGATGTACTCCCGACCCGACAACAGTACTCACTTCATCTTCTTTCATAGAATTCCTCCATTGTTTTATCTTTGATTTTACTGTCTAACGATATGGTCACATTGTCAATCTTTCTATCGCCATTCGTATAACTTTCATTACCCACCACCTGTCACTTGCCACCTTCCACTTGTTCACCGCACGATAGGGGGTTGCATTTGTCTGGGATTTTAATTATAATTTGAAAGACGAAGTTCTGCAAGCAATCATATTTTACTATTTCATATGGATTATATTTCAATTACAGGTGCGAAAACCAATAACCTTAAAAATATTGACGTTAAAATACCTAAAGGGAAGATAACAGTTATCACTGGGCTGTCAGGTTCTGGAAAATCCTCTCTAGCTTTTGACACAATTTACGCCGAAGGGCACAGAAGATACGTTGAAAATCTATCAAGTTTTGCCAAACAAATTCTCGGCGTTCTTGACAAGCCCGACATAGATAGTGCGAATGGTTTAATTCCGGCTATTGCTATTGACCAAAAGACAATAGCCAGGTCACCTCGCTCAACCGTTGGTACGTTGACCGAAATTTACGACTATCTACGTCTTCTTATGGCAAAGGCCGGCGAGCCAAAATGCGCGCGGTGTAATTCACCGCTTTACAAGAACTCGTTGGAAGAAATACTGCTTGTAGCCCAGAAAACTCTCAACGAGAAGCATGGCTTATATATATTCGTCCCTATTGCGCACAACCAAAATTGTGAACAATTTAAAAAAACCTTAAAAAAGATTGTCGCGTCAAAATATAAAGTAGTATTTATCAACGGAGAGAAACTCTACTCCGATAATATCAACCTGTTTGAATGCGAAGACGATAATCTTTATACCGCTGAAATAGTTTATAGCACTTTTACAATGAATGGTGATGGCGTGAACCAACACATCCCCCTCAAAAGCACTATAGAAAAAGCTTTAACTATTGGGTCAGGCAGACTAAAGATTGCATCAGATGACATTATATCATCCGCCTCCGAATATACCATTAACTTTACTTGTTCCAAGTGTGACACTATCTTCCCGCAGATATCACCCAAGCTATTCTCGTTTAACAGCCCAAGTGGCGCCTGTTTAGAATGCCACGGTCTCGGAAGAAGAAAATATATTGACCCGAACCTAATTATCCCCAATCAACAACTAACATTAGCCGAAGGAGCTATCCGTCCTTGGTCAAGAATGGCTAATCAGACTCCATGGTATGAAAAGACATTAAAAGAGTTGGCAGGTCGTAATGATTTCGACTTAAATACGCCGATTTCTATGTTATCTGACGAAAATAAATCAAAGGTATTATACGGCGACGGAGTATTTGAAGGCGTTGTACATAATCTTGAAAGACGTTATGTCGAAACAGATTCAGATTATTTACGTGGCGAAATCGAAAAGTATATGATCGAAAAAATCTGTCCCGCTTGTAATGGTAAACGTCTACGCAGTGAGGCATTGTCGGTCACTATCAACAAGAAGAACATTGCTGAGCTTGCTTCGATGTACGTCGAAGATCTCAATAGGTTTCTTGTTAGTATCGGTCCAAACAACGATATCGTTATCAAGCCCATAGTGGCCGAGTTAAGTAAACGCTTAGGTAATTTAGGCCAAGTTGGCCTTTCGTATCTGACTATCGACAGGCAAGCAGATTCACTTGCCGGAGGTGAAGCGCAAAGAATACGTCTGGCAACACAATTAAACGGATCGCTTTCAGGCGTCTTGTATGTATTAGATGAGCCTTCGATAGGTCTTCACCCAAGCGATGTAGATAAATTAATCAGTACTCTTGTTAAGCTCCGAGAGCAAGGCAACACACTCATTATCGTAGAACACGATGAAAAGATTATGAAAGCCGCTGATTACATTATCGATATCGGACCACTTGCCGGTGAGTTAGGTGGAGAAATTGTTGCACAAGGCACATATAAAGATATATTAATTAGCAAATCTCTTACTGCCAAATATCTTAGCGGTAGCAAGAAGATTGCCGTGCCAAAAAGCAGAAGGGAATCCAACAATACCTCGGTTGAAATAACCAATGCGACCGAACATAATCTTAAAAATATTGACGTTACAATCCCGTTAAATATGCTTGTGTGCATAACCGGTGTTTCCGGCTCTGGTAAATCTACACTTATTTACGATATTTTGGCAAACAAGGTAGCCGAATATTTTCACCGCGCCAAGGTCACGGTTGGCAAGCATAAAAAGATAACTGGACTCGAGAATCTTAATAAAGCAATTAATATAGACCAGTCGCCGATCGGACGTACGCCAAGAAGCAACCTAGCCACATACACTGGAATTTTTGGACCTATAAGATTATTATTCGCTACGCAGACCGAAGCGAAACTGAAAGGATTTACCGCCAGTCATTTTAGCTTCAACCTCAAGGGAGGCCGTTGCGAGGCTTGTCATGGCGATGGTCTCATAAAGGTAGAGATGCATTTTCTGCCCGACGTATATGTTACTTGCGAACAGTGCAACGGAAAGAGATATAACACCGATGCACTCGAGGTTACCTACAAGGACGTTAATATTGCTGACATTTTAGAGATGACCGTTGACCGAGCAATGGAATTTTTTGAAGGAGAAGCGCAAATTACCGACAAACTGACAATACTTCAGGCAGTCGGCCTAGGCTATGTTCGGCTTGGCCAGTCAGCTACAACACTATCCGGTGGTGAGGCACAAAGAATTAAACTCGCGACGGAATTAAGCCGAAGTGACACAGGACAGACTCTATATATTTTGGATGAACCAACAACTGGACTTCACTTTGAAGATGTCGCTATGCTTCTTGCCGTGCTTCAGAAATTAGTTGATAAAGGCAATACAGTTCTTGTCATAGAACACAATATAGATGTCATAAAGTGCGCCGATTACGTTATCGATATTGGACCGGGTGGAGGTGAATTAGGAGGTAATTTGGTAGCAGTTGGTACCCCTGAAAAGATTGCCAAAGCTAAGGACTCATTAACCGGTCAGTATTTGAAAAACGTACTAAAATAACGTTAGAAGGTGTAGGCGTTAGATGTTAAGTGTATTGGTTCCTTCATTCCTAACGTCTAACTCATACACTCTAAAACAAAATATCGGCTTTTAAGCCGATATTTTATATCCCCACATTCACGTAAGCCGAGTTCTGTAATCCGTCGTACTTAACGTACGAACGGACAATAGCTATCTATCTAAGCGACAAGACCTCTGTGTGCCGACGAACAGTCGGTTTTGGTCCCGAAGGATACATACACATTGGTCCACTTGTCTTGCACCACGCTGGGTTTACATACGCACTTATATCACTATAAATGTGTGTGAGCTCTTACCTCACAATTTCACCCTTACTCCGCACGTAGCATACAATTTACAATTTTCAATCAATGCAGCAAATATCAATATACAAACCCTGACGATTGAATACTTTTTACATTGAAAATTCAATGAAAATTGATACTTGATCATTGAAAATTCTATGCTATGCACGGGGCGGTATCTTTTCTGTGGCACTATCCCTAGCCTCACGGCCGGTCGCCGTTAGCGACAGCGCAGTTCTTGGTGCTCGGACTTTCCTCCCTGCACCGTATGGTACAGGGCAACTATTTGTTAATGTGAAGACACTCGTATTATATGCTGAAAAGTGCCATTTGTCAAGATCGATATGGTGCACCATCGCATTACCCGAACAACAGCCATTGTGGCTTAAGTATCATCAATATACCGATAATGACCATAACCACACCGCCGACAATTTTAATCCAGTTGGCATATCGCATACCAAAAGTAGTAGTTTTGAGAGTTATCATCGCAACAATTAAAACAATTAAATCGTCTAACATATAAAAGAATATATATCCCAAAACATAAAGGTGGTTCTGCCACGCGGACAAGTTGTTAAGCGCTAATACTTGATTATAGATTGTCGGTAAACCCGCAGAACAAAGCATTTCAACAAGGTTTACGGCAATAGCAAGCAGAATTATCCCGACAAGTGCCAGCCAAAACTTTGGCGCCTGCGCAATCCCCTTAAGTTTTTCCAATAACAATACTCTATTCTTGTTTCGCGTTACCTTACAAAGACCTTTATTGTTTCTAATAAAATCCCTTATGTTATAGGCTCCCGACACAATGGCGACACTACCGATGCCAACCCTTATCCACACAATAAACCCCAGAAATATTATTACATTAAGCCATGCCGACATTGCAGTATAATACAACGCCCCAGAAGCTAAAACAAAAGCGATACCCAAAATCCACATCCGCAATCGGTCCTTCATCGCAACTAGCAATCCGATAAGAAATATGAGTGTCCACATAGCGCAAGGGTTAAAGCCGTCTAAGAGTCCGACAATAACTGTAAGCGCCGGTAGTGAGAATTTGGCAGCATCGATCGATCCCAGTAGTGGCAGTGTGATGTCTTTTTGTGGCTGAGATGATACTTGCTTATCACTTTTCTGTCCAATGGTTTGCACCACATCGGTACATCCTTCGTTAATAGCGCAATTCAGCGCGTCTTCAATCGGTTTCCCATTAGTTTCTCTGTTAAGCCATCCAACAAAGTGATATTTTCCGATAACGGTTACTGGAACGCCAGAGGTTTGTAAATCCATCTTTTTTCCAACCGCCTTGAGGAGTTCAGCATTATCCTTATTCTTTGTTACCTCCAGCTCTTTCAATGTAACCCCGGGATATTTTCTAGTGAGTTCCTGCAAAAAAGGTCTCTCATCGGTGCAGTGAGGACATCCGTCGGCTTCAAAAAAATATATTGTGACTGGCTGTGTTGTCGCTCTTACGGTATCAACCTTTGTTGACAGCACAGATGCCACCGCCAATATTCCCAATACAATTGCGATAATCTTTTTCATAACAAAGATATTTTATCAGAATTAAGCCATAACAGGAAAGCGGGCCGAAGATCGACCCGCTGTGTGGAGATATGTGCTCCGCGGCAGAGAGAGTCAGACACCTTTGTTGGCGTCAGTCGGGGAGGGAATGCGACTCATCGGAATCGGTTACCCGAATCCCGAACGCTAGAGACTCTACAAGGATGAGTATAGCGTTCAGCAATCCCGCGGAGCACCCTGATAATAATTCATTTACCACCAGAATGCAACACAGGATCGATTGTCTGGTGGACCTAACCGGGTTCGAACCGGTCACCTCTTGCATGCCATGCAAGCGCTCTACCAAATGAGCTATAGGCCCGCTTAATATCTTAAAAACCAAATATCAAAATCCAAAACAATTGTACAATTTCATTTATGAATCTACAAGAACTACGGGCGTGTGTCAACTACAAACTATTCAAATAGTCGGCAATCTCATCGAGTCGAGAGCCTATACTTGTCAGGCAATCATCTTGTTGCTCTACAGAGTCAATTACACTACAAGGGTCTTCGGTTTGTCCAACCTCCATATATTCTACCGCTCCTTGAGAGGTGGTAATCTTAGGATTGTTGTTATAGAAACTAATTATGTAGGCGACAACCGCGACAATTATCAAAGACACCATAATTACGGTTAGAATTATTATCTTTTTTGATAGCGTGCTACCTACCGGTCTTTTTACTGCAACTTGACTTTGTGAGGAATTTTCCACTACTTCCCCCTCGACATGGTGGCAATTGCTTCACCGGCACTACTGTACATACTTGCAAAATTAGCTTTATACTGCTTTAACTCTTGCTCATAAACTTGCTCCGAATCAGCCGACGTAACATTGGATGCCTTCATCGAACTGCAAGTAGATTTTACCTTAGATAAATCTGCATTGAAATCATTAAGGCTATCTCCCGCGAGACCTTTCTTTTTAGCAACAACCTCGAGTTTTCCAATTGTATAGTCGCACAATTCTACAACCTTATCGGCCACTTCTTGAGTATTCTTTTTTTGAACGTCGAATGTATCGACAGCACCGCTATTACTTGTTGCATCATCTGGCGACGTTGTTGGCGGGACAGGTGGCTGGTCTGACGCTAAAAGATATGCAGGTACTACCAACAACGACAAAAAGATAGCTATCAATATTCCTCTCCTTAGACTCACTTCCTCTCCTTTTGATTAATATCCTACAAAAGCTATAGACGATGCGCCTGCTTTGATATCGACATAAACTTTATTATCCTTTGTTTCAAAATCAGACGATTTTGTCCGGTCGCCATTTGCACTTTCCATATTTATTTTATCATAAATTATTTTGGTAATTCCGGATTTATTTGAAACTTCAAGCCCCGACAACGCTGGCAAGAATATTGTAATATCCGACGCACCAGTGTTGATTTTAATATCTACAATTTTTTGACGACTCCCAATTTTTAATTTTCCGTTAATGGCACCTGTTTTGAGAGTCAAGTCGCTTAACAATATTTCGCTGAAATCGGTATCTATTTTTGACGCACCCATTGATAATTTGGCGCTAACTGGTATTTGGCTGCTTAAATCAAGTTGGCTTTGAGATTTATTCTTGCCGTTTTTGTTAAACAAATTGCTAAACGACCATTTTTGGCTAACGCTCACTTTCGCCTCGTCGCCAATAGTAGTCAGCGAATATTCAGGTGAGCCGTTGACGCTATTTATATTTCCAGAAACCAATCCACTACTCAAAGAATCGATTTTCAACTCTTGTGCGCCAAGTTTTAGTTCAACATTTAATTTCTTGATATCACTTGAAAGCGGCTCGTCAATATTGATCGACTCCGTATTGCCTTCTTGCCGATTATCGCCTTGACGCGACCCGACATTACTCGAAACAACAACTGCGCCAACTGTTGCAAGCGCCAAAATCGCAATAACCATAGCAACAGAAACCTTTTTCGGCATAAATTTACGCGCCAGCATGACAATGCCGAATATTATCAGTATCGCAGGCCAGAAACGCCAAAGAGATGGCCATACTTCGGGGTTGACATATCCAAAGTTGATGCCAAGAAACAATAGACCCATAATGATTAATACAACTCCTGATATCATTTATTCTCTCCAGTGTTTCTTGCCAATAGAACTATGCCTAAAAATATTAACAACACGGGCCACGTTTTGTGAAAATTAAATATATCAACAAAATTATTAATAAGAAGTAATACGCCTAGCAAAATCGCAAACATCGAGATTAAGACATAGTTATCACCGGAATCTGTAATCCGTGATGTCTCCTCAACTGTTTCGTCCTTTTTCATTTCCTTCTCCTTCATCTTGTCTTGAGGAATTGCAACCCACGCTATTATATACAATATCGCACCAAAACCATTAACCAACAATAGTAGTACGGCTAATACCCTAAGTATCACAGGGTCTATTTGGAAATACCGTCCCAAACCTCCGCAAACTCCGGCGATTACTTTATCACTCTGAGATCTTGTTAGTTTCTTGTCCATAGTTACCAGCCTGATATCTGCCAAATGTGAGCCTGTGAAATATTTTACGCGTCAGCGCGACATCCCTCTTACAATAATCTAGAATTTCTTTTATTCTTCCTGCCTTAAAATAATCGTAAACTTGGCTGCCGTCAATATCGCCCTTAGATGATGGTAGTTTAAGCGCAAGGGCTAGTTTGTGTAAACTACCGCTGCTATGGTTTCTGCCCCAATGGTTCCACTCCTGCATAGTGTCATATATTTCACTTTGTGTGAACCTTCGAAACGACATAGCTCTTGTAGGTTTTACGCCTAGAATAATAGATCTCTGCCAAATAAACGGCATGTCAAAATCAAAAGCATTGTGGCCAACAAAGAATTCTACATCTTTTGCAATTTCCCAAAATTCTTGCAGGATTATCTTTTCATCGGTGTTATAGAGGACCTGAGTTTCGTCGTTATCAATTGCGTAACCAACACAAAGGATTCTACCGAAGGCACCATCGAACGATGTAGAAGCAACGAATTCGTCAAAGCTTTTTACACTACCAACGGTATGTTTTTTGGTATATGCACTATATAGCTCCTTCATAGTCGGATCGTGCTCGGGTCCAGCTGGTAATGTTTCAATATCTAAATGCATTATCATAATCGTATCTCTTCTTTCTGTACGCCGAAGCTGACAACCTCGGCAAATTTATATTTAATAAGGATGATGAATGTTTCAAAGATTATTGCAAGAAGTAAGGGTAATATAATGTAACTTAGTAGCACCAAGCCTTGCCAGATAAATATCGATACTAGCAGTGGTACAATCGGCTCGAATCGACCAAGAGCATCCTGCAATCTGCCACCGACAAATTGATATAGTAAGTCGTTCTCGTTAAATATTTTCTCGTTGCCCGTATATAACTTATCGGTAATACCAAGTTTTCCCAATACAGCATTACGGGTTGCTTCGTCAACTGGCCCGTTGGCTTCATTACCGGTAACAATATTTACAAATTGGTTCACATCCGTACTTTGTGTAATTTCTGGGTAAGAAAGCGCAATTACCTGCATTTCGAACTTAGGCGCTACTGCCATTTTACTTATAACATCAGAGTCTGAAAAACGATAGAAGCTTAATACGGCGTAGCTTACGGCGATTAAAAACAAGACCCATTTAACCGGACGACGTGTTACCTCAATGATGTTAAGTTTAACACGGGTCGATAAGTCTTTCTGCACCATCGGTGGCAACGATATAACTACAGACATCCACAGAATCGCTCCTACAATACTATACGGTCCACTTCCCAAGATTAATATGTGAGCGACAGCGATTAGAATCGCCAGCGGACCGTAGATTTTAAGGTCAGAAACAAAGAGACAGGAGATTGCAATAGACGTAGGCATCAAGAAAGCGCTAATTAGTAGCCACCACGGGCTTAGCACGCTCAGTTTAATAAAAAGGAGTCCGACTACGCAAAGTGTAACCGCGACTGCCGATAGATATATCTGTTTCTTCATAATATAAATATATCACAATAAACAATCATACGGCGCTACCGGTTGAACAAGTTGATGTTTTTAGGTACAATTCATGTTGTTGTACTCCGGGATCGTCTAATGGTAGGACAGTGGCCTTTGAAGCCATCAATCTTGGTTCGAACCCAAGTCCCGGAACCAAGCTAGGCCGGTATTTAATAATAAGTGGCGTCTAAGCAGGCGCTATTTTTGTATATACGAGCTTGCATTTATAGATTATTAATGATAAAGTTTCTCATGTGCTGAAATACATCACGGGAAGGCGGTCTTGATTTGCCCAGATTCATCAAGTGCCCGAGTTGCGGAGGATCTGCGTACGTGAAGTTAATTGACGGCATTGCGGAATTCAGTTGCACGGCCTGCTTCATGTCTGGCACCGTACTAGAGCACAACATGGTTGTGGCCGATGCTGCGACTAGGCGTTTCGCGCCCTGCTCAAGATGCGGAGGCGGGCGTGTCTATGTCGCAGGGAACAGGGACCGAGTGATTCTGTGCCCCAACTGTCACGCCAACGATACAACATCACACGACCTGTATGTTACTTAGCTCCAAGGGGATGGCTCTGCCATCCCCTGCACTATATTCTTGACACAGTATAGTATAATTTATAGTATATATATTACTAAGAATTTATCTGACAATAAATCATTATGATTAGCTACGAGACATTCACGCAAATCGAACTCAAAACAGCATCAGTCGTTAACGCCGAAAGGGTTGAGGGCTCAGATAAGCTATTGCGCCTTGATGTAGAATTAGGCACTGAGCACAGGCAAATCGTTGCAGGTATCGGCAAAAAATACATACCTAGCGATTTAATCGGTAAAACCATTGTCATTGTTGCCAATTTAGAACCAAGAACTCTTATGGGACTCGAGAGCCGAGGAATGTTGTTGGCCGCAAGCGATGATACTGGCGAGTTATCTATTATTACCACACTGAACGATATCGAAAGTGGCGCAGGCGTTGGTTAATATCGATTTATTTATTTTTAATATTTATAGTAGTATAGGTATGTAGGCAAAATTAATAACTTAAAGGAGGTTTGTGAAAAAAACATTAGCAGTTTTTGGAATGTTGGCGATAGTGGCATTGGCGTTAACAGGGTGTACCAAAAAAACATCCACAACAACAACTAGCACCGATACTCCACCGCCACCGCCAGCTGATAGTGCTATTCCGCAAGATACTGCGGAATAGGATATAACTAAAAAAGACGTTGAGGATAAACTTCATACGTCTTTTTTAATTGTTAAAAGTATAAAGTATAAGGTTGAATCTATTGCAATCCGAGCCAACTTTGTACCTTTAACCTTCTACCTTCTACTCATGCTCTGGCACAAAACTTGACAACGGGTACAATAAGGAAAGATAATATTATATGAGATGCTAACCTATTAGAAAGGAGGTGATTGGACATGGCATATAACGTAAAGAGTAAGAAATCAGGTGAAACCTATTTCTTGCACTCTCGAGCGGTAACGCTAAGAGGCGGACGCAAGCAAACCATCTACTTCTTTGCCCGCTCCGAGAAAGAAGGTGCAATGGATGAACTACCAGATGGCTATGAAGTGATGGAAAATCAACGGACTGGCCTTCCGATGCTTAGGAAAGCGAAGTAGTAAAGTGATATAGGTGGCTTTTTGACCCACATTTTGCCACTTGCCAAAGGTTCCCCAAAGGGGGAATTTTTGGTTATTTGTCTTGAAATTTATGGTGATTTGTGCCATAATAATAGATATGAATCAAAGAGGATTTTGGCTTAGTGCTATCGCCCTGCCAATAGACATTGTCGCATGGGCTGGTGGCTATATATTAGCGTACTTTTTCAGGGCTAACCTTGACACATTGCCAGTCACCTACATCTGGCCCTTATGGCAATACATACAATTTGTTATTGCTTTATTACCACTATTCTTGATAACAATGACTCTGGAGGGCCTGTACAACTATCGTTATGCAAAAAAAGGGCTTGGTCTAGTCACGAGTATATTCATTGCCGCTAGCGCCGCCGTAATGTATGTGGTTTTGTGGGTATTCTTCACCCGAGGCGTCTTTTTTTCAAGGTTGCTAATTGTATACGCGTGGCTTTTTAGCTTCGCCTTTTTAGTTGTTGGTCGCTGGTTTATAGGGTTACTGCGAAACTATCTCTTGGCTCATAGAATCGGCTTAAGACGCATGATTATTTTTGGCTCTCCCGAAGCAGCACTTGCCGCAGTAATACCCCTTATACGAAGCCCCAAGTATGGCTACAATGTCATTGGACTTGTTGGTAATATCAACCCCGGTAGCAACTTTCCAATCAAATATTTAGGAGATATCGATATTTTGTCACAAATAATTACAAGTCGTAAAGCCGATGATTTATTGATTGTCGAATCTAACATTAAACAATCGGTGCTGACCGATATTGCCGCCAAAGCTCGCGATAAAAGTGTCACATTGCGTTTTACCCCAAGTGCTATGCAACTGGGAGGACGGAACATAGCCGCATCAACCCTTGCCGGACTACCAACCATAGAGATTCTAGAAACTCCACTGGAGGGATGGGGCAGGGTTGCCAAACGATTATTTGATATATTTGGGTCACTACTGTTCATTGTCGCATTTTCTTGGGTTTATATTATTTTAGCCTTGGTTGTAAAATTCACTTCAAAGGGACCCGTTATTTTCAAAGACACAAGGATTGGTAACAACGGGGAATTTGAACTGTATAAATTTAGAACTTTCAGATTTGAATTTTGCACGGGTAAAAAATATGGTGGAATAACAGCCGAGAGGTACGAAAATGATCTAATCGAGAAACACAATTCAAGAGTTGGACCCATACCTAAGATAAAAAACGATCCAAGAGTAACGCCCGTTGGAAGTATACTTCGCAAGCTCAGTTTGGACGAATTTCCGCAATTCTTTAATGTTCTTATAGGTCAAATGAGCATTGTTGGGCCAAGACCTCATAGACCCAAGGAGATATCTCACTACAAAGACCAGCATAAGAAACTGTTAATAATCAAACCCGGCATCACGGGTATGGCACAAACATCAGGACGCAGCGATTTAGAGTTCGACAAAGAGGCAGAACTCGATATCTACTATATTAACAACTGGTCACTCTGGCTCGATATCCAGATTCTTATCGCTACCGTATTTGTCGTCCTCAAGCTCAAAGGAGCATATTAGAGAAATGTTAAAATCCAAAACTCAAATGCCCGCCTCGCGTCGAGGAGCAAACGCGAGTCGAGGCAGGCCAAATCTTAAAGTAGCGATTGTAGCGGATTGGATTACCAACCCTGGCGGTGACGACAAGGTACTTTGGGCTTTACACGAGCTATATCCAGAGGCGCCAATATTTACGACAATCTTCAACGGCAAAAAAATGTCGAAGTACAAAAAGTGCGATGTTCGGACCACATTCTTGCAACACATGCCGTTTTCAAGGAGCAAATCGCAACTCTATATTCCGCTGATGACCCAAGCATTAAGCAAATTTGATTTTAGTGATTTCGATATTATTATCTCCAGCTCTCACACAATCGGAAAAAATATTAACGTTCCGAAACACTGTAAACATATATGCTACTGCCATACACCCATAAGGTATGTATGGGCCCCAGAAGTAGATGATATTTCAAATAGAATAAATCTTGGACCGTTCAAAAAACCGCTACTGTGCTATTTAAAAAAACATGATCTAGAATTTGTAGATAACGTTGATCTATTTATCGCAAACTCAAAGACAATACAAAAACGAATCAAAAAGTCCTACCACAGGGATTCGGAATTAGTTTATCCGCCGGTTGATGTCGATAGGTTTACGCCAGACAAGATAACTAAAGGTGATTATTATTTATGCGCAGGACGGCTGATTCCTTATAAGAAGACCGATATAGTTGTGCGAGCATTCAACAAGTTAAACAAGAAACTTAAAGTAGTCGGCACTGGACCCGAGGAGAGTTCGCTAAGAAAAGTTGCTAGTGACAACATCGAATTCACAGGTTTTGTTAACGAGGTAAAACTGATTGAGGTAATGCAAAAAGCTAAGGCACTTATATTTGCAGCGGACGAGGATTTCGGAATTGTGCCGGTTGAGGCTATGGCGTCGGGAACACCTGTAATCGCCTATAGCCACGGCGGGGCCACCGAAACCGTAGAGAGTGGTACGAGTGGTGTGTTCTTTAATAGCCAAGACCAAGACTCAATAGTGCAAAGTATTGAAAAATTTGAAAGAATCAATATAGACCCAAATAGTTGCATAAAACAGGCGCGAAAATTCGATAAAAGAATATTTATAGATAAAATAACAAAGATAATCAATACATATAGAAAGGAGCGGGTATGAGTCTTGCGGAATTAATAGAGGGTCTAAGAAAGAATATCTGGATTTTACTATTTCTTGTAATTCTCTTAACATCAGCAGGTCTGCTTGCAACATGGCGATTGCCACAAACTTACGAAGCTGGCAGTTTGACGACGGCAGTGCGGACAAGTACTATCAGTCAAGCAAACGTCGATTATTATTTATTTGATGATTACTATGCCATCCAGTCCGGTGCCTTCATAGCCGACAACATTGTTAGCTGGCTTTCAAGCGCGCCCTCCGTTGTTTCCATCTATCAAATTGCCAATTTACCGCTACCGACAAAAAATATGAAATCGCTTGGTAAGATCTTCGAAGCGAAGAAATTAAGTGCAACCAGCAATGTTGTCACATACAAAACAACCAGCACCGACGAAGCAGAGGCAAAGAAACTTGTTGAGTCAGCCAATAAATTTGTATCTCAGTTAGTAGTTGATATCAACAGTAAGCAAAAAGAACAAGGCGCTCAGTTTGTTCTTAATTACTCGGATACAGCCGTTGTTAAGGTCCCCAAAGCATATGCTCTCAATGGATTCCTCGGCGGGCTATTGGGTTTATTGATAGGCTTAGTTTACGTCGCCTATCAAAAAAGTAGTCAACGATAAACCACTCTAACAGGGAGGCTAACTTGGCAGACAGCAAGGCAAAAAAGCACTTGACAGATGCGGATGTTTTTTTTGGAGCCATAAACAAATATCGCCGAAATAAAACATTTCGCGCGACTTTTCGGTTGATATTGTTTGTATTAGCAATCGTTTCAGTGCTGTATTTGTTGATTATATATTCTCCACTCAATATATTCACAAACTTGGCAAGAGTAATTTATGGTAATAAGTATCTTGTGATATTTGCCAACGACGCTGAACTGCGACCTGCCGGTGGGTTCATTGGTAGTTTCGCGATTGTGGATGCTCACAGAGTAGTCCCAAAAGTTTTATTCGTTGAAACAAATATTTACTCGAAAGACAATTTATTTGAAAAAAAATACTATGTCCCTCTGCCCGAACCACTTCAGGATAACCTTGGTAAAAATAAATCGTGGACGCTTCACGATAGCAACTGGGACCCTGATTTTGCAGTTAGCTCACAATATATTAAGTGGTTTTATGAACAAGAGTACGGAAATGATATCGATGGCGTGATTCTGGTTAATACAAAATCAATTCAAAGATTATTGCGATATACTGGTCCAATTTACACTGCGGGTAACGACAATCAGCTTACAGCCGATAACATTTACAGGTCGCTGGGCAACTCTGTTGAAAACAACTACTGGTCAGACCCACGCAACGAAGAACTAAATCAACCCAAGTCAATAATCGCTGAATATCAACCGGTTCTCATTAATAAGGCACGTATGTTACCCTTGAGACAGATATTGCAGTTTACTCGCGAGACATTGCAACAAAAGGAAGTTGTAGTCTGGAATAACAATGAACGGATTCAAGGAATAATAGCACGCGAGGGATGGTCGGGTACAGTTAGCGGTAACGAAAAGTTTATCGCACTTATTAACGCCACTGTCGGGTCTAAGACCAACCAAAACATAACACAGAGCCAAACAATCAATTACAGCACTAAAGACAACTCTATCGAAGTTAGCGAAATTCGATCTCAGTCAGCTCCAAGGGATATTTTTGGCGGTGGCGAAAACGTTGGTTTTGCACAGGTGGTTTTACCAGCTGGCTCAATTTATAAATCATTCACAATTAACAACATCGACAATTTAAGCTCTGTATATTATGCAGAAAACAATCGCTACGTATCTGCGGGCAAATGGGTTAAAGTTGATACCGATAATCCGATGAAGATAGTAGCAGAAGCAACAATACCAAATAATCTTAAGGGGCCACTTTGTGTCACAAAGCAGGTCGGTAGCCAAAACGCAGAGGTTGTAATAATTATCGATGATGTTACAGTTTACAATGGAATGTTGAGTACTGATATGTGTTTTGATAAATACTGATTCGTGATATAATTAGTCTAGAGTGACAAACCTCACATATATTTATTATGGAAAATAAACAGAACAATTATACTGCCAAAGATATCACGGTTCTCGAAGGCCTTGAGCCAGTTAGAAAACGGCCAGGTATGTATATTGGTGGCACCGGCGTCGAGGGGCTACACCACCTAGTCTGGGAAGTTCTTGATAACGCAATTGATGAAGCTCTCGCCGGTCACGCCAAGAATATCATTGTACACCTCAAGAATAATAATCGTGTTAGCATTTTTGATGATGGTCGTGGCATTCCAACCGATGTTCATCCACAAACAAAAAAAACCGCTCTGGAAACAGTTTTGACAACCCTTCACGCTGGTGGCAAGTTCGGTGGCGAAGGATATAAAGTTTCAGGTGGTCTTCACGGTGTTGGTGTTTCGGTGGTCAATGCCTTGTCGTCCTATCTATCAGCAGAAATCCACAGGGATGGTAAGATATTCACCCAAGAATACAAACGTGGCGTACCCCTATCGCCAGCTAAGGCCACAGGCACAACCAATAAACACTGTACCATTATTACCTTCGAACCAGACAAAGAGATATTTCACGACATCAATTTTAGCTGGAATACCATCTCTCAGCGTTGCCGTCAACAGGCATATCTAACAAAGGGTATCAAAATATCACTTGAAGACGAACGGAACAACGCCGAAGATACTAAGACCAATCCAAAAAGTTATACTTTTTATTTTGAAGGAGGCATTGCCTCTTATGTTAGATATATCGACCTGCACAGAAAACCACTTCACGAGCCTATCTACGTTTCTAAGAAAGTAGACGGTCTGGACATAGAAGTTGCTGTTGGCTACACAGAGGACTACAACGAACACGTTTATACCTTTGCAAACAACATTAATACACTTGAAGGCGGAACCCACCTAACCGGTTTCAAAGCGGCCCTAACCAGAGTTCTCAACGATTATGCAAAAAAGAATGATTTTTTGAAAGGGTTGCCGGCTGGTCTTTCTGGCGATGACACCAGAGAAGGTTTGACTGCAATTGTTTCTGTAAAATTAAGTGACCCACAATTTGAAGGTCAGACAAAATCAAAGCTCGGTAACCCGGAAGTGAAGCACAAGGTCGAGGGCGCTGTTGCCAGCGAGATTGCGATATTTTTCGAAGAACACCCCAAAGACGCACGACGCATCTTGGAAAAGACTATGCTTTCAGCTAGAGCTCGTCTGGCCGCCAAGGCAGCACGTGAAACGGTTATTCGCAAAGGTGCCTTGGAGGGCATGACCCTTCCAGGTAAATTAGCCGACTGTTCTGAAAGAGATCCTGCGAAAAGCGAACTGTACATTGTTGAGGGAGATTCGGCAGGCGGTAGCGCCAAGCAAGGTCGCGACAGAAAATTTCAAGCAATTTTACCATTGCGTGGTAAAATTCTTAATGTCGAAAGAGCCAGAATGGACAGAATGCTGTTAAATGAAGAAATTAAATCATTAATTATCGCTATCGGCGCCGGTATTGGAGACGAGGTCAATATCGACAAAATGAGGTACCATCGCGTTATCATCATGACAGATGCCGATGTAGACGGTAGCCATATCCGGACACTACTGTTAACGTTTTTCTTTAGACACTTCAGGGGGTTGATCGAGAAAGGTTACCTCTACATTGCACAACCACCACTGTACCTAGTCCAACAAGGCAAAGAAAAAGTTTATGCGTATACGGAGGACGACAGAGCCGAAATAATTGACGATTTTAAAAAAATAGCTGACAAGAAACCAATCAGCATCCAGCGGTACAAAGGTCTTGGCGAAATGAATCCAGTACAGCTTTGGGACACTACTATGAACCCAGAAAACAGAATATTGTTACAGGTAAGCGTAGATGATGCAGAAGCTTCTGATGAGATCTTTACAACGCTAATGGGCGAGGAAGTGCCACCACGTAAACGATTCATTCAAACACATGCGAAGAGCGTTAAGAATTTGGACGTATGATATGAATTTTCAAATATCAAGTCGCAATAAACAATAATGGATAATATAGAAGAAAAGAAGCAACCCCAAGATGAGATTGGCTACATTAAGCCAAGAAGCATCGAGCAAGAGATGGAGAGCTCCTATCTTGATTATGCCATGAGCGTTATTGTGGCCAGAGCCCTGCCCGATGCGCGCGATGGCTTCAAACCAGTTCACAGACGTATTGTTTACGCAATGGGTGAGATGGGTCTGCTTCACAACCGAAAATACACAAAGTGTGCAAAGATTGTCGGTGAGGTTTTAGGAAAGTATCACCCCCACGGCGACATAGCAGTTTACGATTCACTCGTAAGAATGGCTCAGGATTTTGCCATTCGGTATAAGCTTGTTGATGGGCAGGGTAACTTCGGATCAATGGACGGTGACTCAGCAGCGGCAATGCGTTACACCGAAGCTAGAATGTCTAAACACTCCGAAGAAATGCTACTTGACATAGATAAAGAGACTGTCGATTTTACCGAAAACTACGACGCATCGCTCAAAGAGCCAAATGTATTGCCTTCGAGAATACCCCAATTATTGCTTAACGGATCGGTCGGTATTGCCGTGGGCATGGCAACTAACATTCCCACTCACAATTTATCTGAGGTTACTAACGCAGTTGTTAAGATTATCGATAATCCCGATGCTTCTATAGACGAACTCATGGAATGTCTTCCTGGTCCCGACTTTCCCACTGGTGGCAGGATATACGGCACCGAAGGTATAAAATCAGCCTACTCAACCGGCAAGGGCAAAATTGTAATTCGTGGCGATGCAGTAATAGAAGAAAACGGTAAATCGCAACGAATAATTATTACCTCACTCCCCTACCAAGTCAACAAAGCAGATTTGATTACGAAAATTGCGGAGCTGGTAAAACTCAAGAAGATTGAAGGAATTAGTGGGTTACGAGACGAATCGGACAGAACAGAAGGAGTTCGTATCAATATCGACCTTAAGTCGAATTCATATCCCAAGAAGGTGCTAAACCAACTCTTTGACTACACATCTCTCCAAACCGCTTTTCACGCGAATTTCTTAGCTCTCGTTAACGGCATCGAACCAAAAATATTAACCTTGCCACAGCTTCTAACGGAATTCGTAAAGCATCGTCAGGTGGTAATACGTAGGCGAACGGAGTATCTACTAAAAAAAGCCGAAGAGCGAGCCCATATATTAGAGGGTCTGAAGATTGCTCTTGACAATATCGACGCAGTCGTAAGAGCCATCAAGCAGTCCCCCGACAAGGAAAAGGCGCAGCTGGCGCTGATGGAAAAATTTAAGTTGTCTGAGCTTCAAGCCAACGCAATTTTGGAAATGCGCCTGTCGCAATTGGCCGCCCTAGAACGTCAAAAGATTGACGACGAGCTCGAGCTTAAGAAAAAAGAAATTTCTGAGTTTAAAGAAATACTTTCAGACGAAAAACGTATTTTACAAATTGTCAAAGAAGAAACTATGCAAGCCCAAAAGGATCTTGGCGATAAAAGGCGCACGAAAATCATTGCCCATGAAATTGGAAATTTTCAAGCTGAAGATCTAATTCCCAACGAATCGGTACTGGTTACGCTGACCAAGGACAATTATATTAAACGCATCCCGGTTTCCGCTTATAAGAACCAAGGGCGCGGAGGCATTGGTGTTCAGGGCATTACAATGAAAGAAACCGATGCTATCGACTTTATTGCTCAAGCCAGCACCCACGATAATGTTATGTTTTTCACAGACCGGGGTCGTGTCTTTACCACAAAGGTTTACGAAATACCCTCTGGCTCAAGACAGGCAAAGGGGCAAGCGATTGTCAATGTGCTACAAATTAACCCCGAAGAAAAAGTTACCGCTATGGTAGTTACCGACAAGGAGTTTATAAAGCAATCGAAATACTTTTTTATGGCGACTGAAAAGGGAGTCGTTAAGAAGACGGAAATTGCGAAGTACCAGAATATTCGCAAAACAGGCATCAGAGCAATTAGTCTTAAGGACGACGATAAGTTGCGTTTTGTCAGTACTTCAAGTGAAGACAAAAAAATAATTTTGGTTAGCCAAAAAGGTCAAGGAATCGTTTTTGAAGAAAGCCAGGTTAGACCAATGGGCAGATCGGCCTCCGGTGTTAGAGGAATGAAACTGCGAACAGGCGACAAGATTGTTTCAATGAAAGTAATCGACGAGAGTAGCGTATTACTTACGGTGCTTGAAAATGGTTACGGCAAACGCACCACTATTGTAAGACACTTTAAGACCCAGAACCGAGGCGGCATGGGTGTTCGTGCTTCAAAAGTTACCACCAAGACCGGCCGGGTCGTTGAGGCGCTGGTGCTAGGTGATGATGCAGGCGATGTAATCCTTGTCAGCGTAAGCGGTACCGTCATCAGAATAAAGGTTAAGGCGGTGAAAATGTTAGGTCGCGACACTCAAGGCGTTCGGTTGATGAGACTACGAAAAGACGATAAAGTAGCGTCGGTTACACGTGTTGTAGAAGATCCTCAAGAGGCAGCACTAAAAGACGAAACGCCGTCAAAGGAGTTAGCAACAAAAGCATCCCCTACCGACGGTTAAACTCTCCAAAATATACAATATCGTTTAGCTTATAGAGTTTTGAAAATAAACCAAGCTCAAGCCCGATTTTATAGTCGCTAACATAGACCCCCCTCCCAATTCTATTGAATCCGCTATCTTTAAGGCGTCTTCGCAGGAAGTCACGTAGATCTCGTCTATCCTCCGGTGCTTCGATAATAACCAAACTCAACACACCCTCTTTCAACTTGATGTCTGTAACAAATTTGCAATATTTAAAATATTGCATTGCACCTTGGGTCGTAAGTACAAACTTCTTGGTCCCATTGTTTTTCTTGTATTGAATATATTTTCTTCTCAAGAGATAATATAATGCATTTGTAACCCGGCGAGCTGGGTATTGTTTATTGTATAATTTCTGTACCTGCTTGACCTCCAGATACTGTATTTCTTTCTGGCTGGAGTCGACTTGTTTTAAGAAGAAAGCACCCAACTGTTTAAGAATTTCGATTGATAAGTTATTCATATCTTAATACTTTCACGAAATTAACGATTTGTCAAACCATATATACGTTTTGTCAAGTTTATTGCTTATCATGTTTTTCGGGTATACAGTAAATGTTACCTGAACGATGTCATGTCTAACGTCTAACGCCTTCTCGTAAAACAACGATGTTGTCTTTACTCCCAACGTCTTGTCTGATAAAATACTCTTTGTTATGGCTACAAATAGAAGATTTACGGTTTCTAAGAAAATGAAGCGTTCCGCAAAACGGCGCGGTGTTGATATTGATAGAAGAGGCTCTTTGCAAAAGCAGACTGTAGACACCCCCAAGGTTGAAACTGAGCGTGGTAATGTGACTATCCCACAAGTGGTGCCTGTTAGAAAGCTTGCGGAGGTCCTTAGTAAATCACCCATCGAAGTAGTATCTAAGCTTTTTCAAAACGGTGTGCCAGCAACAATCAACGAAAGTGTAGATTTTGATACCGCCGCAATAATCGCTGACGATTTCGGCTTTGACGCTGTAAGGGAGACTCGAATAAAAGTGGCATTAGCCCGAAAAAATAAAAGTGCAATGGAATTACGCCCTCCGGTAGTAACAGTTATGGGCCACGTCGATCACGGTAAAACTTCCCTACTCGACGCTATTCGGTCCACTGATGTTGCCCAAAAGGAATCTGGTGGCATAACCCAACATATTGGTGCTTACCAAGTGGAAATTGACACCAACAATAAAAGTAAATCAAAATCCCGTATAATACCACTCCGTAAAATTACCTTCTTAGACACCCCTGGACACGAAGCCTTCTCTACCATGCGAGCCCAGGGTGCAAATGTCACCGATATTGTTATTTTGGTAATCGCGGCAGATGACGGCGTCAAACCCCAAACCGTTGAAGCCATTAGCCATGCTCGTGCCGCCGGAGCGCCAATTGTTGTCGCAATCAATAAAGCCGATGCACCTGGAGCAAACATAGAGAGGGTCAAGAGAGAGCTGGCAGATCAAAATCTGGTTCCTGAAGAATGGGGTGGTAATACCCCAATGGTTGCAGTATCCGCCAAGAATAACGAAAATATTGATCAACTTCTCGAACTTGTCATAATCACAGCAGACCTAATGGAGTTAAAATCAGATTACAAGAAACCGGCAACGGCCACAGTAATTGAATCTAAAATTAAACCAGGCCTCGGGCCAGTAGCAACCGTACTTGTCAATAGCGGTACACTAAAACTCGGCGAAACAATCATAGCAAACGAATACATCGGTAAGGTAAAAACAATGGAAAGCGCTACGGGCCACCGTATTTCGGAAGCGACGCCTTCAACGCCCGTTCAGATATCAGGATTCAAGATGGTACCACAGGTAGGTTCGGCTATTGAAGTTATTAGGGATGATAAACACCTCAAGAATCGACTTGTTAAACAGGGCGTCGTCAGGTCGGCAGTTTCTATGGGTCTTGGCGAAATATCACAGGCTATTAAAAAAGGCGACATAAAATCTTTGAACTTAGTTCTTAAGGCTGATGTCCGTGGTTCGCTCGAGGCAATTCAAAATAGTTTACAAGACATTAAATCAGACGAAGTGGGCGTGAAGTTTATTGGTGCTTTGGTTGGAGATGTTAACGAGTCAGATATCAACCTCGCGGTTACATCGTCAGCAATTGTTATCGCATTTAATGTTGGCGTGCCACCAAATATCAAAAAGCTGGCCGACAACCAAAAAGTTAAAATATCTAGATACGACGTTATTTACGATTTAATCGACGATATAAAAAAAGCGTTGCAGGGATTGTTGGAACCCAAAATTATCGAGACTGAGGTCGGCAGGCTTAAGGTCATTAAATTATTTTTACGCAAACAAGGCGAAGGAATTGTTGGCGGACTAATTACAAAAGGTCAACTGCGACCAGGTTTGAAATTCAGAGTGAAAAGAAATGATGAAATTGTCGGCACAGGTAATATCGACACCTTACAAGTTGGACCAGATTCCGTAGATTATGCTCAAAAAAATACTGAATGCGGGATAAAATACAAGAGTGACATTCGCTTCAAACCAGACGATATTGTCGAGGCTTATCAGCTTGAGGAAATAGTTCAAACCATATAACTCTACCTGCAAAGTCAAAGTGTAGAATATTAAACCAATCAAGACCTATCCCACCAAACTGGGTTGGTTTGTTGTTATTATAAGCAGTTTATTGTATTATTAAGAACTCCGCTTGAGCGGAGTTCAGCGACGGTTCCTTGAAAAAGAGTGATAACAATGTCGGCTATATGCCAGGCCAACCTTTGTCCGTTTGAATTATGTATTCCGGTTGGACCCCATGAAGTCGGTCTTAAGGCAAGGCAATTTCAGGAAGTAGCACCCATCGATTTTGCAATTAAAAATGACATTATTAGCCCTCGATTCGCAACTAAGACAACCAGATGGGACTCGAACTCGGTTGCAGAACTTGACGCGACCGGCATCTTATATGGTGCATCGATCCCAGCAACAATGATCCAAAATCCAGACATAACAGAGCTCCAGCATTTCGTGGGTCTTTTCCCGAGAGCTCTTTGGTTTGAAACCGAAGCCCCCTGTATGATCGACTACCATCTCTGGAGAGCTCTCGAAGATGTGCCACATCAAGAACGTATGCGAGCGTATGTACTTAGTGGCGAACCCAATAATCCTCACATCGGCCCTCTACTTACTTCTATGGACTGGGTAAACAACTTTCGTGCCTTGACAGACACGTTTAAGAAGGTCAGGCCGGTTATTGGTGACCGACCGGTCTTCGTTGAGAATATGCCATCCACAACGTACTTCGAAAGTTACGATGACAAGCGAGGCCATATAGTGGAATATGATCCGAGCGGCAGTTGCTCTTTGTCATTTAACCCATCGGCCTGCTTTACCTTGGCGGCGCTTAGCGCTTTCTGTGAAAGAACCTATATATTGCCAATTGTTGATGTCCCTCATCATTTGTCAACCCTACGGCACCTCAAACGCCAACCACCCTTTGACAGGTGGCACGAGGGTACACACCAATATCCATCATCCGACCGGGATTGTACAAAGTGGGAAAATGTGATGCTTGAGATAAGTGGATGCTATATCGACTCTCATGGCTATCTGACAACCATTGCTGGTCGCGAGATTGACCCACTTGTAACGCCACTTCATTATGTCCACATAGAACCTCCCGAGCAAACCAGCTGGAACCAGGGCGTTGTGCCTCTTTGTCATAAGCCAATCAGTAACAGAGAAGATACCGAAGAAATGATGATTCATGTTATACAATATACGGGCAGAAAACCCGGCTTCAGAATGCTCCTTGAGGCGTCATCTCCATTCCACGTCAATGAATTTGGGCCACTGGTTATGCAAAACCACCAATCTCTCGAATTACTCGGAGAGTGGCTCGTACACTTGCCCCGATAGATTCGTCTCAACTATCTCTTGTCCCCGAGCGCGCCTCGACCGCCTCGGGGTTTTTATTTTCTGCATGGTGCTGTGATTAGAGATATAATGATACTGGAGGCGTTTTGGACTCAGTTATATCAAATTTCAAAGATCGGTTTGCCAGTTTGCCGTTTGGCAATATCAACTTTAACATTTCGTCATTTGTCGACATTCTGATTGTGGCTATTCTTTTCTATTGGCTTTACACCTTAGTGCGCCAAACTCGCGCTATAAGGATTTTATATGGCATAGCAATATTACTTGGCCTCTGGATTCTGGCACAACTTATGCATCTTGACACTCTAAGTTTCCTACTTAAGCTTTCGGCCACCGCTCTTGCTGTGGCCATTCCCGTGATTTTTCAACCAGAATTGCGTGCTGGTTTGGAGAAATTGGGTCGTACTCAATTTGTAGCCGACTTAAATAAATTGCGTCGTACCGATGCCATTCAAATCTGCAATATTATTGCAAGTGCCACCGAAGTGATGGCCCATCAAAAAATTGGTGCTATTATCGTAGTGGCGCGTCGCACCGGTTTGCGTGAATATCGCGATAACGGCGTGCTACTTGATGCAAACCTGACAACTGAATTGTTACTATCGATTTTTTCGCCCGAATCTGCGCTTCATGACGGCGCGGTGATAGTGGAAGGAAAAAAGATATCCGCCGCTAAAGTTATTTTGCCACTTAGTGATAATAAATTTGATTTTCGTTTGGGCACACGTCACCGCGCCGCAGTTGGGATCACATCAGTAACCGATGCAATAACAGTAGTTGTTTCTGAAGAGCGTGGCGAGGTGTCGATTGCCGTCGACGGGTTACTGGAATCAGGCGTTACGACTCAAAATCTGCAAAAAATACTAATTGGTCACACAAAGCAAGGCAAGAAGAAATGAACAAATATTTTTTGTTTTTAACGCAAAACTGGCAAGTAAAAGCCATTATGGTCGTATTAGCGGTTGCATTATGGATTTTTGTGTCTTTAGATCAATCCAGATCGGGTAAATTTCCTGGCGCCATAAAAATTGAAACTCGGAATCTATCCAGTGGAACGGTTGCGGTCTTGGGTGAACAGTATGCCACACTCACTATTCAGGCAACTCAAACCAAGTGGAACACACTTCAACCTGACCAGTTTGAGGTATATATTGATTTGAAGGATTTGAACGCAGGCACTCACGAAGTTGACGTAAAAGCAAACTCAAAAATCAACGGAGTTTCCATAGGAAGTATTAGCCCTCAAAGAATCATCGTCAATATTGAGCCGGTCATCACCAGAGAATTGCCAATTACGGTTGTGGTTAAAGGCGAACCGGCTCAGACATTTATTGTTGGTAGCTACAAAACCAACCCCACCACCGCGACCATATCTGCGGCTCGAAGCGTAGTTGCTGATATTGACCAAATTACTGCCGAAGTGGATGTTAGTGATAAGTCAGATTCATTAGTTAAAACAGTACCCCTTCAAGTTACCAACAAACTTACCGAAAGTGTCACTATCAGTCCCAAGGAGGTTGATATATCCGTATTGATCGTCAAGAGTGGACGAAGCCGAACTGTTGGGATAAGACCCAACATCATCGGCTCCCCCAAGGAAGGCTATTATATAAGCGCAATCACAGTGGTTCCATCTACCATTACCATCGAAGGAGACACCAACACTATCAACACAATCGGATCTGTCGATACTGAAGAAATTAACATTAATAATATTAGTGCCAGCAAGACCTTCGATGCCACCATAAAACTTATCAGTGGTTTAGCTTCCACGACCAATATGGTTCAAGTGCGAGTTAGCGTGGACAAGATCTCTACTTAGTAGCGCTCGGTTGATTTTAATGCCGTCGATACTCGGCAACAGTCTGTCGAGATTTATTAAACCATAATTAGTATCCTAATCGTAACTCAGTTTACTTAATATCTGCTGAGATGTCAACAACAATATCGAGTAAAACACAAAAGTCAAAAAAATATACTTGACAAGATTATGGCCTTTGGTATTATGGTCATTGTCTTCACTTAGACAAAATTATGAATACAATAAATGGTAGCGACGACGAATCCGTCCCGATACCTTCCCCCAAAGCTTTATCACGAATAATTACGGTTATCTCTCGATTATTCGCAAGACGCAGAGGGGCAAAAAATCGAGATCACGACAACCCGATTAAACACTGGTATTTGTTTGTGGGCAGAAGACCATTTTGGGGCTACCATCTGCTCTTTATTTTCTTGTTAATAATACTAGGCACTCAAAGCGCACTTGCCAAACAGAAAATGGTTCGCGAAATCCTCTATGACCCCAATACCATCGCCGTTGAGGAGAAGGCGGGTTTTATGGCCAATATCGGCTCCTACACCCCTGTTGTTAAAGAGGATCCGGCATCACTAGTATTGGCGACCACCATGGAAAACTCGTCTGGTTATTACAGCCAGCCGATTATCACCGAAACTAAAGTGACCGAACAGCCTAAAGAAACAGTTGTTGAAGACGTTTCGCAAAACAGAACTCATAGCATAACGTATACGGTTGACGAGGGCGATACGCTCTCGAAAATCGGATGGAAATATGGTCTTAAGGTCGCAACTATTCAGTATCAAAATAAACTCAAAGGTGAAAGTATCACCCCCGGTCAGAAATTAGTCCTTCCTCCGGGCGATATCAGCAGTAACTTGATTGCCAAAGCCAACCAAACGCAAAAACAGACATATGTTGCCGATAGTCGATACTCAACCGCAAGCGACGATAATTCGGACGGCGGTTTTGTACGACCGGTTTCTGGCGGTTCAATTTCTAGACGATTGGGTGCTGGACATACTGGTATCGATATTGCATTACCAACCGGTAGTGCCGTTGTTGCCTCGCGAGGTGGTGTGGTAACGCAAGCATCATATGGCTGGAACGGTGGTTACGGCAACATTATTACTATCGATCACGGTGGAGGTGTTAGGACAAGATATGCCCACCTTTCCAGTATCGGTGTATCCGTTGGCCAAAGCGTTGGTGGCGGACAGTACATCGGCGGTAGTGGTAGCACAGGACGCTCCACGGGACCACATTTGCATTTCGAAGCGATAGTCGGCGGCCGCTTCACGGCCCCCTTTTGAGATAAACAACAAGCACCAAACGTCAAATTACAAACAATATCTAAATTCGAATATTTAAAACTAAAACATTAAAATATTTATTATTTGTTTGATATTTGTTATTTGGGATTTGTTATTTTATAGTTAAGTTATGATTGATTCAACAAAAATTATTATCGAGGGTGGCAAGGGCGGTGATGGCATCGTCAGTTTTAGACGTGAAAAATATATTCCCAAAGGAGGCCCAGACGGTGGTGATGGCGGTAAGGGCGGCGATGTTTACATGTCAGCAACTCGTGAAATAAACAGCCTATCAGACCACAAACGAAAGCACCACTACATCGCCGGGCGTGGTGGCAACGGAGGCAGTAGCAATAAGCATGGTAAAAATGGCAATGACCTAATTGTTGATGTTCCAGTCGGCACAATGGTTTTTGAGGGTGGTAAGTTATTAGCCGATCTAACAGTTGAAAAATCGAAGGTGATTATTGCCCGTGGCGGTAAAGGCGGGTTAGGCAATAAGAGATTTGCAACTCCAGTAAATAGAGTACCGCGCGAAAGAACCACCGGCCAAGGTGGTGAAATAATTACCATAAAACTGGATTTAAAATTGATAGCCGATGTCGGCTTAGTCGGCCTACCCAATGCCGGTAAATCGACATTAATATCATCGCTAACTAATGCAAAATCAAGAATTGCCGATTATCCATTTACGACTCTCGAGCCGGTACTCGGCGTCGCAAGCCATAAGGGCAAAACGTATACTATCGCCGATATTCCCGGACTCATAGAGGGTGCTTCTAAAGGCAGGGGACTTGGTGACCAATTTCTTAAACACATTGAACGCACTAAAATAATTATTCACTTAATACGAGCCGATAGCGTAAACCCGCTCAAGGACTATAAAACAATTCGCAACGAGCTGGAGCTTTTCAGCGAAAAGCTAGTGGGTAAAAAAGAAATTATCGCTATAACCCACGCTGACGTTGTCTCGCAAAGTGATATTAAGAAGAAGTTTAAGAATGCTAAATTTAAATCAGCAGTCGCTATCTCTGCACCTTCTCATCTTAATACAAACGACCTGCAGAACAAAATCATAAAAGCTCTTCAATAATTTCAATTTAAAGGTTCTATGCGTTACTTTGATGTGCTAACGCGTCACCATTCTCAGAAGTTACTGGGCGGATATATCTACGGTTTTGAATCGAACATTCCGCGAGGTACGGTAGTAAAAATTCCATTTAGACAAAAACATGAAGCCGGTATTGTTTCTGGTGAGATCGAAACACTGTCCATCAACCCAGCGCGAGTCAAGAAGATAATTTCAGCTGATAGAAAGATCGTTGTGCCCGATTTCATTCTCAAGCTATCGGAGACAGTTAGTAAATACTATTGCACCAGCCAAGGCGAAACGATATTCGAGTTGCTTCCAAACAACCTCGAATCAGACAGTATCAAATTTACCAGACAAGTAGCATCCCCGCCCAACTCGCGTGAATTAATCGTTGGCTATTTCCAAAAAAGAATGTTGTACTACTTGCAGTTACTTAGTCAAAGTACTCAACCAACTCTTATTTTGCTACCCAATTATAGAATCCTCGAGGTGGTCAAGCGCTACCTTCTCGAAACTATGGAAGTACCCCGTGTACTCGTAATAAGCGACCGTCTCAAGAAGATAGAGTACGTGCGTGCACTAACTCAATTTGCCAATAAAAAAGTTAATGTGGTTTTAAGCGTTCGTGGCGGTGTTAAACTTCTTGGGCTTGGTTTCACAAGAATTATTATTGACGATCCATTGAATTATGGTTTCTACAACGATCGCAAACCAGCATACTTGACCAGACTAATTCTTGAAACACTGCAAGAATCAGCGAATTATCAGCTTTATTTAGGAAGTAGTAGTATCGACCCGGAATCGTTGTACCAATTGCGCCATGGACAGATCTCTCTCAACAAACTTTCTGGCCACACCAATCCTCTCTTAAAGTGGAGCGAAGTAAGTATTGATAAACTATCTAATTCTCTTGGCGGTAAAATTAACTTGATTGTTTGTCCATATTCATCTCTTGAGCTCGGCAAAGCTTCTAATTTATCGGTACGTGGTGTCGTCAATATTGTAAGCGGCGATACGACCTCTCTGGAAGCAGGCAAAGCATTTACCATTCCCAACCGAAGACCTATTACAATAGTTGCCACAAAAAAAATACTCGACTATCAAGAACTACTTTTTGACGAAACAGTGATTCTAGGGCTTGACCATTGGCTCTCACAACCCGGCTCCGACAATATGTACGAAACCCTTGATATGATATGGCGTCTTATGGGGCAGACAAAAAATAAATTCATCGTTCAAAGCTCACGACCAGTTGCATTGTTTGAGGAAATGCTAGGTCTTGGCATCCCTTCCTCGTTGGAAAAATTTATGAGCTCAAGATACGCCTTTAAGCTACCACCGTATTCAAGGAAGGTTGATATATATTGCGACAATGTCGATAATATGACAAGAACAATTGTTGGTGGCGTTAACACCGTTGCAGACAAGAAGAAACTATCAACGTTTATCCCGCGAAACACATGGCCTCCGAAAAATATTGATGAGGTCTATCGCCTTTCCAACAAGGTACTAGTAGATGCATCCTAATGAGCTATCATCTGATATAATTTACTTATAGGAGTTAATTGAGGATTGGATTTTTTACGGATACCTACTTGCCGACACCGACCGGAAAATCGGTTGTAATTGAAGTGTACAGAAAAGCACTGGAGAGGGCAGGTCATGAGGTATATGTTATAGCCCCAGCCTTTCCAAAATATCAAGATATTTCGGAGAATATTATTCGTGTTCCTTCAATCACCTTGCCAAACCGGCCCGAAAACCCATTGGCAAAACTACCGTCAAGCTCTCTTCTGCGCCATATCAAATCGCTTGAACTTGATGTTGTTCATATATTCAGTATTTACAATATCGGTCAATTTGGGATGACCGTGGCAAAGAAACTGTACCTGCCTAAAATTCTTTCATTCGACAATCTATTCACCGAGCACACTCGCTATTATCGAGATATTTATAAACCTTTGGCTAAATCCTGGCACGTCTCCACAACACGTAAGCTTGCAAACCAAGCCAACTTGGTAATTGTTCCCAGCCCGTCCGCACTTCAACTGGCAAAGATGTACGGAATCGTAACTCCGGTTGAGATTGTTCCAGCGGGTATCGAAATGAGCGAATATTCGGCTTGCCCACCTAGTGAGGTCAGAGATAGGTTCAGCATACCAGTAGGTCAAAAAATACTTCTCTACACAGGCCGTCTCGACGAAGAAAACAATATACGCTTTCTACTTAAATCTTTCAAAAGTGCTCTTCAAAAAGATAGCGACTTACATCTGCTTATTATCGGCAGGGGTCCACAGGAGGATCTATACAGAAAAATTGTCAAGCGTCAGTCATTCGGCGATAACGTCACTTTTGGTGGCTTTATGCCACGAGGCGAGCTCAACAGAATCTACGGAGCATGCGATATTTTTCTATTCCCCTCGACTAGCGCTACACAGGCTATTGCGGTTCTAGAAGCAATGGCAGGTGGCCTGCCCATAGTGGCAATTAACCGCCTTGGGCCTGCAGATTTGGTCAGAGATAATGAAAACGGATTCCTCGTACCCTTGAACGAAAAACGATTTACTGATAGTATATTGACACTAACTGAGAATGAAAAGTTAATTGGTCATTTTGGTCGCGCCAGCAAGCAAATTGCCTCGAGGTTTACTTTAGAAAATTGCATTAACCACCTTATTGCATCGTACAAAACAGTTGTAAAATAATGCCACAAACACTTAAGATCGTAACAGACCCAAACCCTATTTTGCACAAAAAAGCTCGGGACGTGAAATCTGTCACTCCCGATATTTTGTCTATTATTGACGATATGGTGAAAACCATGCGTGAAAAGGATGGAATGGGACTTGCCGCTGTGCAAGTGGGGCTTGATATGAAAATCGCCGTTGTCGAATATAAATCAACGGATAATAATGACTGGCCAACGCCCCTACCCTTAACTATATTGGTGAACCCAAAAATTATCTCGCTTGGCGATGTTTGCGACGAGCAAGAAGAGGGCTGTCTGTCTGTACCAGATAAACAAATTAAAATAATTCGCCCGCTCGAAGCAACAATTCTTTATTACGACACACAAGGACGAAGACATCGAATAGGTGCCAAGGGAATGCCTGCAAGAATCATGCAACACGAAATCGACCACTTAAACGGTATATTAATCACAGACCGGTGGGCGATCCAACAAAAGGAAGTGGATGGAAAGTAAGAATAAAATAATATTCTTCGGCGCCGACTCGTTTGGTGTGCCTATCTTTAATAAATTGGCTGATGATGTTGGAATGGAAGTCGTCGCACTGGCGACACGTTCTCCGAAACCAGCCGGCCGTGGCCTCAAGCCGTCGCCGAACCCAATGATCACGCAAGCGCGCTCGCGCAATATTGACCATATCTTCGCAGAAGCAAGTTCTGACTGGGACAGTATTAGACAGATAATTAATAAAGAGAAGCCACAATACTGTGTTGTGGCGAGCTTCGGGAAAATTATCCCAGCAGAAATTCTTAATTTACTCCCAGATAGGTTTATAAATGTGCACCCATCGCTACTACCAAAATATCGCGGTCCATCGCCAATTGAAACCGCCATTCTGGAGGGAGAAAAGGAAACTGGGCTAAGCTTTATAACACTTAACGATAAAATGGACGCCGGCCCAATAATATCTCAATTTAAAACCACAATCGGCAACCTTGACGCCCCCGCGCTCGAAGAGAAACTCAGCGTCCTTGCCTCGGAGAAAATAGTTAGTGTTCTAGATGCGCTGAAATGCGGTGAATTAACACCTAAAGATCAGCGGGAAGATCAAGCTAATTACACCCATATCATCACCAAGCAAGATGGATTAATCGGTGGCAGTGATAGCGCCGATATAATCGAAAGAAAGTTTCGCGCATACAAAAACTGGCCCGGAACATATTTTCAAGTTGACGATAAGGTTTTTAAGATATCGGAAGGTATAAAAAAGGGCGACGTATTCCTTATCAAAAAGATCCAGCCGGAGAGCAAAAAGGCGATAACCACTCATGATTTTACCAACGGTTACAGGGAGGTCTTGACCAAACTACCAAAATTTGTTAAGATAATTTAGAGTACAGATTACAAAATAATATTGACAATGCTTAGAATCAGATTGCGACGAGTTGGTAGGAAGAACGATCCGCACTTTCAGATTGTTGTGACCCCCCGCACAAACGCAACCAAGGGTGCCTATCTGGTAAAGCTGGGCTGGTTCGACCCCATCAGCAAACAAATTCAAATCGAAGAAGCCGATCTTAAGAAATGGTTAGATAACGGCGCCAAACCCACCAACAGTGTGGCAAAGCTTTTGATTGCGAAAAATATTAAGCACAAACTTATTAAGTACACCCCTTCCAACCCCGCCAAGGCAAAGAAAAAAGGCAAGACTACTGAGAACCCAAAGGCTGTTGAAAAAACCGACTCAGTAGAGCCGACTTCGCCGAAAGTTGATACAAAGAAGGAAGAAGCAGTTAAGGATAGTGAAATTACTGAAAATATTAACCAAGAAGCCAAGAAAGAGGAGGTTTAATGAACCCTGCTGAAGAACACGATAAGGAGTTTGTAGAGTACATCGTAAAAGAGATTGTCGACATTCCAGAAAAAGTTCAAGTTGAGCGCAAGATAGACGAAATGGGAGTCTTACTGGAACTTACAGTTGCTCCTGAAGATATGGGTAAAGTTATCGGTAAAGAAGGAAATACTGCCAAATCGATAAGAACCCTGTTGCGAGTACTTGGTGCCAAGAACAATGCCAGAGTTAACCTGAAGATTATCGAGCCCGAGGGTGGTAAGGGTGACAGAAGAGACGAAACACCAGTCGAATCCACGACATCAAGATCAGCGCCGGCATCCGAGTTGATTTCCGACCAACAGGCAGTTGAAGAGCCAACCGTCAAAGAGGAGACTCCGGTTATCCAACCCATAGAAGAAGAAAAAACCACCCCTCTTGAGTAAATAACAAATCTCAAATAGCAAAAACCAAACTATTGGTACAAAACAGCGCCCCCGCGCTGTTTTGTTTTGAACTTTTCTGTTATATTATTATTAAACGTGCCGGTGGCACACCATAGTTTTGGGTTTTAGGTTTTGAATTTTAAGATAATATGAAATTTACTCTTCTCACCCTCTATCCGGATGCCATCAAGCCGTATTTAAATACGAGCATTATTGGGAGAGCGCAAAAAAACGGAGTGGCCGAGATCAGAATCGTTAACTTACGCGACTTTGGGCTCGGCAAACACAAGCAAGTCGACGACACTCCTTACGGCGGTGGTCCCGGCATGATCCTGCGTGCAGATGTGATCGTTCCTGCCATAGAAAGGTTTAAAGTAGAAAGTAGAAAGTCAAAAGTTATACTTCTGTCACCGACCGGAAGGCAGTTTGACCAATCTACAGCAACGCGATACTCCAAGCTTGGCCATCTGATACTAGTTTGCGGACGTTTCGAGGGTTTTGATGCCAGAATTAATAAATTTTGCGATGAAGTCATATCAACCGGTCCATATGTATTAGCCGGTGGCGAAATTCCAGCCCTAACGATAGTTGAAGCAGTCGCACGGTTAACTCCAGGCGTTTTGGGAAACGATTTATCCAGTGTAGATGAATCGTTTGCAGAGAATTCAATCGAATACCCCCAGTACACCAAACCATCAACATTCGATAAAATGGATGTGCCAGGAATTTTACTGAGTGGTCACCACTCCGAAATTGACAATTGGCGTGAAGCCCAAAAGAAACCCCTACCGTAGTCACTTCGAAGACACCCGGCCACCTATCACCCATCACGTATCACCAATTTCTGCTATAATTAGCTCAATGGACGAAATACCTAAAAAAATAGCTCCCGTAGCCAAGCGCAAGATCTATATCGCGTGGATTTTGGTTTTGGGTTTGGCAGTTGTACTAATCGGATTATCGCTATTTTTTCAAAGCAGGTTCCAATCTCGCTTCTCCACGTCTGCAGCTGTACAGATAAACCTATCTCTCGGGGGGCTTGAGGGTAGCGGAGTAACCCTATCCGAAAAGATTCGATGCACAGGCTCAGAACCAGACAGCAAACACGGTTCCGTCAATGGTTTGATGGAAGAGTATCGCCAAGAAATGACTGGCAAGAAAACATACCCAACCTTTCCGCAATGGCTAAGAACACAAGCTGATATGGCGGGAGGTGCTACGGGTGACGCTCTGAAAAAGTGGGCAGACTGTTTGGATGATAAGTGTAGTAAAGAAGAACTCGCCCTTCAGAAAAAACTAGGAATTACAAACCCTTCACCCCAAACCGCCAACGACGATTATTACATTACTATGAACGCGCGAGGTGGCCACCCCGCTGATGCCGAATACGATGCATGGCAAAAATGCCTTAAATCTGACGATTCGACAACTACCCTTCCATCTAAAGTCACTTGTTCCGATACCGTATCAATCACTAATGAAATTAAAAGCAAGGCCAAATACCCGAACGCAAGTGACATACAAAATCTTGACACAATTAATAATACCTACTCAAAAGGCGAGCGCACAGCTACTGATGCATCAAAGGCTGTATTAGAACAATATCAGGTACACCTTTCATATAAAAATGAGGTCGGAAATAATTATAATTTCGAGGACGCTTTCAATAGGCTATCTGAAGCATATAAGAAATGCCCGGCCGTTATTAAGAACCCCTGTGCCAAAGCTGGGATGCTAACATCTGACTTGATTGACAGCTTGGTGGTTGGAAGCAATAAACAGAGAGTACAAGCAATACAGGACACTGTAGTTTCCAATAAGGACTACAAGTCTGCCTCGCAAACAACCTTGAGCCTGCTAAGTAACAATAAATCAGGGTTAACTGGCGAGATCGGTAATCCAACGGAAGTCGACCGTGCGCTTAATGATATATCATCAGCATATCTTAATTGTCAAAACGACAAGTCGGCAACCGGCTCTGCTAATGGCGATAAAGGGAAATCAACTGGTAGTGAAGGCGACCACAGAGCTACATCCGGCAATACGTCGGGTCTCGGGGGTAGAATCACTAGAGTGCTTGGTGATATTGGCGGAGAAGTACTAAGAAAGGTACTCCCAGATAGTTTTCAGTCGCTATTTCGAAGAGATGTGGCACGACAATACGACTTCATGTACGCGCGTGAATACAAACTTAAGAAGGCCCTGCTTCGACTTAGCTCTCTGCGAACGGTTGTTGAAAGTTTCACAAATATTATTGAGGACGTTAAGGGTAGCGACTGGAATGCTGTTGTAGGCGATGTTTTCGACGGGCTTATGGGCTATACCAATTATAAATATGCCGGTGATATCATTGGTGAGCCATCACTCTCAAGAGACACTGTTCTGTCGTTGATTGACTATGCCCAAGAAACCGGTGACAGCCAATTACTTAGCGAGCTCACAAACGGTGGTTACGGGTTATTTGGAAATGATGGGTCGTTCTCTATGCCCAATCAAAGCAACCGCAATACAAGTTTCTGGCAACAAGCGTTTGGTTCCGATGGATCCATTAATAATGAATATCTAAATACAATAACGCAACAACAAAAGGCTGACTTATTACGATTACAGGCCGGTATTCTAGGGAGTGGCTTGGCTGAAGGATATCTGCTGGATAGTAATGGAGACGGCGTTCCAGATAATATTCAGGGCTCCAAAGTTTGTTCCAATTTATCGCGATGCTATTATTTTGCTCGCGTTAATGATGAATATATTTATATGCCAGCCGAAGCCGTTTTACAATCAGTATCCGGTGGAACGCCGGGCTCCTACTGGATCGCACGTAATTTCGCAGGTACTAAATACTACCCGTTCGTTAAAGGACTAGCCAAAGGAGCAGATAACGCTTTGGGCACCTTGTCAGGTATGCTTGTGCCAAACAACTCAGGAGGGCTTTCTCTCCTCGAATTTATTACTCAACCAAGGTCAACGAGTGCTGACCTTGGTTATTCTTCTGGTGATAGTCAAGGAAATACTTGCCCGGACGACACTACCTGTCCGTTACCCCAATGATTTATTTAACTTAATTGATAAAACAGATAAAGGAGGAGAGATGTTTGTTCCAGCGCCGTTAGGTAGAAGAATCACAGGAGGAATCATCGACTACGTAGTATTAATGTTGCTTGCAATCGTTATTGCACTTATCTTTGGTTGCGACTGGCGTTATGCAACATTTTTCACATTCGTAACAAGCAACTCCAGCACATCTCTCATAACCCAAATACAAATAATACCGACTATAATTTCTGCAATTCTGTATCTTGGTTATTTTATTATCTTTGAGGGCATCGCTCGCACCTCGGTTGGTAAGACTCTAATGAGTATGACTATCGTTAAGGAAGATGGCAATCCGATAGGCTTTAGAGAGGCAATAATCCGAACATTGTTTAGAGGAATCGATGGTGCTCCTCTTTGGTATATTACCGGTCTCATTGTAATATTACTCTCGCCCACGCGTCAACGTATCGGCGACCATGCTGGCCAAGCGGTAGTCGTCGAAAAGGCCACGGTTGAAAATAAGAGGAGCTTGGCGTAACATTGGACTCAAGATATTGACAGATGTAAATATTTACTCTATTATGGGTGGGTAGGAGGAACGTGCCAAACCTTGATGAAATCATAGCCGAAGCAAAACGAACACTTTCTTGCCCTGCGTGCGGGAGGCATTACGAGGATACCGAAATAAAGTTGCGTGGCTATTTGGATGATGCGTATATTATACAAACAGTTTGTAGCAACGGACATCCGCCGCTAATTACTATGTTCGTCGCCTCAGCAGGTTCCATTCATCCGATGTCTCCGTTAGGATCGAACCACAATAAAAAAGCGCACATCACTTTTGACGACGCACTCAAGGCTCATGAGCAAATAGAAAAATTTAACGGACAATTTAGTAAAGTTTGGAACAATTAAATTATGCAGTCATTTACTCTCAACGCCCAGAAACGGAATGTGCTGGGTAAAAAAGTTAAGAAAATGCGCCTAAGCGGACAGTTGCCCGCTGTTGTTTACGGTGGTAAAAAACAGTCGCAACCGTTAACCCTTAACTTCGCTCAGTTCGACAAGCTTTACCGCGAGGCAGGTTCCTCGGCAATCGTTTCACTTGTTATAGATGACAGTGAGACCGACAACGTTCTAATACAATCACCCCAATACAATGTCGTTACAGGCCTACCGCAACATATCGATTTTCTAAGAATCAATATGGACAAAAAGATAAAGACCGAAATTCCACTTGTATTTGTCGGCGAATCGAAGGCAGTTGAGCAACTTGGTGGAACGCTTGTTACTCCTCACAATAATGTTGAGGTTGAGTGTCTGCCTAAGGACTTAGTACAGGAAATCGAAATCGATATTAGCAAACTCGTTACTTTTGAAGATCAAATCAAATTTTCCGATATTACTATTCCAAATGGCATTGAGCTTCAAATAGATCCGTCTGAAGTTATCGCACTAGTAGATGCTCCGAGAAGTGAAGAGGAAATGGCAGAGCTGGAAACTGCGACCACCGAAGAAGAACAAAAAGCCGTCGAAGCGGTTGCTGGTGAAACAGAAGAGCCAACCGAAGACTCTGAAGGCGATTCAACTCCTGCTGATAAAGATGAATCAACGCCGGCTACTAAAGCAGAATTGCCAGCCGAAAAAAAATAAAGACCTCGATAACTTTATAAATTTACGAACCTTGTCAACCTTACAAACTAAGTAATGTTTAATTATTACCTCTTCATTCTCGGTTGCCAATTCAACTACTACGATGCCGAGAAATTGGCGCTCGCTCTCGATAGTATCGGCGGTTCAGAGGTGGTCAATGCTAAAGATGCCGACGTGGCAATTATTTTTGCCTGTTCAGTACGCCAAAAAGCTGCCGACAGAATTCTTGGTCATATCCGCAATTGGAAAAAGAAAAACAAGAAGCTTAAAGTAGTTGTTACTGCCTGTGTTCTG
>Ga0172368_10000846_pt1 | contig 43289 bp, 39 predicted proteins | sample Lak11m_FD_114540 | JGI IMG/M metagenome (GOLD analysis project Ga0172368, IMG submission 114540) | Freshwater microbial communities from Kabuno Bay, South-Kivu, Congo - kab_022012_11m | ecosystem: Environmental > Aquatic > Freshwater > Lake | place: Democratic Republic of the Congo: South-Kivu... | reverse complement strand
TAAGGTAACAACGCCAGCACCAACTTGAGTTAGGGCTGAATCAGCTTCAGCAAACGTCCAAGAACCAGCTGTACCTGTGAAGGTTAATGCTCCACCAGTTACATCTAGGCCATCTTGTGCATCAATATTTCCAGCAGCTAATGTCCCTGTTACATCAATTCCACCGTTAGCATCTAAATTTCCGATGACATCAAGTGTTCCGGCAATACCAACCTCCCCGGCTCCTAAAAAGTTAAAGCTTGGAGCGGTTGCTGCGTTACCAAAAGAAATATTTTCTGCAGCATTTGTAGTATTTACATTAATATAGTTATTTGCGCCTTGTTGAATATCTAACACATCGGCAGTGTTGTCGTTAATATTCATCGTAGTTGGGCCAGACACAATAATTGCGTCTGCGTCACCATTACCCAAGGTTGCAGCGCCATCAACTTGAATGCTGGCGGTTGTTGTCATATTACCATTTGCACCAAATGTGACAATAGAGGCATCAGCATTATTTTTTAGCACCAATGTGTTTGCAACACCATCGCCCTGTTTAGGTCGAAGGGTTAAAGCAATTGCATCGGCAGCTGTTGGAGTAACAACATTTTTGGCAGAAGTTGCAGGATTTAATGAAACAGCTTGATTAATGTCGGCTGGGAAACCAACTAAGGTTGCTCCAGAAACATCAAATGTTCCATTTACATCAAAAGTTGCATTTACAGGAACTGTTGCAACGTCTCCGACACCATCTCCAAATTGAGAGTTGCCAGTAACGGTAAAAGTACCCGTGTTGGTAATAGTTGGATTAAATGTTCCAGTTAGTGCAATGTTTCCACCTACAGTTAAATCGCCATCCATCTGAAGATTACCAGCGCTAGATATTGTAAGCCCAGTTGAGCCATATCCGCCGCCAAAAGTTGCGCCTGCAGAAGTTGCAATTGCTAAATCAACTGCTAAATCTCCAGCGGCTATTGTACCATCTAAGATTTTCGCTGATGTTATAGCGCCATCAGCTAAATCGCCAACAATGATTGTGCCATCAACAATTTTTGCAGATGTTATAGAATCAACTGCTAAATCGGCAGCAACAATTGTACCGTCTAAAATCTTTGCAGATGTTACAGCGCCGTCGGCAAGATCACCAACAACGATTGTTCCATCTAAAATTTTAGCAGATGTTACAGAATCGTTCGCAAGATCACCAACAACGATTGTTCCATCAGTAATTTTTGCAGATGTTACAGAATCGTTCGCAAGATCTCCGTTTGCTATTGTCCCATCTAAAATTTTAGCAGAAGTTACAGCGCCGTCGGCAAGATCACCAACAACGATTGTTCCGTCTAAGATTTTAGCAGAAGTTACAGCGCCATCGGCAAGGTCGCCAACAACAATTGTGCCATCTAGAATCTTTGCAGAAGTAACAGCATCGTTAGCAAGATCTCCATTTGCAATTGTAGCATCAAGAATTTTAGCAGAAGTTACAGCGCCGTCGGCAAGGTCCGCAGCAACTATGGAGCCGTCAAGAATTTTAGCAGAAGTTACAGCGCCATCGGCAAGGTCGCCAACAACAATTGTGCCGTCTAAGATTTTAGCAGAAGTTACAGCGTTGTCAGCAACGGCTGAAGCAGTACCAGTTAAATTTCCAACTATTCCACCATTGGCATATACTACACCTGTAAAAGTTGAAGCTAAATTTACGCCAAAAGTTCCAGAAATACTGGTGTTACCAGAAAGAAGCAACGTGGTTGCTTGCAAAGTACCTGCGGCCAATGTGCCGCTCGCGGTTCTCGCGCCGGTTTGTATTTCTGATGAATTTTGAATTAATACTTTCCCTATATCATATCGGGAAGGCCCAATATGAATATAGTCATCAGAGAATAGGTAAAGATCGCCCATTTCCTTTATTTGAGAGTCTCCTCTCTTAAAGTCAATGACCGGATCTACCCCAGGATAGCCTGTTGGGTTAAAATTGATGACATTATGATCTGCATAAAAGTCACCAGCTACTGCTAGCCCACCATTGATTGTAACATCAGCATTAATGGTTTGTTTAGCAGCTTGTGCCCGTGGGGCTAACCCGAGGATAAGTAAAAACGCAACTGCAATAGCCGAAGCTCTTGCCAGTTTCAACGTTTTTGACATTTTTCCTCCTAAACTAATTATTTTGTCTAAACTTTTTAAATATAAAAACTCCTCAATATCTAAAAATGAGCTTCCCTTCTTTAGGGAGTCGACCTTTCTCGTGATATTGAGGTTATTTTTTTTCAATTTCCCCTCCTTCAATATATTTTACGATGCTTATTGTCTTACATTATATATACAAAACTAATACATCACTCAAAAAATTCTGATTTTAAGAATTGTCAGTATGTTTGAACTAGATGATTAAAAAAGCTTCAGTTGTCTCAAGTTTTCCACAACTTTTTAATGCCATTTGCTACATCTTTATGATATAGTCTTTCTTGAATAATTGCAATATGGGGATAAATAGGATAGACTAAAATAGTAAATATTACGGTTAAAATTAATCAAAAAAATAAAAGCATCGAGGGGACAAAATGAAGAAAATCCTTTTTGTAATAATTATTTGTTTGTTTATAATTTACCTATTCATATCATCAGTTAGAGCGGCAAATAATTTTGAAATAAAAACATTTTGGGATTCTGGGTTAGTTTATAGCGATAATACTCCTAGTTTAGTTATAGTCGCCACGGCTTCAAATAAAATTGCAAATTTTGATGCGTTTATTAAATATGCTGACTCCTCAGAATTCTCTAGCGCTAAGAGCGATGGGCAATCACTAGATGTAAGCGTTGACACAGTTGATGACGTAAAAACAGATTCTTTGGAAACTTCTATTTATATACCCATCAAAAATATTAAAACAAATGAAGATTTTCAGTTTTATGTTTCCCTTACTGATGCACTCGGAAATTTAGCAAAGTCAGAAACCAAAATAATAAATTTATCAACTTCTGGATCTAAAAAAACTATCTCGGATGCAACTGAAACTTTTTCAAATTTGGGCATAGCTGGCCCTGGGGTCCCATGGGGAGGAATAACATCAAACACCCCTGATAATACCGGCATTCAATCCAAGACATATTCTGCGCAAACTACCAATGGTAATTTTTCCTTAATAAAATTTGCTGTCGATAGCGTCTTTAAAGAACCAGCCAATGATGGATCATACGGCGCATATGTTATTTTGCAAGCAAATAAGCCAATCTCCAATTTTTGGATATACGTTAATAATGGAGAGCCATCAAGTGACGCTGGCACCGGATTTAAAGAAGCTCTTAGCTTTACCCCACCGCTATATTTGTTTGAAGCTCGAGATGCATATTCAACAAGCGATGCAACTACGATTGTAGTTTATTTACATCACTTATATGCAAAACAGGGCGGGGTAAATCTAGTAGCAGTATTGGCTGATTCGCCAGAAGGAAATAATGCTCCAAACCAGGTATCGTCTGAGGAAATAAAAATAATGTTTGACAGCAATACCATTGTTACAAAAGATGATATTTCAAAAGTGTTCAAAAAAGATGGTTTGACTGGAAACCCTGGTTTTAATCTTGGAAGTTCTGGATTAAATCAAAAATTAGTTGAAGGGCTTACGTCAGAAAATACAAATGCTCCTTCCTCTTCCAGTAATACTAACAATTCAAAATCAAATAATAGTCTATTAAATGCTTCCGGAAACAAAGAACTAAATTCAATATCTAAATTTATATCGAATACATATTTTTGGATTGTTGATTTAATAATTGTATTATTTATCTTGATGCTTGAAATATTGTATATATTTCGCTCAAGGAAAATTTGGGGAATTGTATTTGACTCAAAAACCCGCCAGCCAGTTAGAGGCGTAATTGTTCGTGTTTTTTCTGAAGACACTAATAAGCTTCTCGAAACTAAGGCAACCGATGAAGATGGTAGATTTAGTTTTTTATCAAAATCTGGATCGTATTATTTGTCAGCAAGCAAAGAAAACTATGTTTTTCCATCAAGGATAATAGATGACAAAGAAGATGAGTTCTACTCAAATATTTACCATGGCGAAATTATTAAAACATTCAGAGGAAATGCTATTTTAGCACCCAATATTCCTATCGATCCCATGGGCGAAACCCTGGCTAGCGCACAAGAAGAATGGAAAAAGATTTCTAACTTTAGAAAACGATCGTCATACTTTTTAATTTACAAACTACGAACAATAATGCTCTTGGTTTTAACTCTAATAAATGCCGGGGTATTGATATTACAATTTGCTTCCCCGCTTATGACAGCCGGGATATTATTGGTTTTGGTATGGATTGGAGAAATTTATAACTTTTTTGGAAAAGGCTATAGATAGTATTATTTGACTTGTAAAATTAATTTAAATATTATTTAAATATGACAAAAAGAATTCCTGTTGTTCTAATTATTATGGACGGATGGGGCTACGCACCGCCGTGGGGCGGTAATGCTATTTCCGTTGCCAATACTCCCAATGTTGATGGTCTTTGGAAAAAATACCCCCATGCCTTACTGGAAGCTTCTGGTGAGTTTGTAGGGCTTCCCGGCCACGAGTGGGGTAATTCCGAGGTAGGACACTTAAACCTAGGATCTGGAAGGATACCATTGCAAGACAGTACGAGAATTGAAGCAAGCATTAAAGATGGATCTTTTTTTAATAATCCAACCCTAATAAAAGCCTTTGCCCACTGTAAAAAACACAGTAGCGATATGCATTTAATGGGACTTATTTCAGATGCAAACATTCACAGTAATATTAAAATTTTGTATTCAATATTAGAACTTGCAAAAAAACAAAACTTTGACAGGGTATTTATCCATGCTTTTTCGGACGGCCGAGATTCTGACCCCATGAGCGCACTAAAAATGTTTTCTGATTTAATAGATGAAATTAAAAAAATTAAAATTGGAGAAATTGCCACCGTTTGTGGAAGATTTTGGGCTATGGATAGAGATAATCATTGGGATAGAATTGAGCTTGCATACAACTTGCTAACTAAGTCAATTGGAACAAAATCCGAAAATGTTTTATCCGCAATAAGCGCATCTTATAATCAGGGCAAAACCGATGAATTTATACATCCAATTGTCATAACAAAAAATAATAAACCAGTTGCAAGTATTAATAATAATGATTCAATAATATTTTTTAATTTTAGAAGCGATAGAGCGCGCCAAATTTCAACAGCGTTTATGTCTGAAAAATTTGAATTTTTTCCAAGAAAAACTATTAAAAACTTATTTTTTGTCGGTATGATACCATACGGATACGAAGCCGAACTCAAACTTAAGCTTGAATCAGCATTTAATCCAGGCCAAATTAAAAATACTCTTGCGGAAGTTTTATCAATAAATAATAAATCTCAGTTTCATATTGCTGAAACGGAAAAATATGCCCATGTTACTTATTTTTTTAATGGAGGTAAAGAAGAGCCTTTTCAGAACGAGGATAGAGAATTGATAGCATCTCCTAGGATAGAATCCTATGCCGAAGCCCCCGAAATGTCTGCAAAAAAAGTTGCAAAAGAGGTAATTGAAAAAATTAAAAGCAATAAGTACGATTTTATAGTTGCTAATTTTGCGAATCCAGATATGGTTGGACACACTGGAAATTTTTCTGCGACCATAAGAGCCTGCGAAGAAGTTGACACCCAGGTAGGAAATATATCAAAAATACTTTTAGAAAAAAACGGAATTGGGTTTATAACAGCAGATCACGGTAATGCCGAAGAGATGATTAATATTAAAACTGGCGAGGTTAATAATGAGCACACCAATAATCCAGTTCCATTTATTTTAGTTGCAAATGATGATTTTATTAAAAATGTAAATAATATTAAAGAAGGGGTTTTGTCCGATATTTCCCCAACTATTCTTGAAATTATGAAAATAAAAACCCCGTCCGAAATGACCGGAAATAATTTAATAATATATAAATAGGATTTATTATGATTAAAATTCCAATTGAAATCTCCGCAAGACACATTCATCTATCAAGGGCAGATTTAGATATTCTTTTTGGGAAAAACTATCAATTAACTATAAAAAAAGAAATTTCTCAACCCGGCCAGTTTTCGGCCGAAGAACAAGTAGAAATTCAAGGATCAAAGGGAACCATTGAAAAAGTTAGAATAGTTGGACCGCTTCGCAAAAACACCCAAGTTGAACTAAGTATCACTGACTGCTATAAATTGGGTATCGATCCGATCATAAAAGCTTCTGGTGATATACAAAATACGTCCGTAGCATTAATAATTGGCCCGGTCGGAAAAGTAAAATTATCCACTGGAGTAATTGTTTCTCAGCGGCATCTTCACATAGAACCGACATTAGCAAAAAATAATAATTTAAAAGATTTACAAGTTATTAGTATAAAAACTTCCGGGCAACGCTCAGTAATATTTAATAATGTCATTGTTAGGTCTAGGGAGGGTATCGATACTTTGTCTTTTATGCTTGATACTGATGAAGCAAATGCTGCCGGAATAGTTGATAATCAATTCGGTGAAATAATATAAATTTTTGGAAATTAGTTATGAAAAAAATTCTTGTTTTTAATGCAGGTAGCGACACTTTAAAATATAAATTGTTTGCAATAGACCAGAACAAAAATCTGCAATTTATCAAAAAGGGAATTGTTGAGCAAATTGGTACACATGGTGGTCCTAAAAATCATACGCTTGCTCTATCTTTGCTTTTTAAGGGGTTTGGCGAGAAATTTGCAGCGCTTGGTAATATTGAAGATCTAGTTGCAATTGGACACCGAGTAGTTCATGGCGGCCATAAATATAAGCAAGTTACCCTAATAAACAAACAGGTTGTTAAAGACTTAAAACAATTTTGTAGTTTAGCTCCACTTCATAATCCACAAATTATTCAGGTTATGGAATCAGTAATAGCACAGTCTGGCAAACACGGCCACAGACAAATTCCAAATTATGCAGTATTTGATACTGCCTTTTATCATGATTTACCAATGCATGTTCAGGTATATCCACTTCCCTATGCTTATTTTAGAGATTACGGAATTAGAAAGTTTGGTTTTCATGGAATATCACATGAAAACGCTCTTGAGCAAGCCATTGAATCAGGCATTATTTCAAATAATAAACATAACGTTATTTCGGTCCACTTGGGAGCGGGTAGTTCAATAACGGCTGTCAAAGACAAGAAACCTATTGATACGTCTATGGGTTATACTCCGCTTGAAGGGCTTATGATGGCAACAAGACCCGGGGATTTTGATGCTGGAATCATTCATTGGCTTATTGAAAAAAAGATTATTAAGCACAGAGACGTTGACATTGTGCTTAATAAAAAATCTGGACTATTGGGAGTTTCTGAAATAAGTAACAATTTAGCTGATATATTGTATATTGCTGGCTATCCAGTTGATGATATTAATTACAAACCTTCAAAACAACTCGACTATCTTGGGGAACACGATAGAAATCGTGCTAAGCTCGCAATACAAATGTATGTTTACAAAATTCAAAAATACATCGGTTCTTACTGTGCAATTTTAGGCAACATAGATGCATTATTGTTTACGGGAACAGTAAGCGAAAGGTCTCCGTTTATTAGAAATTCTATAATGGAGGGTATTGAGCACGTGCTTTCTAAAGCAAAAATCGCAGTTATTCCAACTGAAGAAGAAATGCAAATCGCCAAAGAAATACTTAAATTTGTTTAATGATCGGAGGACAATTGTCTAATAAAATATTATATAATGGAAGTGAAGCAGCAATTAAAGGCTGTTTGCAGGCGGGGGCAACATTTTTTGCTGGATATCCTATAACGCCTGGAACGGAAATAATGGAGCAATGGGTTAAAAAAACATCTGAAAACCAAAAATATCGTTTTATTCAAGCGGAAGATGAAACATCGGCAGGTTTTAATGTTATAGGCGCAATACTTGCAGGCAAAAAAGCTTTTACGGCCACTGCTGGACCAGGAAATACATTAATGCAGGATCCTATTTCCATGGCTGAAGCAATGAGATTACCATTTGTAGCAATAATCATGCAACGCGGTGGTCCTTCAACTGGGACTGTAATCTTTTCACAACAAGAAGTAAACCTAACATGTCATGGCGGTAATGGTGAGGGGCATAGAATAGTATATTCAACGTCAACCCCACAGGAATTATACAACTACTGCCTCAAGGCATTTGATATTGCATGGAAATGGAGATTCCCGACATTTATTCTGGCTGATGGCTATCAGGCAAAGCAGGAATCTCAAGTAGTATTTAAAAAATACATTCCGAGAATTAATTCCAAACCAATTTTAAAATATAATCATGGAAATAATAATTTAAGAAATTGCTACAATTTCGAGACAGAACTAGCCTTAAACCTAGAAAAAAATATTCGCGATTATAATTTGATGAGCAAAAAAGTATGTGAATATGAACTATACAAGGCAAGCGACGCCTCTGAGATAATAATTACTCACGGTATAACAAGTCTTTCTGTAATCGAAGCTATAGATATTTTACGAACGAAATTTAATAAAAAGATTGGTTTATTTAGACCAATTACCCTTGCTCCTTTTCCAATTGAAGTCGGAAATAAAGTTATCAGTAATAAAACTAACATATATATTGCTGAATCTTCAAATGGCCAATTGGCAAGTCTCGTTAAATCTAACTTAAACATACGTTCTACGATCGTTGAACTTCTAAAACCCGCCGTGCCTATTTCTGCTGAAGATATCATTAATTTAGTAAGAAAGTGAGGAGATAATGAGATTGTCTTCATTCCCAATTTGCTTTAAAGAAATTACTAAGCCACACAAATTCTGCCCTGGATGTGGTCATGGAATTGTGCTAAAAGAGCTTGGATTCGCAGTTGATGAATTAGATATAATTAATGATACTTTGTTGGGTGTTGATATTGGTTGCTCACTCCTTGCCTGGGATTTTTTTAATATCGCAACCATTCAAACTCATCATGGAAGGACAATCCCTATTGTTTCTGGCTATAAAAGTGCCCAAAATAAAAAAATCTGTATAGCCTATGTTGGAGATGGCGGAGCATATGCTATCGGACTTCAGGCCCTAATTACCGCGTCGCTAAGAAACGACCCCATCACTATTATTGTTGTCAACAATACTCTATATGGAATGACTGGTGGGCAAATGGCACCAACTACATTGTGTAACGAATTGACAACAACAACTCCGAATGGAAAAATATGTGAAGGTATAAAACCAATCCTCGGGCCCGAGCTACTCAAAAATACCAGTTCCGAAAAAGCATTTATTGCGCGAGCAACAATTTCAAGACCTTTAGAAGTTGGCGAAATGATCAAAAAAGCATTGCTAAATCAGATTGTAAATAACTCTTTTTCGTTTGTTGAAATTCTTTCGATTTGTCCTACAAATTGGAAAAAGGACGCCAAGGAATCATTTGAATTTTTAGAAAAATATATGGAAAAATATTTTACTGTTGGAGTTATAAATGAATCCAAAAACTCTTAAAATTTTTATTAGTTCTGAAGGTGGTCAAGGCGGGCAATTGCTTGCAAGTATATTCGTTAAAGCTGCAAGTATGTCTGGTTTTAATGTTTCTCTTTTACCACATTATGGAGTAGAAAAACGCGGTGGAATTTCTCTTGCGTATTTAGTAGTATCAAATGGGGTAATTAGTAACCCAAGGTTCACAAAAGCTGACATTGTGGTTGTAACCACATGGAGACAGATTGAAATCCCAAAACAATTTATTGATAAACATACGATAATAATAAACGGGTATCATTTATTAAATATTTTAAATTATCACAAAATTGTGGGCAAATCTTTAAATATGTTGATTTTGGCAATTTTGATTAAAATTGCAAAAACATTAGATTTTACAATTTCTCAAAAATTAATTGAAAAAATTATTACTGATAAATTTTCAAACTCTGCTAGCGTTCTTGGGCAAAATATGTCTGCGTTTAATTTGTCCAACGAAATCGGGAAAAATGATTATTCTCAACCATTGGATACCATTAAAAAACCAAAATTAAACCAAATCATATTAAAAGATGGGCAAAAACAATTTACAAGATTTCCACAAATGTGCAAAGGTTGCGGTCTTTGTATTGAAAAATGTCCCGCAGGCGCCTTAGGTTGGTCAATTGAAAAAGGTTTTCTAAACAAACCAATTCCTGAAGTTGATATGCAAAAATGTATTGCATGCAAAACCTGCGAAAATATTTGTCCTGATTGTGCAATAAAAATTATCAAAAATTAACATGAAAAAAACATCAATCGAAATAATCAAAAAACTTAGAAAAGCCGGATTCGAAGCTTATTGGGCTGGAGGGTGTGTAAGAGACATCTTGCTTGGGGTTGAACCAAAGGATTTTGACATAGTTACATCAGCCAAACCAGATCAAATTTCAAAAATTCTAAAAAAAACCATTGGGATCGGTAAACAATTTGGCGTAATAACCGCCCACGAGAAAGGTCATTTGTTTGAAATTGCAACATTTAGGGGCGAAAGCAATTATTCCGACAGAAGAAGACCCGACAAAGTATTTTGGACCAATGCAAAGGAAGATGCAACAAGACGAGATTTTACTATTAATGGGATGTTTTATGACCCTATTAGGCGTGAAGTTATTGATTATATCAACGGAAAAGATGATATAAAGAATAAAATAATTCGCTTTATTGGTAACGCCAATGATAGGATTCAGGAAGATCATTTAAGAATACTTCGAGCAATTAGGTTTAAAAATTCTCTTGATTTCAATTATGAAAGTAGAACTTGGCAGGCTATAACAAATAACTCATATTTAATTCAGGATGTTACCTGTGAACGAATTAGAGATGAGATAAACAAAATGCTCATAGGTAAAAATAGATATTCGGCAATAAGTGACCTAGACAAAAGTGATATTTTACAATATATTCTACCCGAGATTAATAGATTAAAGAATGTTCCTCAGCCCGATCAATTTCACAAAGAAGGAGATGTTTTTACACATACACTTTGCGCTGTAAAATCCCTTGAGAAAAATACACCGCTTTATATAGTTTGGGCAACCTTGCTTCATGATATTGGCAAACCAGCAACCATAAGCTTCCCAAAAAACAAAACCGATAGAATTAGATTTAATAAACATGTAAAATATTCCGCTGGGCTAGCATCAATTATTCTTAGAAGATTAAAATTTCCAAATTATGAAAGAAAAATTATCGTATGGCTTATAAAAAATCATATGATTATCGGCGATATTCCAAAAATGAAGTTATCAAAGCAAAGAACTTGGCTTATGCACCCGTGGTTTGCTAGTCTACTAGTTTTACATAGAGCAGATGCTCTTGGCAGTGAACCGCAAGATTTGTCTTTGTACAAAAAAAATCTTAGTTTATACGATGATGCAAAAAGATTACACGAAAATGAAATGAAACGACCTGCATTTAAAATGTTGCTTAATGGCCAGGATTTAATTGAAAATTTCGGTCTTTCAACTGGCCCTAAAATTGGCAAACTACTGCAAAAATTAAAAGAGGCACAGCTTAACGAAGAAGTTAAAACGAAAGACCAGGCCATTTCTTTTATAAATAATCAACTCAAAAAATAGTACTATTTTATATAATCTTTTAAATATTTACCGGTATAAGACTTGGTTATTTTGATTATATCTTCAGGATTACCTTCGGCAACAATTTGGCCGCCTTTTTCTCCGCCTTCTGGACCCATGTCAATAACCCAATCCGCGCATTTGATAATATCCAAATTATGTTCTACTACAAGAACGGTGTTACCCTTATCAACTAGAGCTTGTAATACTTTTAGAAGTCTATCTATATCTTCAAAATGCAAACCTGTTGTTGGTTCATCTAAAATATATAAAGTTTTACCAGTTTCCTGTCTAGCTAGTTCTGTTGCAAGTTTAACGCGCTGTGCTTCGCCTCCTGATAATGTCGTGGCATATTGTCCGAGTCTTATATATCCCAAACCAACATCTTTTTGTACTCCAAGCTTATGCTTTAAAATTGGTATATCTTTAAAAAACTCAAACGCTTCGTCTATAGTCATGTTTAAAACGTCTGCAATATTTTTCCCATTGTAACAAATATCCAGTACTTCTTGATTATATCGTTTTCCATTACATGCTGGGCATGTAACATATACGTCTGGCAAGAAATACATTTCAAATTTATTTACCCCATCTCCTCCGCAAGCTTCGCAGCGACCACCTTTTACATTAAATGAAAAATGTCCTGACGAATATTTTCTTAACCTGGCTTCTGGTAATGACGAGAATATGTCCCTAATAACTCCAAATACGTTGGTATATGTTGCCGGATTTGAGCGTGGACTTTTTCCAATTGGGCATTGGTCTACGACAACTACTTTATCAACATTTTGGACGCCTAATATTGAATTGTGCCTTCCGGGCTTTGCTAGCGAATGATAGAATTTTGCTTTTAGAGCTCTGGCTAATATATCTGTTACAAGTGTTGATTTGCCTGATCCTGACACACCGCTCACGACCGTTAAAGTATTAAGCGGGATTTTAACATCGATGTTCTTTAAATTAAATTCACTGGCTCCCTTGATAATAATGCTTTTACCATTGCCAGTTCTTTTAGTTTTTTTATAAGTGATTGCTCTTTTGCCAGATAAATATGCTCCGGTTGAGGAATCTGCTGAAAGCATTACCTCCTTTGGTGTACCGCTTGCAATAATTTCACCCCCTAGTTCCCCTGCCCCCGGACCAAGATCGATTAAATAATCAGCTACCATCATAGTTGAAACATCATGTTCGACTACAATGACAGTGTTTCCTAAATCCCTTAGTTTAAATAAGATTTCCAACAGTTTATCTTGATCGCGTTGATGTAAGCCCATTGATGGTTCGTCTAAGATGTAAATAACGCCAGCCAAGTTTGAGCCCAAGAGGGTCGCGAGTCTGATTCTTCTAATTTCACCATTAGACAAAGAATCCGCGCCTCTATCAAGAGATAAATACCCAAGACCAACTTCTGTAAGAAAGTTTAATCTCCTATTAATCTCTCTGATTAGTTGTTCAGAAATCGTATAGTCTTCTTTTGAGATTCTTTCAGAAAGAGTGGAAAAGAATTTTATTGAATCAAAAATAGTCAACGAATTGATTTCAATAATATTTTTTTTATCAATTAGTACTGATAGAACTTCTTTTCTTAGCCTTTGGCCATTACATGCTGGGCATACTCTTTCCACCATATATTTTTCTATTTCACTTCTTAAATAGTCGGAGTCTGTCTCGCGATATCTTCTTTCTAAATTTGGGATTACTCCTTCATAAGTATCATCACCAAACAAAATGATTTGTCTTATGTTTTTTGGTAAATGAGCAATATCTGTATTTAAACTAAAATTATATTTTTTTGATAATTCATTTACAATTTTGTTATACCACGAAGTTTGTGATGTTGTTCTGCTCCATGGACGAATTGCTCCTTCTGCGATACTTAATCTAGTGTTCGGGAAAACCAGGTCAGGTTCAATTTCCATGCATTTACCTAAACCTCGACATCTTGGACATGCCCCCTGAGGATTATTAAAAGAAAAAAATCCCATATCAATTGAAGGAAAATTTATTTCGCAGACATCACACGAAAATACTCTTCTATATGAGTTTTTGCCATTTCGTTTTTTATCCACATTAATTTTTTGAGCCTTAAGCTCCATTTTACACTGAGGACAATTAACTTTGCCTATTTTTGTAAATAATAATCTAATATAATCATAAATTTCGCTCATAGTGCCAAGCGTTGATCTGGGAGAAATAGTTGCTGTATGCTGGTCAATTGCAATTGCAGGCGATAAACCTTCTATGTAGTCAACATCTGGTTTTTCCATCAAACCCATGAATTGCCTAGCATAGCTTGATAATGATTCCATATATCTTCTTTGGCCTTCGGCATAAATAGTATCAAACGCCAATGAAGATTTTCCCGATCCCGAAACTCCAGTTATTACTGTAAGTTTATTTTTGGGAATTTCTATGTCTATATTTTTTAAATTATGTACCCTGGCACCTTGAATAATTATTTTATCTTGATTCATTTAACTCCTGATGGTTCAAATATTTACAGGCACAGACTGAATAAAATTATATCATATGTTTCAAGGTCTTGCAATACTTGACCGTTTCGTTGTATAGTAGTCTCAGAATAAATATGGAAATTAAGTTTGGAGGCAAGAATGTCAGAAAAGAATAAACCATTGCCAGGACCAGGAACGATCGTTGGTGCAAATGTTAAATTGACCGGAGCACTAAAAGATATTAACGATATTACTGTCCACGGGCAAATTGACGGTGAGGTGACAAGTGATAAAAATATCCTTGTTGCCGAAAATGCTTCGATAAAAGGCCCTGTATCAGCTCAAACTATCACGGTAGCAGGCAAGGTAAATGGAACAATAAATGCTGTGCAAAAACTCGAGCTACTACCTCAAGCTAAGGTAGATGGTTCAATATCAACTAGAGATTTAATTATCAGATCTGGAGCAATTTTTAATGGAAAGTGTCAGATGAGCAAGGAAGCCGTGCAAGAAAAAGCCGAAATCACCAGCAAAGAAAAAATAAAAGAATCTCAAGAACCAAACTACGAGCTTGAATAACTATAAGCATGAAAAACACCATGAATTTAAAAATCTAATTAATTTTAGATAATTATAAATTCAATTTAATTTTTTTAAATGTACTATTATATTTTTGAACAAGCCAAAAATAACTCCTTTAGTCGCAAGCTGGAAGCAGTGAAAAATATTGTTATATCACTTGGAATTGCTGGCGAAACAGTACAAGTTAGCCCCGCTAGAACCGTTACTGAACTTGTAAATATGGGTATTGCAAAAGAATATTCGACTATTGTCGCAGTTGGTTCCGATAGACTGGTAAATCAAATAGCATCAATTATACATGAAACAAATTTTGTTTTGGGAATAATTCCAATAGATGCAAGTGAAAAAGTTACAAACATTATTGGTACAGCAGATATGCGCGAAGCATGTGAAAATTTAAAACATAGAAAGCTTGATATTGTTGATCTGGGCATGATTGAACCAAGTAAATATTTTATTACTGAAGCAATAATTAACGCTCCCAAAACCCTTCAAGCATATTTAGAATTGGATGAAGCAGAACTCGAAACTCCGTTTAACTCAATCTCGATATCAAGTAAAATGCATATTATTATCAATGACCATAGTAAAAATCAAGGATTTTTTTATAAATTAGGTAAATTGTTAGGCAATTCTTCTGAAAATGTTTATACGAGCTGTTTTAGCTCAAAAAAAATAAGAGTTGAAACCAGCGATCCATTACCCGTAATTGTTGATGGAGAAATCATTGCAAAAACACCCCTTGCTATAAGGTTAAAACCAAAAGCCTTGAAAATTATTGTTGGTCGTGCTAGAATATAGTATATTAACTAAAATATAGAATTGATTGGGGGAATAATTAAAGATCAAAGAATTAATGAAGAAATTAGAGCTAACGAAGTATTTTTAATTGACGAGAATGGAAGAGCCCTTGGAAAAGTGGCCTATGATCAGGCAATGTGGTTAGCTTTTGCCAAAGAATTGGATTTAGTAGAGATCAATCCTAATATAAATCCTCCTGTGTGTAAAATTATTGATTATAATAAAGAGCTTTACAGAAGGACAAAAGAATTACAAAAACAAAAAAGCAAAGCCAAAAATACTGAATTAAAAGAAATTAGACTTAGTTTAAAAATTGGAAAACATGATTTTGATGTTAAGGCGGAACGCACAAAAGAATTTTTCGAAAATGGAAGTAAGGTTAAGGTTGTTTTGATTTTAATTGGAAGAGAAATGGCTTTTCAAGAAAATGCAAAGAAAGTAATAGACGAATTTGTTAATGCCGTGCAAGGAGAATGCGAAGTCCCAGTAAAAAGAGAAGGAAAGAGATTCTGGACATTAATCAAAAAGAAAAAATAATATAACACCTGGGGGGTTAAATTCAATAACCCTGATTGCATTTAGATATTTGGAGAAAAAATGAAGCTTAAAACCAGTAAGTCATGTTCAAAAAGAATTATTAAGATTACAAAATCTGGAAAGATATTAAGAAGAAGTACATCAAGTCAACATCTTGCAGCAAATAAGTCAAAAAGAACTAAACAAGGTGCAGGAAATGCTACCCTGTTAAGCAAAACTAGCCATGATAAAATAAAAAAATTAATGCCATATAATTAAGGCGAATTAATTCGGAGATATTATGCCAAGAGTAAAACGCGGAACAACTACAAAAAAAAGACATAAAAAACTATTGTTACAAACCAAGGGTTTTAGACATGGTAGAAAATCTTTAGTTAAAATGGCGAAACAAGCCGTTCTAAAAGCTGGTACATATGCTTATAGAGACCGAAAGGCTAAAAAAAGAGTATTTAGACGACTCTGGATTGTGAGATTAAATGCCGCTTGTCGCGCTCACGGCATTTCATATTCGGTATTTATCAAAGGTCTAAAAGACAAAAAGATAGAGATGGATCGAAAAGTATTATCCGATATTGCTGCAAATGAACCAGAAATATTTAATTCAATTATAGAAAAAATCAAAAAATAAAGTTAAAAATAATTATCGAGATTTCACAAAAGACCTGCACCAAAGGTCTTTTGTTTGATTTATTATCTTAAATATCGAATTAATGGTATAATGTAATTGATTAAACCATTACAATTTATAGGAGGGTTTGTGTTTAGAAAAATCATTGCATTTTTACTAATATTAATTTTTATACCTGTCTTTATAATCAATGTTTTCGTTTTTACTTCAAAAACATCATTTTTTGATCCATTGTACTATAAGAATCAATTTAGCAAGAATCATATTTACGAAACAATGATAAATGATGGGCTCCCGGTATTATCTGAGCTAATAAACAAAGGCAATGGTGAACTGGATCAAGTTATAAAAAGTTCAGATCTGCTTGAAATCGCAAACAATACGATAAATCCAGCCTGGTTGGAGAAACAATTTAATAGTTTATTTGACGGAATTAATGGCTATATTCTCTCCAGATCTAGTGAACTAAATATAAAAATTGATTTAGAAGAGATAAAACCAACATTAGCAAAAGAGGTGAGCGAGAAATTACCAGATCTTTTTAAAGATGCCAGCTCTAATCTTGAAAATATGCCTACCTGCACCGATAAGGAGATGCAGGAACTATCAAAGAAAACCGGAAATGACAGGGTGCTAAATTGTATACCTTCTGGTTTTTCTAGAGAGCTAATGGTTAATTATACCAAAGACGTTTCGAATAGCTCTAACATAGAAAATGAATTACTAAAAAATATTCCAAACGAGTTTGATTTAGGAAATACTATTAATAAATCTAATTTCATGAAATATCTGACATTATATAGAACCAATTATCAATATGTTCAAGACGTAATGTATATAATTTTAGCTTTAGCAGTGTTTCTATTAGCTTTGATTGGTTTTCTTATATTTAAACCGATTTCATCTGTTTGCAGGTGGCTGGCAAATACCATTTTAATCCCGGCAGTAATATTACTTTCAGGATCATTGATTATTAAATTTTTGATGCCTAAATTTCTGTCAATTTATCCTAACAATCTACCATCTGGCTTAATAAAGTTGATATTAAATGCCACCCAAGCGTTATTTAACCCTTTTATCAGTACAATTATATATATAAATGCGTCAATTATAGTAATTATCATAATAATTCATATTGTTATTTCAATTAAAAATAATAAGAAAATTAAACCTGTTAATAATGATCAATTAGGAAAGGAGTAAAATGTATATTTTATTAAGATGGCTCATTAACACATTGACCTTAATTTTAGTTACTTATCTCGTTCCGGGGATAAACATTACAAGCTTTTATTCAGCATTAATAGCCGCATTGTTTTTAGGAATAGTCAATGCAATAATAAGGCCAATATTAATTGTTTTGACACTCCCAATTAATTTAGTAACGCTTGGTTTTTTCACTTTGTTTATTAATGCTTTCATGTTGTGGTTTGTAGCAAGTTTTGTAAAAGGTTTTGAGATTACCAATTTTTCAGCCGCATTTTGGGGAGCAATATTTTATTGGTTAATAATGTGGTTAACCAATTATTTGGTAGATAAATCCGTAAAATAAACTATTTGCTATACGATCGTATAATGTATATTTATATGGGTATTGCATTTTGACCCAACATGTGATATAATGGTATTAGATTGTTAAGAACATGGAGGATTATTTAAGGATCCTGCCATGTTTTTTTATAGAAAATCAATTAAGTTCATCTCAAAAAAATCAAAATTTATAACAAGCAAAACTATTGCGGGCTTATTAATTTTTGCATTATTAATACAAGTCTACCCAATCACAGCCTATGCTAGCACAATAACCGAGGATAGAATAATTGAGTTAACTAATAATGATAGACTTAATAATAATTTGAAACCGCTCAAATCAAACCAGATGCTTAATAATGCTGCTATTGCGAAAGCAAATGACATGATAGCAAAAAATTATTTTGATCATTTTGGACCAAACGGTGAGAAACCTTGGGATTTTATTAAAAATGAAAATTATAAATATTCGTTTGCTGGTGAAAATTTAGCTATGGACTTTAGAACCGCTGAGGGAGTTGAAAAGGCATTTATGAACTCACCATCCCATAGGGATAATATTTTAAACAATAATTTTGAGGATATTGGGGTTTCTGTAACTAACGGGCAATTAGAGGGCCATTTAACGACTCTAATAGTAGTAATGTTTGGAAAACAGTATAATAATATATTTTCAATAATAGATATGAAAACGAGCGCATTAACTACAAAAATCACGAGCTATATTCTTGGTTTTAGATCAAATTTGTGGTAAATAAATCGATAATTAAAATGGAAGCTCAAAAAGATTTCCCTTTTTCGACATGAAAGACATGTCCATTATTTGTTCACTAGAATCTATAATATTTAATTTAGTTTTAATATCATCCTGAACCGCAAGTAGTTCGGACTTACATTCTTTTGAACCTAGCGTATCAAATAGTTCTTTTTCATTCGTTGGATTTGATAATAGATTTATTATTACATCAAAATATGGTCTTTGTGATAAATTTTGGATTGATTCAACATAATATGAGCTAACGCAAACTTGTCCCGATATTACTTGTGGAGTATTCAATCCTTTAAGATCGTATTGGTTTAAGTCGGAAAAAGTTACCGACGGTAATTTATTTATTTTATTGCTAAAATTATTACTAAAATATTGCCATACCGCAAAACTTAAACCAAGAAAAAGTACACATAATATCAAAATTATCCACCATTTTCTATTGTTTGGCTTTATTTTTAATTCATTACTGTCATTTTGAGTGACTGGGGTTTCATTTAAATAACTGGGGGTATCCACGGGATTAGTAATATCTACTGCTGGTATGGCAGGAGTTTTAATAGAAACAGACGGAATATCAGCCAAAGATGTGGCCAGAGCCTTGGTAGGTTTGGGAAGAATTTCTTTGGTAGTATTTAAATTTGTATTTATTTTTTCTTCGCTATCCATAAACTCGGGCTCCTTTTTACGAAGTTAACTCTTGAAATTGAATATTCTTTATTATCCATTGTTTTAAGCATAAACACTCCATTTTTATAATCATACAAATACACCAGTTGAGATTGATTATTTGTATTATTAACAAATGCCCAAATTTTTTCTCCGGATTGTAGTTTATCAATAGACTGGTTTATGCTTAAAACGCTTGTCATGCTTATGCCTTGAGTATTTAAATAATTAATAAATTTATTAAGACTAGCTATGGAAATGGCAGCAATCGCAGAATTTACAATTTTTAATCGTGACAACCACTTTGACAAAAAATTGTTAGTTCTATTTTGACTAACAAAAGTTTGAAGATTTTTTTGTTGGGTATTTAAATCAGTAGAAACTCCTGCTTGATTTAGTATATTTGTTGTCCAACCTACGATTGGGTTTGCGAAATTACTATCAAGAGACAGTTTTGGAACTTTTTCATCTTTAGTAGCCTGTGAATCTTTAATAACTTCTGTATTATCAACATTAATCGAGCTTGATCCTGGTACCTCTGAATTTAAAACGATTTTTTGTTGCGCAGTAGTTGATAGCGCCGGTTTGGACCAAACGATTCCGATTTTAATATAACTTGCGGGATTTTTGTATGAAGTTAAATCAAACCGTGCTCTAATGTCTCTCCATTCGTCTTCGGAAATCCCACAAATACGTTTGTTCCCAGCCGTATCCTCTTTTACAAAAAAAGACTCGAAAATTCCTAAATCAAGTAATGGATGAGAATAATTTAAATCAAAAGAAATTAAGTTATTTACGTAATCGACTGTCATTGACGGAATGGTTTGTGAACCAAAACTAGCTACATCGGGCTTATCAGTATTTCCATCTATCCAATCCTGATTCCAATATCCATACTCGTTAATTTGATCGCTACTTGATCCAACTTTTAAATATACTTTTTTTACTTTTGACCCAGCTAAAAATGGAATTTCAATTGATTGAGGAGTATTTCCTATCCAGCCTCCCGGAATCCACTTGTTGGAATAACATTCCGGGTCGGCATCGCCGCAAGTTAATCCATTACAAAAACTCGCACTAAACTTAATTTCTTTATCCGAAAAAAATTCAAAGTATTGAGTTACTTCGTTAGTGCTGTTATTAGTGCTATAAGAAACATCTGCGCTAGTTGCCTTAACAAAACTCGGTAACGCTAAAAAAATAAATAATAGTGCCAAATACTTTCTCAATTTCCCTCCCTAATTTTAAATTTAATACTTTATTTATTAATTTGGTTTAATAAATAATTTTCTAAATCCTTGATTTTAATTTTTTCTTGTTTCATTGAATCACGATTACGGACAGTAATAATATCATTTTCTAAACTATCAAAATCAACCGTAACACAATATGGTGTCCCAATTTCGTCTTGGGTTCTATAGCGTTTGCCAATGTTTCCACGTTCATCCCAATAAACTGGGAATTGTTGTTTCAAATTATCGTAAATTTCACGGGCTTTTTTTACAAGTTCTTTTTTATTGTGTAAAAGTGGAAAGACTGCAACTTTATATGGGGCAACATTTGAGCTTAGATGCAAAACAGTACGAATTTCTCCACTATCAAGTTTTTCTTCTTCAAATGCTTCAGAAATAACTGCGAGCATTGTTCTATCAACTCCGAAGGTCGGCTCGATTACATGTGGTAAGAATTTCTTGTTAGAAATTGGATCAAAATAATCCATTTTTTCATTTGATTTTTCTTGATGTCGAGTTAAGTCATAGTCTGTACGATAAGCAATTGCCCAAAGCTCGTCAACGCCAAAGGGAAAATCATACTCCATATCAATTGTTCGCTTGGAATAAAAAGCACGTTCGTGACCAACTATTTCGTGATTATGCATTTTTTTTGCGTCAAGCCCAATAATTTGCATGAATTTATGCATATATATTACCCATGCCTCAAAAATTTTATTCCAATTATCATCTGGGGAAATGAAATATTCAATTTCCATTTGTTCAAATTCAAAGGTGCGAAATATAAAATTTCCGGTGGTAATTTCATTTCTAAAGGCTTTTCCGATTTGGCCGATACCGAATGGGATTTTTTTATTGGTTGAACTGAGTACATTCTTAAAATCAACAAAAATTGCTTGAGCTGTTTCGGGTCGTAAATATGTAATTTCACCCTCTTTCTCTACTGGACCTATAACGGTTTTAAACATTCCGGAAAATTTTTGTGCTTTAGTGAAATCCCCGCCGCAATCTGGACATTTTGATGAATCTTTTAATTTGTCGGGACGAAATCTGTGATGACATTTTTTACATTCAACAAGCTCGTCTTTAAAATTATCAACGTGCCCTGATGCCTCCCAAACTTTGCGATTTAATAATATTGGTCCGTCTATACCGACCATATCGTCACGATCAGTAATAAAATATTTCCACCAAAGTTTTTTAATATTATTTTTAAGTTCTACCCCCAACGGTCCATAGCTGTAGGTATTTGCCAGCCCGCCGTAAATCTCCGAACCCGGAAATACAAATCCTCTTCTTTTACACAAAGAAACTATTTTTTCCATTTTCTGATTTTCTAAATTGTTCATATTAACCTTTTTTGCTGTCATTATAATAATATAATTCAACATAGCAATTTAAGTATAATTTCGCAAAATTTATAAATTATAATGACAAAAATAAAATAATTCTATCATTCAGTTATATTTTACCTGCAATTTTACTGTTTTGCAATTTTTTTGTTTGACTTGTGGATAAATAGTACTTAATTGAAAGTAATTTTAGTTAGAATATAATTTATAATTTTGATATAATAGATGTACACGAAAATTTTTGTTTCTTGACAAAGGAGGGTGAAATAATGCATCAGGCAACTAAATATATCAAGTTAGTATTTATGCTTGCACCAACCATTAAGGCAATTATGGAAAAACTTGATCCAAAAATCTGTTACGTTATTGAAGAAAATATGGAAAGTCAAATCAGTCCTTCGATTCGTTTAAAAATCCGAGATCTCCTTGGTAAATATTTTGATAATCCCGCAGACTGCATGGATTTTGAAACCGCGGCGGACGAAGTAGCTCTTAATATTTATCAGGCAAGAAAACCAACCGATCCAAAGATCGTTAAAATAATATTATTTATTGATAAACCTTCAAAAAATTTTTATGCTGCTTTTATTGACTCAAACTCAACGTCAGCGCCGCTACTAAAAAATACGGATGAAATATCCGAAGATAAAACAATTGAAATGCTAGAAAAAAGCGAACGCGGCAATGGGATATGTCTAATTAGAGGACTGGTTGATATTTTTGAAACATGGCCCGCAAGCGAACTTAATATAAATTGTGCCATTATTGGCAAGGGTACTGAAACCACCAGCATTTCGTCGGTGGTTTTTAAATTATAAAAAGTACCGTAAGACACCTTAAATATACAAATTTCATTGTGGTTTTAAATTTATTTTAATTAATTAAGCTTATCTTATCTACATTTAGATTTACTAATTTACTAATTTGAGATTTTAATTTTTCAGGATCACCCGATGTAAAAAACTTATATGAAGGCTTGTTGGATGTGTTTTCAAGCGCCTTATTATTTAAAAGTACTCGTTTCACCTGATTGGCAACTGCCTTGTTGGAATCAAAAACTCGAACAGTAATTCCCATGATTTCTTCGATTTGCTTTTTTAAAAATGGAAAATGCGTACAACCTAGTGCAATAGCATGAACTTTATTTTTTTTAAAATTTTTTAGATATTTATTTATTGTGTCATATGAATTATCAATTTTGCCATTCTCTACAAGATCAACCAATTCGCTTGCCTCCTCATAAAAAACCTTGTAGCCCGAACTCGCAGGACAAAATTCGTCGACTAGAGCTTTTAGATACCCGCTTCTTATGGTTCTTGGGGTTGCAAGAATGCCAATGCGCCTATTTAACGACGCATAAGCAAGAGTTTTTACAACTGGAACAACGCCGACAATGGCGATTGTTGGAAATTCGGTTCGAAGCATTTTTAGTGCAGTTACCGAGGCAGAATTACATGCTACAACAATTATTTTTGCCTCATTTTCAATTAAAAATTTGGAATTCTTGATACAAATTTCTTGAATTTTTTCCGTGGCCTTCTCTCCATACGGACAATTTGCGCTATCTGCTAAATATAAAATATTTTCATGTGGCATCATTGTCTTTATTTCATCAAATATTCCAAGACCCCCAACTCCTGAGTCAAAAATTCCAATGTATTTCATATTTTTCTCACAATGTCAAACAAAAATTTTCTTAAAAAATTTATCTTTATCTATTAACTCTAAGATGCTTGATAGAAAAGCAAAAATAGTATTTCTTAACTCTAAATAGTTTTCATTTGAAATTTTGATTTTTTCCACAAATTCAAAGTTATTTCCAAGCAATATCCTAAATATTTTAACATTATTTTTTGATATCATGGTTGACTCGAGGTCTTGTTTTTTACAATCTTCGCATACTATTCCGCCTAACGCGCAACTAAAATAATTAGATTTTGTTAATTTACCATGGCACTTAACGCAAAAATTAACTTCCGGACAATGCCCGAGTTTAGACAAAATCTGTAGAATAAAATGCATTACAAATATTTTATTATCTTCATTATTAATTTTATCCAGGGTTTCGTAAATTAAATCAAATATTGGCAAAGACGGTTCTTTTTCCTTGATTAATAGATTCACAATTTCTGCAACCAAAGAAGCCTGGCAGAATTTGTTGTAGTTTTTACTTATTTTTGAAAAGCAATTAACTATTTGGGCTCCCGTAATATGTTCGTTTCGGCCTTTTGCAATTTGAATATTACAACAATAGAATAATTCTAAATGTCCTGAAATTTTTGAATGAATTTTCTTTGAGCCCCGGTTAATAAGAAAAATTTTCCCATTTTCTTTTGTAAAAACTGTAAAGACTCTGTCATTTTCCTTATAATCTCTTTTTTTAATGATTATTGCCTGGGTTTGATAATATTTTGTCATATATAAACTTATAATAATTTATTAATATAGTTTTGACAACAAATATTGACAGGCTGTTTGGGTATTTGATATGATTAAATTACGCACCTGTACCATAGGTGCTGGTACATAACATATAAATAACAATAAATTAAGGATTAGTATGAAACATGAAAAAACCCTGATAAATTTTAAAAAGGCGCAAGGTCACGTTGGCAAAATTATTAAGATGATTGAAAATGGAGAATATTGCATTAACATTATGCAGCAAAATTTGGCAGTGATTGGCCTCTTAAAATCCGCACACCAAATGCTGATGGAAAATCATTTAAATAGTTGCTTTTTATCCGCAATGGATAGTGGAAGTAAAAAGAAAAAACAGAAAATGGTGGAAGAAATTTTAAAAGTCACGAAGATTGTGGGAAAATGATTGCTACTAACATATTCCATAAATATACTTCTATAATTTATTTTGATAAAAAGATCCCGTTTATGTTTGAGGCTATAACATATGATTAATCAAATTATAAAGATAAAAGGTATGCATTGCAAAAGTTGCGAGCTTTTAGTAGAGGGGGAATTAAAAAAAATTCCTCAAGTTAAATATGCTCGTGTTAGTTTTAGTAAAAAACAAGCGGAAATTGGTTTAACAAAATATATTGACAACTCTGTGATTAAAAACGCTATCGAAGGAGTAGGATATGCTATCGGTCTTGATCATAAATCATGGCTTACTCGAGACTCAGAGAAATTTAAAGATTTGGCAGTGAACATGGTTTGGCTGATTCTAATATATATTATTGCTAAACAGGCAGGAATTTTTAATCTTAGCATCGGCTCAACTAACAATCCGGGGGGGTTAGGAATTGTTTTATTAATAGGACTAACTGCTGGTTTTTCGACCTGTATGGCCCTAGTTGGCGGTTTAGTTTTGGGAATTTCCGCCAAACATGGGGAAAAACATCCCGAAGCAACTAAAATGGAAAAATTTCGACCGCATCTATATTTTAATTTGGGTCGAATTTTATCTTACTTTATTTTAGGTGGGATTATTGGACTTGCCGGTAAAGTACTGCAGTTTTCTAATCTAACTCTAGGGATAATGATCATTATTGTTGGCCTTGTAATGTTAATTATCGGGTTACAATTAACAGAAATCTCGCCGAAACTATCTGACTTTAGCTTTACTCTGCCTTCTAAATTATCAGCACTGTTAGGAATAAAAAAACAACATCAAAAAGAATATAGCCACATTAATTCTGCAATTATTGGGGCGTTGACCTTCTTCTTACCATGTGGTTTTACCCAAGCAATGCAGTTATATGCAATTAGTGCTGGCAATTTTTGGCAAGGAGCTTTAATCATGGGAATTTTTGCATTGGGTACAGCCCCGGGCTTGCTTGGAATTGGTGGGCTAGCTTCAGCTTTAAAAGGCGGTAAGGCTCACCGATTTTTCCAATTTGCTGGTCTAGTAGTGGTTTTTCTAGCAATTTTTAATATTTCTAATGGGTTAAATTTAGCAGGAATTAGTTTTAATCCACTCGGCTCTAATATTAATAGTCCTATTCCTATTGCCACCTCTAGCGATGGAGTGCAAATTGTGCAAATGACACAAACTTCTTTTGGCTATAAACCTAACAAATTTACTATAAAAAGAGGGGTGCCAGTTAAGTGGATTATTAATTCTGAGGATCCAAATTCCTGCGCAGCCTCACTTTCGGCATCTAAACTAGGAATTAGAAAATTTTTAAAAACCGGCGAAAATATTTTTGAATTTATTCCCAAAGAAGCTGGCACCATTTCTTTTTCCTGCTCAATGGGTATGTATCGAGGATCATTTAACGTGATTGAAAACGATGTTTCAGATCAAATAACCTCCAGCTCCGATTCTAGGGATATTGATTCTTTATCGCCTAAACCTAAATCAATCGGCTCAAGCGCTAGGGTTATCAGTGCAACCTATACTTATCAAACTGATATTGTTCCTAACTCTTTTGAGATAAAAGTTGGCGAACTAGTAAGACTGGAAATTGAAGTAAAAGAAAACGGTTATGGTTGTATGAGTTCAATCACTATTCCAAAATTAATTGATTATTTTGAATACCTAGAGAAAGGAAAAAATATTGTATTTGAATTTACTCCTCAAGAACCTGGAATTTATTATATAACCTGCGGTATGGGCTCACCTAGAGGAAAAATAATTGTTAAATAAACTTAAAGTTAAAATTTTTAATTTTTATATAGGAGTCATATGAAAAAAATCCAACTAAATATAGCTGGTATGCATTGTGCCAGTTGTGCCCGAATAATTGAGAATGCCTTAACCAAAACTGATGGGATTAATGGAGCAAATGTCAATTTTGGGTCGGAAAAAGCAACTATCGCGTTTGATGAAAATATCATTGACGAGTCTGGTTTAACCAAGGTGATTAAAGATGCCGGTTATAATGTAATAGACGACAAAGATGAAAATAATCACTCTAACCATAAAAATGAGCAAATTCAAAATTACCGCAAACGATTTTTTTGGAGTTTAATTTTAAGTTTACCGATGCTTTACTTTATGCTTTTAGACTTTTTTAAGTGGCTACCGGGCGCCAGTACTTTTCCACCATATTTTGGCTTAATTTCATTAGTCTTAGCTACACCGGTGCAATTTATCGTCGGCGCTAGCTTTTACCATGGTATGGTCTCTAGTTTACGTATGAAGAGTTTTAATATGGATAGCCTAATTGCCATTGGCACCTCCGCGGCATATTTTTATAGCTTAGCCAATTTTGTTTTATTTGCACAAAAAAATAGTTCATTTTTTGGTATTGATGGTATGAAAATTCCCGAACTTTACTTCGAAACTGCTGCATTTTTAATAACCTTTGTTATTTTAGGCAAATGGTTGGAAACCAAGGCCAAGGGACGCACATCAGAAGCTATTAAAAAATTAATGGGTTTACGACCCAAAATTGCTCATTTAGTAAATGATGATAAAATTATTGACACCGTTATAGATCAGATTAAAGTTGGTAATATTGTTTTAGTTAAGCCTGGCGAAAAAATTCCTCTTGATGGTGTAATTACCAAAGGATCATCAGCAGTGGATGAATCGATGATCACTGGCGAAAGCCTACCTATTGAAAAAAGTATTGGCAATCAAGTGGTGGGTGCTACAATCAACAAAACTGGTAGTTTTGAATTCAAAGTTGAACGCATTGGCGAAGAAACTACATTAGCTCAAATTATTAAAGTAGTAGAAGAGGCTCAGGGTTCTAAGGCGCCAATTCAGGCCTTTGCTGACCGCATTTCTAGTTGGTTTGTACCAATAGTAATTTTAATAGCACTTTTAGCCTTTATTATCTGGTATATCGTATTGGGTGCGAGTTTAAGCTTTAGTTTAATGGCATTTACTGCCGTAATTGTAATAGCATGCCCTTGCGCCTTGGGACTTGCCACCCCTACTGCCATCATGGTTGGATCGGGAATGGGCGCGCAAAATGGCATTTTAATTAAGGGGGGCGAACCGCTAGAAGCGGCTAATAAAATTGATGTAATCGTTTTTGACAAAACCGGCACTTTAACCCAAGGTAAACCAACTGTTACAGATATTATAGCAATAAATCAAAACTCAAAAATTAAAGATCAGAATGAAAATGTAAAAAACAAAATTATTCAAATAGCCGGGAGTTTAGAAAAATTATCCGAACATCCATTAGCAGAAGCTATTTACAAATATACAGAGAACAATAAAATCAAACCTTTAGACGTTAAAGAATTTAAGGCTATTCCTGGCCACGGCGTTGAAGGAGAAGTTGATAAAATTAAATATTATTTTGGCAACCGTAAATTGATGGGCGATCAAAAAATGGAAATTATTTCTGAAATAGAAAATCTAGTAGTTGAGCTCGAGAATCAAGGCAAAACCGTTATGTATCTTACATCAAAATATATGATTCAGGGCTTGATCGCTGTCGCCGACACCCTAAAGCAAACCAGTCGAGATGCTGTTATTCAACTAAAATCATTAGGTATTGGTGTTTATATGATAACCGGGGACAACCAGCGTACTGCTAGTGCTATAGCCAGACAAGTAGGAATCGATAATGTTTTGGCTGAAATTCTTCCAGATCAAAAAGCGCTAGCTGTTAGAGCCTTACAAAATAATGATTTAGAAAATTTGAAACTAAAAAATTGGAATTTGATCAAAGACTTTCAACTGAAGGCAGATCAACCTCGAGCTGAAAAACTGAAAATTCTGCAAAAGCGAATCGCGTTTGTTGGTGACGGTATCAATGATGCACCAGCTTTAGCGCAAGCTGATTTAGGAATTGCTATGGGAGAAGGCACAGATATTGCCATGGAAACCGGTGGCATAGTACTGATTAAGGGCGATCTTAGAGATGTAGCGAATGCCATTAACTTATCTCGTCAAACTTTTGGTAAAATTAAACAAAATATGTTTTTCGCCCTATTTTATAATATTATTGGTATCCCCATCGCCGCCAGAGTCTTTGCTGGCTTGGGACTAATTTTAAAGCCAGAATTGGCGGGTTTAGCAATGGCATTAAGTTCAGTCTCCGTAGTCACAAACTCTTTAACCATCAAATATTTTCGCCCCAATAAGCCTAACTATGTTTCGATGATTGCGCCTTATCTTATGATAATACTATTTACCTTGATTTTTATTGAATTTGCACGCCTGAGTTCGGAAATGGTAAGATGACAAAATAAATTTTAGGAGAGAAAAATGATTAAAAAAAATCCGATGGTCTTAGGTATAATAGTTTTTTGTTTACTTCTATTTGGTGGTATTCTTATTGCCTTAAGTTACTCTAATCAATCATCTCTGAGCAATCTTATTTCCCAGTATCAACCAGGTGATTTAGAAAAACCAAAATTAGAATTTAATAATCAAATGATTGATTTTGGCAAAATAAAATTATCTGATATTGTAAGCTGGGAAGTTAGTGTTAAAAATATTGGAACAAAAAATTTAATTTTGAGTGATTTTACTACATCCTGCGGCTGCACAACTATACAAGTAATTGATGACGAACAAAAAAGTCCAAAGTTTTCACTCCACAACAAAAAAGTATGGCAAAAGGAGATTGCGCCTAATTCCTCAATAACAATTAAAATTGAATACATTCCTAATAATATGCCAGTTTTTGGTGAAGTAGCCCGGACCGCATATTTTAGGACTAACGATCCCGATAATTTAGAATTACAAATTAATATAAAAGCATTTGTGGAAAAAACATTAAATTAAAACTGAAATCTCGGAAATCAAAATTATGATATATCTAGTCTTAATTAATGGTCTGATCGATTCCTTTAACCCGTGTGCAATTGGCGTCTTAATCCTATACTTAGGGTTGCTATTGTCATTTCAAACACAAAAAAAGCTATTAATTAGCTTTGGTTTATTTTATATTTTATCAATTTATCTAACTTATTTATTTATCGGCCTTGGTCTATTTAAGACTTTTCATATTTTTGGCATCCATGATTTTTTTGGCTGGTTGGCTACTTTTGTGGTTTTAGTCTTAGGGCTATATAATCTGAAAGAATATTTTTGCCCTAAATTATACATACCGTATCTAAGTCCATTTTTGTCTAAATGTCGTATTCCCAATTGGCAGTCAAGTTATAGCATTATCTCGGCGGCAATACTAGGGTTTTTAGTCGGCCTTTGTGAATTTCCCTGCTCGGGCGGTGTTTATTTGGCCACTGTAGCACTTCTGAGTTTTAAACAAACTTTCCTGCAAGGGTTAATCTATTTGATGCTTTATAATTTAATGTTTATTTTACCTCTCATTATCATCTTTTCCACAATTGGAAATAATAAGATATTCGAAAAAATTAAGATGGCAAATAATCAAAATTTTACTAAGATAAAACTTATTATGGGTTTAAGTATGACAATTTCTGCAATCTTACTTTTATTTTGGTTAATAAAATAAGGAGAGATTATGTTTGATCAAAAAAAGTTTCCGATGGTAATGGCTCAGTTTTCAACACTACTGTCATTAGTTTGCGGACTATTAGTCTGGATCGCTCCAGGGCTTTTAATTGGTTTAATTAAACCAATTACTCATGGTATGGATTGGGATTTAATTTGGAAACCGTCAATTACTTTCGGCAGCTTAATTTTGGGTCTAATTGACGCGTTTGTTTTATCCTATATTCTAGCTTGGATCTTCGCTAAAATCTACAACAGCCTAAAATAATTTAAGTATCTCTATCGTTGCCGGCGCGTTTTACCCCTTTACCGGCTTTTTGCTCTCCCCAACCATAGCCGCCGCTGCCATGGCTTTTTCCTCAGTCTCTGTTGTCCTTAATTCCCTGGTGATGAAAAGATATAAATCATAACTATTCATAACTATACGAAAAATCAGTAATGTCGATCATCTTTATTGTTTTTTGAATGTAGTATTTAAATAGCGATCGATTATTAAATACTACATTATTACGTTTTATAGGTTTTATTCTATTTTTTATGGTCAGGTAGCCTATAATAAAATATCGCTCAACGGTAATCTAAATAAATCAGAAATTTTAATAATAATTTAGGTCTATAAAAATTGTTTTATATTAAAATTTTTTAAAAGTTTTTCCTGCTGAGGCAAATATCCAGTATTTAGGTAAGCAACATAAGGTGAAATGCCTAAATTTTGTGCAATTACGGCAATTTCTTCTTCACATTCGTAAGGAATTACCCATAAACTTTTTTGGATCTGTCTAAAATCCAAATTAGTTAATTTTCTTCTGAAAAAATCTCGCTCCTTCTTTTTATTTTCTGGTATATCGTAGCTTACAAGATGCCAAATATTATTCCATTCATCAGGCTTTCTGATAGCAATATCTTCAATCTGGATTTTCCTCAGTAATTCCAGCCCCCTTGGAGTTAATTTAATTTTGTCTCCAAATAAATATACAACATCTTTTTCTGCCAAACGATTAATAATATTTTTATTGTAATATTTTTGAAAACGGTTTTTGGGTTTTAATAGTTTGATTATATTTGGAACTGCTATTGCTGAAGCTAAAATCAAACATTGTCCGATAATTTTAAGAGTTTCTTTTTGATTTTCTGATAATCTAAATTTATTCATATTTGATAATAATTCTACAAAATTTTTATGATAAAATTATTTTGTTTTCGTTATTTATCCAACTTCAATCGGTCATTAAACAATTTAATTTATATCTGCAGATTGTTAGATGTCGTAATTAGTATGCTATAGCGTATTAATTATAACAAATTTTATTTACTTGCCGATTTCTATCTCCCGGCTTTTAACTTCTTTAGCGAATATTTCTTGAGCAGTTTTGGTAAAGTAGATATTGGATTTTCGAAATTCCAAAACCTCTCGTGGAGTTCGATTATACGATTTAGCATCAGAATAAAGTTGATCGGCAAATACATCGGACAAAGTATCTGCATCAATTAAGAGTTTCTGTTCAAAATCTAGATCCTTCGGCTCAACTAAGCGATGAGCTTGAATAATTTTAATAATTCGATCAATTCTTTCGTCGGAATAGTCACATTTCGATAAAACTTTTTTTGTAAGTGGTGGATTATGAAAAATATGTAGCCGAATAGCTTCTTGCTTCATATCTTTGGGTAAATCCGGGAGTTGATATTCATCGGGAACATCGTGCCAACCCAGATCGTGACATAGCGCCGCGGCCAACATAGTTTCTGGATCACCACCCTCCTTCTCTAGAAGCATTTCCATTGCACGAGTAACAGTTAGGGTGTGTAAAACATAATCTTTGCGAATTACTTTTTCAAGAATCTCTACAGCCATTTGCTGAATTTTTTCTAATTTTTCATTAAGATTTTCATTGTTATGAATTTTTTCACTCATAATTCCTCCGATTGATTATTTTGGTAATTTGGACCTGCCCGATAAGCCACGCTAATGTTGACATTTGGGGCACCAATAGGTGCCGCGGCCGGCGAGTTTGAATTTTGCAATTTTGCCGCCACATTTTGCAGGACACGGCTCCCCCTCCCTGTCATAAACCAAAAGTTTTTTGTAATAATCACCCGTTTTGCCTTCCAATGTCACATAATCGTCGGCAGAAACTCCTTGATATTTGATGGCAAGTGGTAAAATTTCACAAATAGCATCAAATAAATTTTGGAAATCTTTATCCGACAATGTGCTGATTTTTCGATCTGGTCGGATCCGGGCGTGGAAACATGCTTCTGCCGCATAGATATTGCCTAACCCTGCCACAACGGATTGATCCATTAAAACTGGTTTGATAGGTTTATTTTTATGCCTTAATAGATTGTCCTTGAATATTTCTATGGTAAAATCTTTACCAAGTGGCTCAGGTCCAAACTTTTCACTTTCAGTATTTAACTCTTTGCTATTAACTATCTTAATCCAACCAAACTGACGTATATCATTAAAATATAACTTCGAGCCGTTAGTAAATTCGATAATTATATGGCTATATTTATTTGGAACCGCTAAATTAAATGGTGGTATAGGGTGGCCGCCCCCAAAACTGCCGCGTTCGTCAACAAAAATTAATTGCCCGGTCATTTTAAGGTGAATTAACAGATGTCTTTTATTTGATAAGTCAATTACAATTATTTTAGCTCTTCGAGTAATTTTAGTAATTTGTTTACCAATTATATCGCTTGGGTTACCATAAAATAATTTTGGCTTATTTATTAAAATATTTTTAATTACAAGTCCTTCAACTTTTTGTGTCAATTGACGTTTAATTGTTTCTACTTCGGGTAATTCCGGCATATTATTATTGTATTATATAAATATGATATAATATTTTAGACATATTCTAAAGGGGGTATTACTGATGCTGGAAGTTTCTCAAGCATTTGCACCTTCACAAACTTATACATTAACCGATGAAGAAAGAGATAAAATCAAACGAATTGTTTGTGATTCTGAAAATATTTTTCAACTATATATTACGTTAGTCGATAACCAGTCATTAAATTTTTTATTTAATGACTGGGAGGGATTATCGATCTGCATTCAGATTGAACTGCATTGTTTGAGACAAATTGAATTATATTATGATAATATGACAAATGGAAATAGTTGTATCAGAATCTTTAGCGCAACTTTTTTGGGAACTATTCCTTTTAATATATTTTTAAAAGAGAAAGATGAAAACTATTCTAGAAATTTCATAATTTATCTAACAAAATACTTCCTGAAGGCTTATGAAGCTCTAATAGAATTCGAATACCAGCGCTGTTTAATTGCGCCATATATTCAAAGGATATTAACCTATATTTATTATTCGCTAACGAAAAAATATTATCTGAAGCTTTCAAATTCTATTAAAATAATGATAGCCCACCCAGTTAACACGGGGTTTTTAAATACACTTGTTTATTAATTGTTAAACAAATTAATATTAATTTAATCGCATAATGATTTTTCCACAATATACATCATATCTTAAGTACTATAACTCATACGTTCGTAGATGAGTAAGTTATCCCCAATATCTTCTGTTGACACGAATATTTAAGCTTTGTAATCTAAAATTGTTATGATGGCAAAAGGAGGAAAGTTCTAAAGCTTATGCTGATGGCTACAGCTATCAGCAAACTAATCTTTATCCTCCTAGGCAATAGCTTAGGATATGCAACTTTTGAGCTATCAAACATGAAATAAAATTTACGATGAAAATTGGTTAAAATAATAGCTTTTATTGAGCATGTTAACCGATAAAACGATCTCAAAAAAATTCAGTTATGTAGATAACTTACTATTAAATGTAAGGGTATTGAAGTTATCTAAAAACAAGATTATAGAAAGATTTTAAGGAGAGAATATGATAAAAATAACAAAAAAACTAGTAATATATGCCGCCACATTGGCGCTTGTATTTCAAGGTTTTTTTAATTTCAGTTTTATTAGTATGCAAAAAGCTTACGCAGCGACAAACAATGTATATATTAATGAATTCGTATCAAACCCAGATTCAACTATAGATTATGGGTGCGGAATTGGAAAAGAATGCGTTGAGCTCTACAATGATGGTATTACAATCCAATCGTTAGCGGACTGGTATATCACCGATTTAGACGGCAATATTAAATATAATTTTACCTTACCGGATTCAATCCCTGCTAAGGGATATTTTGTGATAAGTATGGGGAGCACGACCTTAAATAATGATGATGACGGGTTAATTTTATATGATACCGATGGCGTTGATCCATATGTTGATTCTGTAAGATACGGCGCAATTCCAACACATATGATGCCCGCACCAACGAAAGGAAAGTCAGCAAGCCGAGTTTATGATGGGGCTAGTTGTTGGGCATCCAGCACTCCGTCAACCATTGGACTTTCAAATGGCAATATCTCATTACCAGAACTGCCAACAAATGCGTTTATATCTGCAAATACTGGTAGCAATCCAGTAAATACGATTAATAAGAATAATTATAATAATATTAGAGTTTCTGTTACGCTTCCAGAAACATCTTTAACCGAAAACTCGGTTACTGCGGTAATTTCAACTCCATTAAAACCATCTGGTGGTACATATTTTTCGACTAATTCTGCTCATCCGGTATCAAATGGGGCCACTACCCTAGACATTACAAACTTAAATTCTAATTATGCGGGCATACCAGATGGAACCATAAAAGTTGGCGCCTATGTTTCAAACGCCAATGGTGAATCTTCGGAATATTTTGTCGGTACTGATGCGATTAAAGATACCGTAAATCCAAATCCTGCAACAGCAGCATCTGTTGCTTCGGGAGTAAATAATAGTGCAAATGTAATTAATAGTTTTAATAAGACTGCTGTTTCTGCAAATGTAACACTACCAGATAACTCGCTTACTTCCGATAATGTAACTTTAGAATTTTCTGATAGTACCAACTCCTTGAGTTACAATCATGCTGGATTAAACGGAACTGGATCTATTACATTTGCCAGCCTTGATCTTCACACGCTAAATGATGGCAATATTACAGTTTCCTCTTTTATTACAGACGCAGCCGGAAATAAATCAACAACTTTTCAGGGAGTAACAGTACTCAAAGATACAATAGCCCCAACTGGAACAATTTCAATTAATAGCAATGCTACAAACGCCAATAATGCTAATGTAACTCTTGGTTTAACAGCAACAAACGATACTGCATTAATGGAATTTTCAACTGATAATGTCACTTACTCGAACCCAGAAGTATTTAATACTTCAAAAACATTTTCTCTTCCAGTCGGAGACGGAACAAAAACTGTATACGTAAAATTTATTGATAACTCTGGGAATATCAGCGGTGAATATCATTCCAATATTATACTTGATGTCACATATCCTCTAGTTGACGTTGGCGCCGATATTGCTGCAAACTCTCAAATATCAAGAACTGCCACAGTTGATGGTGCAATAAGCGGGGTTGCTTCATATTTATGGTCAAAAGTTAGCGGCCCAGGAACTATTACATTTGGATCTGCAAATTTAGGCACAACAACAATGCTGGCATCTCAAGATGGATCATATGTAATTAGACTAACAGTTACAGACAACGCAGGAAATACTAATTACGACGAAATGACTTTAACATGGGACACAACTGCCCCGACTGGCACAATTACAATTAACAATAAAGCAACTGTTTCAAGCACTAATAATGTTGCTTTAACACTTACTACCGATGATGCCGCATGGATGATGATTAGCAATGCCGTAGACTTTGCAGGCGCAGGCTGGCAAACATTTAATGCATCCAAGTCTTGGACATTAGACGCAACAAACGGTACAAAAGCAGTGTATGTTAAATTTAAAGATGCGGTTGGTAATATTTCACAAGCTTATTCTGATTCAGTAACCTTAGATTCTAATATTAATTCTGTTGTCACAAACAATATTGGTGTCGGAAATCAGACTTTAAGCCCTTCTGGCGGATTAGAAATTATAGCTGATGGATTAACGACAACAACGTTAACCACTGCGACATATACTCAAAATCCTGGTTCAAGTATGCCTACAGGTATCAACGCCTTTGGGAAATATTACGAAATGGCATTTGACTCTTCTACCTCTGTTTCCTGGCCGGTATTAGTAAAAATATATTACACGTTAGCTGATTTAAATGCTGCGGGAATTTCAAGCGAAAGCCAATTAATGGGTATTTATTACTGGGATACTCAGTCTTTGGCTTGGAAGTTATATGCAAATACTGGAGTAAATACTAACGATGTTATTATTAATAACATTTCGTATGCTGGATATGTTTGGGCCATGGCAGATCATTTTACTCCAATAATAATTGGGTCTGATATTACTGCCCCAACAAAACCTGCTAACTTCACTGCCACATCTGGTGATGGAAAAATATCTCTTAAGTGGGAAAAAGTTTTAGATGCTCAAGGTTATTACGTTAGGTATCGCGAGGGCACTTCAATAGATGATAAGGCATATACAACCGTATATTTATCTGGAAATAACACTCTTTCTACAGAGATTACTGGACTAAAAAATTCTACTCTTTATGAGTTTGGAATTCAGGCTATTGACTTAGCAAACAATAAGAGCGAGTGGGGTGTAATTGTAGCATCCCCCGTTGCTTCTGAAACTACTCAAGTCGCGATCTCCCAGGCTCCGCTTACTTCAACTACATCAAGATCAATTGCTAGCTCAACCACTAAAAATTCAGAAGGTCAGGTAGAAATTACCACCAATCCAAATGGCCCTGAAGTTACTGTTGCTGGGCCAACCGACGAGGAAGGTAAAATCAAAGCTGAACAATCAAGCACAACAAACTGGACAAGATTTTGGGTTACAATAGCTATTCTGCTTGTTGCATTTGGTGCAGGATATGGCGGATATTATGGATATCAAGCGCTCCTAGTAAAAGAAGAAAATCCAAAAGGAAAATCTAAAAAACCAGAAAAACCAACCTCGGGAAGATGGTAAGACTATACTCTAAAATAAAAAAGCGCCCAAAGGCGCTTTTTTATTTTAGAGTGCGTGTGTAATAAATATTTGATATAATTGTATTATGAAAGAGAAAATATCAAAAATATGGCAAAGTTTTTTAAATAATTCAACAAAGGTAATAATCCTTCTTGTAATAATTTATATATTTTTCAATATTGGTAAATCAATTTATAAAAATTGGCAGGTAAATCAAAGAAATGAAAAAATTAAAAACGAAATTTCTGCGCTAACAGATGCAAACGAATCATTAAAAAAGGAGATTACCTATTTTCAAACTCAAGAATTTAAAGAACTTGAGGCTAGAAAAAAATTGGGTTTAAAAAAACCTGACGAAAAGTTGGTATTGATTCCCGAAAATGTTGACAATAGAAAAAACTCTGGATCTTTAATAAATTCAAGCAGTCAGAATGCAAGTACACAAAAAAATATTTCTAACCCTGCAAAATGGTTTAAATATGTTTTTAAGTCCTGAGTTTTTTATTATTGACTAATGTTAAAATATCTAATATAATAAATATAGAAAACCAGGGGTTTTAGCCGGGTTTTTTAATTACATGTCGCGGGGTAGAGTAGCCTGGTAACTCGCGGGTCTCATAAGCCCGAGATCGGAGGTTCAAATCCTTCCCCCGCTACCATTTCACTCTGTTTAATGTAAACTAGAAACAAAATACGTTAGATGCGAGCTAAAAACATATTCAGAGGAAGTTTACCCTGACCACAACAAAGGGCTCTATAGCTCAATGGTAGAGCGACGGAATCATAATCCGCAGGTTGGAGGTTCAAATCCTCCTGGAGCCACCATTGGATTCATTTAAATTTTAAAATGCATGAATAATAGAACTAAAACATTAAATTATATAATAATCATAATATTAGTAGCGCTTTTGGGCTATAGTTTTATGTCTTTTAAAAATCAAGCTCCTAAAACTATCACTATGTCTGATTTAACCAAAGATATTAATGACAAAAAAATTGAAAAAATAATTGTGAATGGAAACGAAATTACTGCAAATATTATTGGGGGCGGACAAGAAAAAACATTTAAAGAATTGGGAGTTGGATTAAACCAATATGGAATTACTACCGATAAAGTAGCAATCGAAATTAATAATCCCGATAAAAATAGCATGTGGTGGAATTTGGCTACAATATTCTTACCATTTGTTTTGGTTGCATTATTTTTATGGCTAATAATGCGCCAAGCCCAAGGCAATAACACCAAGGCCCTCTCTTTTGGTAAAAGCAATGCAAAAATGTTCAGCCCAACTGATAAAAAAACTACCTTTAAGGATGTGGCTGGCGCCGAAGAGCCAAAACAGGAATTAATGGAGATTGTTGAATTTCTTAAAAATACTGGAAAATTTAAAGCAATAGGTGCCGAAATTCCCAAGGGCGTTCTTCTTTTTGGTCCTCCTGGTACCGGCAAAACATTACTAGCTCGTGCTGTTGCCGGCGAAGCAGGAGTTCCATTTTTTACAATTTCCGCATCAGAATTTGTAGAAATGTTTGTTGGGGTCGGCGCAAGCAGAGTGCGCGACATGTTTGAAAAAGCAAAAAGAAACGCACCATGCATTTGTTTTATTGATGAACTCGATGCCGTTGGTAGACAACGAGGAACAGGCCTTGGCGGATCACACGACGAGCGCGAACAAACATTAAATCAAATATTGGTTGAAATGGATGGTTTTGAAGCAAATTCCGGCGTGGTTGTTATGGCAGCTACCAATAGACCAGACGTTCTTGATCCGGCCTTGCTTCGCCCGGGCCGTTTTGATAGACGAGTTATGCTTGATTTGCCAAACCTAAATGATAGGCTTGAAATATTAAAAATCCATTCCAAAAATAAACCGATGGAAAAAAATACCAATTTAAAAACTGTCAGCAGATCTACAGCTGGTTTTTCTGGAGCTGATTTGAAAAACGTTATGAATGAAGCCGCGATTCTAGCAGCGCGTCAAGCTCATAAAGAAATTCACCAAAGTGACCTTCATGAAGCAATGGAAAAGGTCATGATGGGACCAGAAAAGAAATCTCAAGTTTTATCCCAAGAGGAAAAAAAGATAACAGCATATCATGAAGGCGGGCACGCAATAGTTGCCAGCAGACTTGAAAAGTCAGATCCAGTACATAAAGTATCGGTTGTTTCACGCGGCATGGCCCTTGGTTACACTTGGACGCTTCCAACCGAGGACAAACATTTATATTCTAAGAGTAAATTCAATGATGAAATCAGCCAGCTTCTTGGAGGCTGGGCATCAGAAAAAATTATTTTTGGCGAAACCACAACTGGCGCACAAAACGACCTAAAACGAGCGAGCCGGCTAGCCAGAGACATGGTAACGGTTTATGGTATGAGTGATAAACTTGGTCCAATTGCCTTTTCGGAACGCGAAGAGCTGGTATTTTTGGGCAAAGAGCTTGGCGAGCACAAAGTACTTTCTGAAAAAGTTGCAGCAGATATTGATGCTGAGGTTGCAAAAATTTTGGATGACAACAAAATTCGTACGCTCGAGATTCTTAATAAAAACAAATCTGTGCTCGAAGAACTCGCAACAAAATTATTAGAGTCTGAAACCATTGAAGGCGAAGAGCTAGACAAACTTCTTGGCGTAAAAAAGCAAGAAGAAAAAAAAGATGAAATATAAAGTTCTTTTTTTAATATGTGACAAGCAATTTGGTGGCGGCAGTCGTCATCTTTTTGATTTAATTAGCAGTCTTGATAAAAAAAAGTTTGAACCGGTGCTGATTTGCGACAATCCAAAACTTTCAGACAAACTGTCTGGTTCTATTAGAACTTATAATATTAATGCAAAAAATATTTTAGATAATAATGCAATCGCAAAGATTGAAGAAATATTAAAAGAAGAAAACCCAGCTATTATGCACCTGCATTCAACCAAAGGAATGATTTTAGGAATAAAAGCTAATAAAAAATTAAGTATCCCCGTAATCTATACAGAACATCTGTTCGCTAAAAATTATTTACCAAAAAACAGGCTTATCCATTATTTACAGTTAATTACATTAAAAAAGATCTCTAATAAGGTTGATAAGATAATCGCAGTATCAAATGCTGTTAAAAATTATCTTGTTGATAAAAATGTGTTTCCGTCAGATAAGATTGAGGTAATTCATAACGGAATTTTAATTCCCCAAAAAACTAATAATGTTAAAGATGAAAATGAAATTAAAATCGGTTCAATCGGGACGCTTAATAAATTAAAAGGTTTTGAATATTTAATTAGCGCCATGAAGTTTATTAAGAATGATATTAAGCTTGAAATTGTTGGGGATGGACCGGAAAAAAACGATTTAATAAATCTAACTAAAAAACTGAATTTATTCAAAAGGATAAGTTTTATATATAAAACCGAAAACATAAATAAACTATTATCGTCTTGGCAAATTTATTGTCAGCCATCACTCTCAGAAACTTTTGGCTTAGCTCTAACCGAAGCTATGGCAAACAGACTTGCGGTAGTCGCGAGTGATGTTGGTGGGATTCCAGAAATTATAGGTGAAAGTGGAAAATATGGAATCTTGGTTAATGTAAAGAAACCCGAAGAAATTGCCGAATCTATTAATAGATTGTTGAATAACCCCGAACTTCGTATTAAAATGGGGCTAAAGGCATCAAAAAGAATCCAGAACAATTTTTCTCTTAATCTAATGATAAATAGGACTGAAAAACTTTATGAAAAAATTATTAAAGCAGGCGCTTAGTATAAATTTACTAAGAAAAACTCTTGGTTGGGAAATTTTTGGTCAAGCCATTAAGTCGAATTTACATTTTCAAATTATTGATAATCCGCAAAATTTGCTTGCACCCACAACTGATAAAATCAAAGTTCTTGTACTTTCACCCCACGCCGATGATGATGTTTTTGCAATTGGTGGAAGCCTTCATATGCACAGTAAAAACGGTGATATTATAACTGTTTTATATTTTTGTGATGGCTCAAAAGGCACACCAGAAGGCATTAGGGATAGTTCATTGATTACTAAACGCAAAAAAGAAGCTCAAGATGCCGCAAAAATTATTGGAATAAATGAAATGATTTTTTGGGGATATAAAGATGGAATGCTTACCTCGAATGCAACATCAATTAAGGGGCTCGCTAACTTAATTGATGAAATTAAGCCACATATTATTTATTTACCAAGCATATTAGACAATCACCCCGATCACCTTGCGGTTAATGATATATTTTATAAAAGTATTGCAATTGATACTAAACTTGAGAAACACACTGCAAAAGTAATAGCCATGTATGAACTTTGGACACCAATTTTTCCAAATAGAATAGTAAATATCACTGATTCAATTAATAATAAGCGCGATGCAATAGCTTGTCACCAAAGTCAATTAAAATCCAGAAATTATGACAAAGCCATGATTGGATTAAGCCAATATCGAGCCGAAACCTGTGGGATAAAAGGGTATGGCGAAGCCCTTTTTGCCTGTAATTTGAAAATCTACAAAAAACTATATGAAATATTAGAAATATAATATTACCATCAATGCTCCGGGATCGTCTAATGGTAGGACGGCTGCCTCTGGAGCAGTTAATCATGGTTCGAATCCATGTCCCGGAGCATTGATGATAATTAAATAATAATACAAGTACTATAAATTTATTTGCATATATCATATTTTACTGATAAGATTTCTATTATAAAACGCTCATTGAAAACTTAAGGAAGGTGATAACGTGCCAAATCGATTTGACAAGGATATGGTTCCTTCGCAATACGACTTACTGGAAACACATTTTGCAATTAAGTGTGGTGAATATATTTGTACTTTGTATATCGCAACGTATGAAACAAACGATCACGAGCATCCTCCAATTGTATATTTTTATAAAGAGTGGTCGTCTAATGATTCTGATGATGGCGACGTGATTAATCCTATTAGTGAAATCTTGGATGAAGATGAAATACCTTATGAATTTTTTTCACCAATTGATAGGGCTTTAAGTCGAGCGCTTGACGCAACCACACAAAGATTGCAAAGCAACGGAAATATATTAAGTGTAAGCGACTTCGAGAAAGTAAAAAATGGTCAGTACTTTTACGATCTATGCTCTTTCCTTGAAGATAGGGCTAGGTGTTCATTTTGGTATGTTATATCTGGAATATGTCCCAGCGAGGAAAAAGGCTTTTTCAAGTGTAAAAGTTGTTCTCATTTTAACAGTATGCTGCCTCAAGAAGAAATTGCAGTTGAACGTATAAGTCCGGGCTTATGCTCTGCAATTGATTGGGGAGAAATTAAAGACTGGGACATTGCTGTTCTGATTGAACTACCGCTCGAAGATTGGTTGGCATATATTCAAGTTGAATTAATGCTTGGACTCGACGAAGACGTGTTTTCGTTTGAAGGCTGGAGCGAAATTATAATCACCAGAGCGAATACTAACCAGATAATAGATAGTAAAGTTCAATCTCTACTAGAGCAAAGAATGGAACCAGAAGAAAGTAATGAAGATTTTTTTGACATAATACCCAAAGACCCATAATAGGGTCTTTTAAAATATTTAGCGTTGACATATGCTCAAACATATGATAAGATAACTAAACACGATAAATCGTTCTATAGACCAGTAAATAATAATTAATTATTCCTATGTTCTGTACAGCTTTTCATCGAATAACAGATCAAAAAAAATTATTAATTTTGGCATAATGGTAAAAATGGGGGTCTAATTTCCTAATATTTGCTCAATAATTTTCTTTTTAATTGTTTCTCTCAGGCCTCTGTGAATTTTAACTTTTTCTTTAAGGTGGGAGAAACTTCC
>Ga0172368_10000841_pt1 | contig 43455 bp, 36 predicted proteins | sample Lak11m_FD_114540 | JGI IMG/M metagenome (GOLD analysis project Ga0172368, IMG submission 114540) | Freshwater microbial communities from Kabuno Bay, South-Kivu, Congo - kab_022012_11m | ecosystem: Environmental > Aquatic > Freshwater > Lake | place: Democratic Republic of the Congo: South-Kivu... | reverse complement strand
TCGGTTTAAACTGAAAAGGTAATACAAAAAATGAAATTATTTTTTCGTCCATTTCCTCTAGTTGATCCTTTCGTCACCGATTTAAACCATATTAATTCCAGCACATCAAAAAAAGATTTAGCCCTGATTTTTCGTAATTCACTATTCCCTTTTCTCTGGCAGTTATTCATTGTTGATTGATCGTTGATTGATCGTTCAATGGATTAAGTTAATAAAGTAAAACTAAAAATTGGCAGTGAACAGAGAATAATGAAGAGTGAAGAGTTTTGGGAGCATTCGTCATTCGTCATTCATCATTCGTCATTCGTTTCTAAAGATCCCCAGGATCTCCCCATAATAAACCATGTGAAAATCTTTCATCGGGTAGTATCTTTTGATAATTCCCGGGTCAAGTGCTGCGGGATCAAGCAGGTGCTCATGAACGATCCGGCATTCAAAATGAATGGTCGCTTCAGCAATAAAAAAGGCATCTGCCCTGATGCATTTTTCAATGGTCAGTTCACAGATAGCAAACTTATTGGTGTTGCGGCCCGACCTGGTCCCGCAGATATTCAACGCATCGCGGTACTGATGGGGCAGGATACAAACCGAGAAGTCTTTCACGGATTCCATCAGGGTATATGTATGACGTACCGGCCTGACCATCACCGTGATGATGCGCTTGCTCCAGATATGCCCGACAGTGGCCCAACCGATGGTCATCGGGTTTGGCGGATCCCCGGCAACCAGCAGTATCCCGTCGCCGGCGAGTTTGTCGAGTGTTTTGTGAAGAACATCGAATAATTCAACCTCTTTTCGCATAATTGTATAATTTTGAAATTCAAAATTACTTTAATTCACCAATTCCATACAACGATGAGCCGAATAAAAGCCAGTATGTTACTTTTTGTGTTTCTGACTTCCGTCCAAACCGGGGGAATGGCCCAGAATGACAAAAAAGATATTTCTCTTGAGGATATATTTAAAAACCGGAAGTTCTCTTCAAAGGGAAGTCCGGGTGTTACACCGATGAATGACGGAGATCATTACTGCCAGCTTAAAAAGGACAGTCTGAATGTGTACGATTACGCAACCGGCGGGTATTCCGGCACGGTAGTGACTTCGGGCCAGTTGGTCCCTGCCGGCGATACGGTGGCTATTCCGATGTATGGTTTTGAATTCAGTGGTGATGAAACAAAAATTTTGTTTTCGGCTGATGAAGAGGCCATTTACCGCAGATCATCCAAGGCAAATTATTATATTTTTGACAAAAAGCCGGGGATCATATTTCCACTTTCAAAATCCGGCAAACAACGGCTCGCCACATTCTCCCCCGATGGATCAAAGATCGCTTTTGTAAGAGACAACAACATTTTTATCACCGATATCTCCTCAGGCATCCCGGATCCGGAATCACGTATCGAGTCAAGGATCACTAACGACGGTAAGCCCAACGAAATCATCAACGGTGCGACTGATTGGGTGTATGAGGAGGAATTTGAGTTTTCGCAGGCGTTTGCATGGTCTCCCGACGGGAAAAAGATCGCGTTTTACAAGTTCGATGAAACCAGGGTGAAAGAGTACGAGTTGACCTATTACGGTGATCTTTATCCGGAGCAGTACAAATACAAGTATCCGAAAGCAGGGGAAAATAACTCAACCATTGGCGTTTACATCTATGATCTGGAATTGAAAAAGATCATTCCCGTGGATATCGGTAAAGACACCGACATCTATATTCCCCGGATCAAATGGACAGAGGATGCCAATACGCTTGCCCTCTACCGGATGAACCGCCACCAGAACAAGCTTGAATTACTGTTGTCAAATGCTTCAACCGGCAGTACAAAGGTGATCTATACAGAAGAGAACAAGTATTATATTGAGATCAACGATCACTGGCATTTCATGAAAAACAAAAGAGAGTTCCTTTTTTCCAGTGAAAAAGACGGGTACAGGCACCTTTACATCTGTGATATTTCCGGCAAACCGATCCGTCAGTTGACCAAAGGCAATTTTGATGTGCTTGATGTGCTCGGCGTTGACGAAAAGGCCGGTCTTGTCTATTATTCGTCGACGGAGACCTCGCCGGTTGATAAAGATATTTGTTCCGTCAGCTTCATTGATGGGAACAAGGTCAGGCTAAATGCAAGACCAGGCGGAAATTCTGCGGAATTTAATAAGACCTTTACCTATTATATCGGGCGTTGGTCCGACATAAATACACCCCCCTACATTGCAGTTTACAAATCGGATGGAACTGAAGTACGTATGTTGCAGGACAATGCCAAGCTCAAAGAGACCATGGCCGACTATCGCTTCAGCAAGGCTGAATTTTTCAGTTTCAACACCGCAGATGGATTGGCCATCAATGGATTGATGTTAAAACCTCCTGATTTTGATCCTGCAAAGAAATATCCTGTCCTTTTTACGATTTACGGAGGCCCAGGTTCGCAGACCGTAAACAATACCTGGGGAGCGGTATCATCGTGGAACCAGTTATGGGCGCAACATGGCATTATCGTTGTTTCTGTCGATAACCGAGGGACCGGAGGCAGGGGAGAGGAATTCAAAAAATGCACCTATCTCCAGTTAGGGAAATATGAAACCCTTGATCAGATTGATGCTGCCAGGTATCTCGGTACACTGGGATATGTGGATAAGACCAGGATCGGGATGTGGGGATGGAGTTTTGGAGGTTACCTCACTCTTTCATGCCTGACCAAGGGGGCAGATTACTTCAGCTTTGGAATTGCTGTGGCTCCTGTGACAAACTGGAAATATTATGATAACATTTACACGGAACGCTTTATGAGGACACCAAAGGAGAACAATGAAGGATATGAGGACAACTCCCCCGTGAATCATGCAGAGAAGCTGAACGGAAAGCTGCTTCTTATTTGTGGGATGGCTGATGATAACGTTCATCCGCAGAATTCGTATGACATGGTGACTGCACTGGTCGGAGCCGGCAAGCAATTTGAGTCCCAATTCTATCCAAACAGCAATCACGGGATCTATACAGGCAAAAACACAAGTTTCCATCTTTATAAACGAATGACCGACTATATCCTGAACAATCTATAAGAAATAGAGTTTTAAGTGTTAAGTGTTAAGTGTTAAGTGGTGGCTTAGCTGTAAATTGTCCATTGTCCATTGTCCATTGTCAATTGTCAATTGTCAAAGTTTCATTTGGAAATCAGAAATAAACGTTGTACTTTTGCAGCCCTTTAAAAGAATTATTATTCACATTAATAAGAAAGAGAGCGAAAAGCATGATTATTGTCCCTGTTAAAGAAGGTGAAAGCATTGACAGATCTTTGAAGAAACTGAAACGTAAATTTGAAAAAACCGGCGTTGTAAAGGAACTTCGCGAACGTCAGAAATTTACAAAACCATCCATCAAACATCGGGAAGCGGTCAATAAGGCCATTTACATTCAGAAGATCCAGGACGCTGAAGCCGCCAGGTAGCAGCAATTATAATATCAAAGAAGAAATTTTGCCTGCGGTAAATTTTTATTGTATATTTACCAGATGATTGGTTAACGGCAAAATTTCTTCTTGTTTTTTTGTGACCGGTGAAACAACGCTTTCTTGCATACCTGCAATACGAAAAACGGTATTCCTCCCACACCGTAACTGCTTACCGGATCGATCTGGATCAGTTTTTCGAGTACCTTCACCAACATTACAACATCACTGATATTCTTGAAGTTACCCATCCTATGATCCGTTCATGGCTTGTCGAAAGGATGGAACATGGTATTGGTACCAGGTCGATCAACCGCAAACTTACCACGCTCAAATCATTCTATAAATTTATGTTGCATGAAGGCGTTCTGACCATAAACCCAATGCAGAAGATCACTTCTCCTAAAATTTCCAAACGGTTACCGGTCTTTGTTGAAAAAGACAGGATGGAGATGTTGCTGGATCAGGTCGATTTCGGGGAAGGGTACCCGGGGATCCGGGACAAACTCATCCTGGAATTGTTTTACGCGACAGGCATGCGTCTGTCGGAACTTGTCAACCTGAAAGAAACTGATCTTGATTTTCACCATGATACAATAAAGGTTTTGGGCAAACGAAATAAAGAACGATTGATCCCGTTTAGTCATAAATTTGAAATCCTTGTGAAAGCGTATCTCGAAGAAAAAAACAGATCGTTTGGGAACACCAATGATTTATTTCTGACTGACAAGGGTAAACCAATTTATTCCAAACTGATTTATCGCATTGTTACCGGGTATTTACGCGAGGTAACAACCCTGGACAAGAAAAGTCCGCATGTGTTGCGTCACACTTTCGCAACGCATCTCTTAAATAACGGAGCCGAATTGAATGCAGTCAAAGAGCTTTTGGGTCATGCAAACCTTTCGGCGACCCAGATTTATACACACAACACAATTGATAAATTGAAGAGAATCTACAAACAAGCCCATCCAAAGGCATAAAAAAAGGAGGTTGGAATGAATGTTAAAATTAACTCTGTCCATTTCAAGGCTGACAGAAAACTGGAAGCCTTTATCAATGAAAGGCTGGAAAAGCTGCAAACCTTTTTCGAAGGGGTTATCGGCAGTGAGGTGATTTTAAAAATGGATAACAATGATGCACGAGAGAATAAAATTGCTGAAGTCCGGATTTTTATAAAGGGGTATGATCTTTTTGCCAAGAAGGAGGCGACCACATTTGAAGCGGCAATTGATCTTGCTTCGGAAGCATTGCGCAAACAAATTGTTAAACATAAGGAAAAAGTGAGAGGCGCCTAAACGGCCAATTGCGATATCATCAAAAAGGCAGCCATTTCAGGTTGCCTTTTTGATTTATGGAAATACAGTGTTTTCAAAGGTTTCGGAGTTCGGTACAGAATTTGTTAAAAAAAATCTTCTTTTTCCGGGGTTAATTTCAATAAATCCTTGTTTCGTATTCAAATAGTTCATACTTTTGCAGTCCTTTTCAAAAAAGGAAAAGATCGCCGATGTAGCTCAGCTGGTAGAGCAGCTGATTTGTAATCAGCTGGTCGGCGGTTCGAATCCGTCCATCGGCTCAGAGATCCGGTTCAAACGGAGTGTAGAACGGGTAGAAAATGTTCATTGAAACACTGATTAAAATTCACCATTCCCCGGCCCTGCTCTGACTGAATGGTGAGCAAACCGGGGGGATACCAGAGCGGTCAAATGGGGCAGACTGTAAATCTGTTGGCGCAGCCTTCGGAGGTTCGAATCCTCCTCCCCCCACACTCCTCGCGGAAGTAGCTCATTTGGTAGAGCGGAAGCCTTCCAAGCTTCAGGTGGCGGGTTCGAGCCCCGTCTTCCGCTCTTTTTTCGCCTTTGTAGCTCAGGGGTAGAGCACTTCCTTGGTAAGGAAGGGGTCAGCAGTTCAATTCTGCTCAAAGGCTCGCGTATCCGGGGGTAAAGGCGCACCATAGTGCGCCTCCACCACAGTTGAAAGAAAAAAGTACAGTAATCAGATAAATTGTAATTAAACTTGTAATTAAACTTTAATAAAATGGCTAAAGAAAAATTTTCACGCTCCAAACCGCATGTCAATGTTGGCACAATTGGCCACATTGATCATGGCAAAACCACGTTAACGGCTGCCATTACTTTAGTTTTGGCAGACAAAGGTTTATCCGAGTACAGGTCGTTTGATTCTATCGACAATGCTCCGGAAGAAAAAGCACGTGGAATCACGATCAACACGGCTCACATCGAGTATCAGACGGCTAACCGGCACTATGCTCACGTCGACTGTCCCGGTCATGCCGACTACATCAAGAACATGGTTACCGGAGCTGCCCAGATGGACGGCGCCATCATTGTTGTTGCTGCAACGGATGGACCAATGCCCCAGACCCGCGAACACATCCTGCTTGCACGTCAGGTCGGTGTACCCAAACTGGTAGTTTTCATGAACAAATGCGACAGTGTTGACGATCCGGAGATTCTCGAGATCGTTGAAATGGAAATCCGTGACCTGTTGACATTCTATGGTTTCGACGGCGCCAACACCCCTGTGATCCAGGGATCTGCCTTGGGCGGACTGAACAAGGAACCGAAATGGGTTGAAAAAATCATGGAACTCATGGATGCAGTTGACAGTTACATCCCATTGCCTACACGCGATGTTGACAAGCCATTCCTCATGCCGGTTGAAGACGTTTTCTCCATCACAGGCCGTGGAACCGTGGCTACCGGGAGAATTGAGACCGGCGTTATCAACACAGGCGATCCGGTTGACATCATCGGTATGGGTGCCGAAAAACTGAAATCAGTTGTGACCGGTGTGGAGATGTTCCGCAAGATCCTCGACCGTGGTGAAGCTGGTGACAATGCCGGCTTGTTGCTTCGTGGTATTGATAAAGACGCCATCCGTCGTGGTATGGTGATCGCGAAACCAGGGTCCATTACCCCGCATAAAAAATTCAAGGCTGAAATATATGTCCTGAAAACTCAGGAAGGTGGACGTCATACGCCGTTCCATAACAAATATCGTCCTCAGTTCTACTTCCGCACCACCGATGTTACAGGTGAAATTCATCTTCCGGAAGGTATTGAAATGTGTATGCCGGGTGATAACATCACCATTCATGTTGACCTGATATCCGAAATCGCCATGAGCAAAGGTCTTCGGTTTGCTATCCGCGAAGGAGGCCGTACTGTTGGCGCCGGTCAGGTTACTGAAATCCTTGACTAAAATAAAGTAGCGAAATAGCGAAATTGTTGAATAATTAAAGTTTAATTACACACGGGTGTAGCTCAACTGGTAGAGTGGCGGTCTCCAAAACCGTAGGCTGTGGGTTCGATTCCTACCACCCGTGCAAAAAATTAAATAAATGGCTAATAATAAAGTTGTCAATTATATTCAGGAAAGCTACGATGAGCTTATGCATAAGGTATCCTGGCCTACCTGGACGGAATTACAAGGAAGTGCCATTGTGGTTTCAGTTGCATCGCTGATCATCGCCATTATCGTATTTGCAATGGATGAGGTGTTTCGAAATATCCTTTTGCAATTCTACAAACTCTTTTAGTGCCTTCTGGGTTTATATAACTTAGGTTAAACCAATAAATCGAGTATCAATCTCATTATCAGCATGACTGAAGTAACCAAAAAATGGTACGTAGTGAGGGCTATCTCCGGGAATGAAAAAAAGGTGAAGCAATATCTTGAAAGTGAAATTGTTAACCATCAGCTTGGAGAATATATATCACAGGTACTTATTCCGACTGAAAAAGTTTACCTGATCCGGAATGGAAAGAAGGTGAGCAAGGAGCGGAACTACTTTCCCGGTTACGTTTTGATTGAAGCCACGTTAGTTGGTGAGATACCGCATATTATCAGGAATATCCCGGGAGTACTGGGCTTCCTTGGAGCCAAAGGAATTGCTCATCCGCTTCGTCCGTCGGAAGTGAAACGAATTCTTGGGAAATTCGACGAATTATCAGAGCAGGGTGAAGAGGTGAATATCCCGTTTATCGTCGGCGAAACAGTGACAGTCATTGACGGACCGTTCAACAGCTTCAGCGGCGTAATTGAAGAGATCAATGAAGAAAAGAAAAAACTGAAGGTGATGGTCAAGATCTTCGGACGTAAGACCCCCCTTGAACTAAGTTTCATGCAAGTACAAAAAGAGTAGTATTTATTTTTAGAGACGTACTGAGGTGCGTTTCAACACCAATCAGACAGCAAAATGGCAAAAGAAGTTAGTGGAATTATCAAGTTGCAGATCAAAGGAGCTTCGGCTAATCCTTCACCTCCGATCGGACCCGCTCTGGGTGCCAAGGGCGTGAACATCATGGAATTTTGCAAGCAATTCAATGCCCGTACGCAGGACAAGGCAGGGAAAGTCATCCCAGTTATCATCACGGTGTACCGCGACAAATCGTTTGACTTTATTGTCAAAACCCCTCCCGTTGCAGTGCAATTGATGGAAGTTTCAAAACTCCAGAAGGGATCTCCTGAACCAAACAGGAACAAAGTCGCATCGGTTACGTGGGAACAGGTACAAAAGATCGCGGAAGATAAAATGCCCGATCTGAATGCCTTCACACTGGAATCGGCCACGAAAATGGTAGCTGGAACAGCACGCAGCATGGGAATAACTGTAACAGGCACGGCACCCTTTAAACGTTAATTTTTAAAACAACAGGTTGTTTAAAAGACCTCATTAACAACACTTAAATACAATAACAATGATAAAGCTGACAAAAAAGAGGAAGGTTGCCTTGTCGAAAATTGACAAGAATACCGTTTATTCGTTGGCGGATGCTGCTGGGCTTGTAAAAGAGATCAGCAATACTAAATTTGACTCATCCGTTGATATTGACGTTCGTCTGGGGGTCGACCCCCGTAAAGCAAATCAAATGGTACGTGGCATCGTGACGCTTCCTCACGGTACCGGTAAAACTATCCGCGTGCTTGTGCTTTGTACTCCCGATAAGGAGGAAGAGGCCATGCAGGCAGGCGCTGATTTTGTAGGATTGGATGAATATGTTGAAAAAATCAAAGGCGGTTGGACAGATGTGGATGTTATTATCACCATGCCCAGTGTTATGGCCAAGGTTGGTGCACTCGGTCGGATCCTCGGTCCACGGGGATTGATGCCCAACCCAAAAACGGGGACTGTTACCATGGAGGTTGGAAAGGCCGTTAAAGAAGTAAAAGCGGGTAAAATCGATTTCAAAGTTGATAAGTTTGGAATTATTCATGCATCCGTCGCAAAGGTCTCCTTTGAAAAGGATAAAATTGTGGACAATGCCAGAGAACTTATCAACACCATTATCAAACTGAAACCATCCTCGGCAAAGGGTACCTATGTTAAGAGCATTTATATGTCGAGTACCATGAGCCCCAGTGTTCCGGTCGATCCCAAATCAGTTACCGCTTAACGACAGAAATCTGAGAGATAACTATCATGAAAAAAGAAGAAAAAAACCAGTTTATTGATACCCTGGCAGAGCAGCTTAAAGGAGCCAACTCCTTTTACCTGGCAGATACTTCTGATCTGAATGCGGAAACGACAAGCAGACTCAGAAGAACCTGCTTCAAACGCAATGTTCAGTTAAGGGTGGTTAAAAATACGTTGTTGCAGAAGGCCATGGAGCGGTCAGGAAAGTCTTTTGAAGAGTTTTTTCCGGTTTTAACAGGACCAACCTCGATTATGTTTTCAGAGGCTGCGAATGATCCGGCAAAACTGATCAAGGAATTTCGTAAATCCACGCTCAAACCCAGTCTGAAAGGCGCCTATGTGGAAGAATGTATCTACCTCGGCGACAATCAACTGAATGTCCTGATCCACATCAAATCGAAATTCGAATTGATCGGCGACCTGATCAGCCTGTTACAATCCCCGGCAAAGAATGTTCTTTCGGCTTTACAGTCGGGCGGAAACAAACTTTCAGGAATTGTAAAGACCTTATCAGAAAAACCTGCATAACAGAATTTTTACCAAAACAGTAATTTTATTAGTAATAACCGTTCCGACAAACTGGAACACAAATAGTAACAAAAATGGCAGATTTAAAAGCTTTTGCAGAACAGTTAGTTAATTTGACAGTGAAAGAGGTTAACGAATTAGCAAAGATTCTGAAGGATGAGTATGGAATTGAACCAGCAGCAGCAGCGGTAGCCGTTGCAGCAGGCCCGGCCGCTTCCGCCACACCCGAAGCTGAAGAAAAGAACACGTTCGACGTGATCCTCAAATCAGCAGGTCAGGCTAAGTTAGCCGTTGTGAAATTAGTAAAGGAACTAACCAGTCTTGGCTTGAAAGAGGCAAAGGAATTAGTAGATGCTGCACCAAAACCTATTAAGGAAGGTGTTTCGAAAGATGAAGCTAACGCTTTAATGATTCAATTAAAAGAGGCTGGTGCAGAGGTTGAAATTAAATAAGACATCGTTTCTTATAGCTTAATAAAATCATAGATCTCTTCCTGCGTGAAGAGGTCTATGGTTTATTTATAAAAATTAATTTCAAACCTTCCTGCTTTGCAGGAATTAAATATACCGACCTTGGCTTCAAAAAAAACCGAAAGAATTAGCTTTGGATCCACCAAAATCAAAGCTGAATATCCTGATTTTCTTGACATTCAGGTAAAATCATTTCAGGATTTTTTCCAGTTGGAGACGAATCCGGAGAATAGGGTGAATGAAGGGTTGTACAAGGTTTTTACTGAAAATTTCCCGATTTCGGATGCACGGAATAATTTTGTGCTCGAATTTCTGGATTATTTCATCGACCCCCCACGATACTCCATTGAGGAATGTATTGAACGAGGCTTGACTTACAGTGTTCCTTTAAAAGCCAAGCTGAAACTGTACTGCACTGATCCTGAACATGAAGACTTTGAAACGATCATCCAGGATGTGTATCTTGGAATGATACCCTATATGACACCCCGCGGGACTTTCGTCGTAAACGGAGCGGAAAGGGTTGTTGTTTCGCAACTGCACCGGTCACCCGGTGTGTTCTTCAGTACCAGTTTTCATGCAAATGGTTCTCAGTTGTACTCGGCCAGGATCATTCCATTTAAAGGCTCCTGGATAGAATTCACCACCGATATCAACAACGTGATGTACGCGTATATCGACCGGAAGAAAAAATTGCCGGTCACCACGTTGTTGCGTGCCATCGGGTATGAAACCGACAAGGACATTCTTGAAATTTTCGGTCTTGCCCAGGAGATCAAAGTGAGCCGTACTGCCCTGAAACGGGTCATTGGTTCCAAACTGGCCGCCCGTGTTGTCCGTGCCTGGATCGAGGATTTTGTGGACGAAGATACCGGCGAGGTTGTTTCCATCGAACGAACAGAGGTCATCATCGAAAGAGAAACAGTGCTTGAAAACGATCACATTGATCAGATCCTTGATGCAGGAATCAAGGCCATCCTTGTTCACAGGGAGGAAGCCCTTACAACCGATTATTCGATTATTTTCAACACCCTTCAAAAAGACCCTGCCAACTCGGAAAAAGAGGCTGTCGAATTTATTTACAGACAATTGCGTAACGCGGAACCTCCCGATGAAGAAACGGCACGCGGCATCATCGAAAAATTGTTTTTTTCCGACAAACGATATGATCTTGGCGATGTGGGCCGATACAGGATCAACCGCAAACTTAACCTGTCGACACCGGTCGAAACCAAGGTGCTCACCAAGGAGGATATCATCTCCATCATCAAGTACCTGATCGAACTGGTGAACGCGAAAGCCGAGGTTGATGACATCGATCATCTGAGTAACCGGCGTGTCCGGACCGTTGGGGAACAGTTGTTTAACCAGTTCGGAGTAGGACTCTCAAGAATGGCCCGTACCATCCGCGAACGTATGAATGTACGTGACAATGAGGTGTTTACACCAATGGACCTGATTAATGCGAAAACATTATCATCTGTTATCAATACATTCTTTGGTACCAACCAGCTTTCACAGTTCATGGATCAGACCAACCCGTTGTCGGAGCTGACGCACAAACGTCGTATCTCCGCCCTCGGTCCCGGAGGACTTTCCCGTGAACGTGCCGGATTTGAAGTACGTGACGTGCATTATACGCATTACGGACGTTTGTGTACCATTGAAACCCCTGAAGGACCAAACATCGGTTTGATATCGTCCTTGTGCGTCTATGCCAAGATCGACAAGCTTGGATTTATTGAAACGCCGTATCATAAGGTTGTTGACGGAAGGGTGACCCTGGAGGAGGAACCGACCTATCTTACGGCCGAGGAAGAAGAACACAAGATCATCGGACAGGCAACAACACCCATGGATACCACGGGTAACTTCAGCGAGGAAAAGGTTAAAGTCCGTTATCTTGCCGATTACCCGATCATTGAAAAGGCCAAGGTTGACCTTGTCGACATTGCCCCGAACCAGATCGCATCTATTGCCGCATCGCTGATACCATTCCTGGAGCATGACGATGCAAACCGTGCTCTCATGGGTTCCAATATGATGCGCCAGGCCGTTCCGTTGCTGAATCCGGAAGCAGCACTGGTTGGTACCGGCATTGAGGATGATGTCGCCCACGATTCCCGTGTGCTGATCAACGCAGAGGGCGATGGAGTTGTTGAATATGTCGATGCAAATGAGATCGTGATCAAATATAGCCGGGATGAAAAAGAAAAGCTGGTTAGCTTTGATGAAGATTCAAAACGCTACACACTTACCAAATTTGCCCGTACCAACCAGAATACGTGCGTTAATCTTCGCCCGATCGTAAGAAAAGGTGATAAAGTCACCAGGGGACAAGTTTTGTGTGAAGGTTATGCAACCAAAGACGGATCCCTGGCCCTTGGACGAAACCTGATGGTTGCGTTCATGCCATGGAAAGGTTATAACTTCGAAGATGCCATCGTGATCTCTGAAAAGGTGTTGAAGGAGGATATTTTCACTTCCATCCACATTGAGGAGTTTACGCTTGAAGTCCGGGATACCAAACGAGGTGTTGAGGAGTTGACAAACGATATTCCGAATGTCAGCGCAGAGGCCACCAAGGATCTTGATGAAAATGGTCTGATCCGCATCGGCGCGGAAGTTAGCGAAGGCGATATTCTTATCGGAAAGATCACACCCAAAGGGGAAAGTGATCCGACTCCTGAAGAAAAACTGCTTCGTGCCATATTTGGCGACAAAGCCGGCGATGTTAAGGATGCCTCACTTAAAGCACCTCCTTCCATGAAAGGTGTTGTGATCGATAAAAAACTCTTTTCAAGAATTGTCAAAGACCGTAAGGCCAAGGCCCGCGAAAAGGATGATATCAAGAAACTGGATGACGATTACCATAAGGAGGTGGACAAACTCAGGGTTAAACTTGTTGAGAAACTCAATGTACTGGTGAGTGGCAAGGTATCACAGGGGGTCTTTAATAATTTCAAACAGGAGATTATTGCAAAGGGAGCCAAATTCCAGACCAAAAGCCTGATGGATATCGACTACCTGAATGTAAATCCGAACAAATGGACAACCGACAAAGAGAAAAATGACCTGGTCAAAATCCTCATCAATAACTTCATTATTAAGTATAAGGAGATTTTAGGAGTTCATAACCGTAAGAAGTTTGTTGCAGTTGTTGGTGATGATCTGCCGGCAGGCATCGTTCAGATGGCAAAGGTTTATATTGCCAAAAAACGTAAACTGAAGGTCGGCGATAAAATGGCCGGCCGTCATGGTAACAAGGGTATTGTTGCCCGTATCCAGCGTGAGGAAGACATGCCATTCCTGATCGACGGGACACCGGTTGACGTCGTGTTAAATCCACTGGGTGTGCCTTCGCGTATGAACCTTGGCCAGATCTATGAAACGATCCTTGGCTGGGCAGGTAAAAAACTTGGCCTGCGATTCAATACACCGATCTTTGATGGTGCTACCATCGATCAGATCAATGAGTATCTTGTTCAGGCCGGTTTACCCAGGAACGGCAAGGTCTATCTTCATGACGGCTTATCGGGAGAGCGGTTTGATCAGCCCACTACCGTGGGGTTTATTTATATGCTGAAGCTGCATCACATGGTTGATGACAAGATGCATGCGCGTTCCATCGGGCCATATTCGCTTATCACGCAGCAACCACTCGGCGGCAAGGCTCAGTTCGGGGGCCAGCGTTTTGGAGAAATGGAAGTCTGGGCGCTTGAAGCGTTCGGCGCTGCCAATATTCTACTTGAAATTCAAACGGTGAAATCCGATGACGTGATCGGTCGTGCCAAAGCGTACGAAACCATTGTCAAAGGCGAATCCATGCCGACGCCAGGCATTCCTGAATCATTCAATGTACTGGTTCATGAATTGCGTGGTCTGGGATTAAGCCTTACGTTTGATTAACGATCCAGGCGGCTCATCACCGTCGATTATTGTGAATTTTCTGTTTTTGGTTTTCAATCAAAATATAAAATAATATGGCTTACAGAAAAGAGGGACAAGTAAACAGCACCTTTTCAAAGATTACGATTAGTCTTGCTTCACCGGAAAAGATCCTCGAAATGTCGAGTGGCGAGGTTTTAAAGCCCGAAACCATCAATTACAGGACATATAAACCTGAACGTGATGGGCTGTTCTGCGAACGCATCTTTGGTCCTGTGAAAGATTGGGAATGCCATTGCGGCAAGTACAAACGCATTCGTTACAAAGGGATCGTTTGCGATCGATGCGGGGTGGAGGTAACTGAAAAAAAGGTGCGGCGTGAGCGAATGGGCCATATACAACTCGTTGTACCGGTGGCTCATATCTGGTTTTTCCGGTCGCTGCCGAATAAGATCGGTTCTTTGCTTGGTTTGCCCACCAAGAAGCTTGAAGCAATTATTTATTACGAAAAATATGTCGTCATCAACCCGGGAATAAAACAGGTTGACGGGATCAATTACCTCGATTTCCTGTCGGAAGAAGAATATTTCGACATCATGGATAAACTTCCCCAGGAAAATCAGTATCTTGACGATACCGATCCGAATAAATTCGTTGCCAGGATGGGGGCGGAAGCGTTGTGCGAATTGCTTGCCCGGCTTGACCTGGACAAGGAATCATACGATCTGCGCGTAAGGGCCAATACTGAAACGTCGCAACAGCGTAAAGCAGAAGCGCTGAAGCGGTTACAGGTCTTTGAATCCTTCAGGGACGGCCAGAAACGGTTGGAAAACCGTCCTGAATGGATGATCGTAAAGGTAGTGCCGGTTATTCCGCCTGAGTTACGGCCTTTGGTACCTCTGGATGGCGGCCGTTTTGCCACATCCGACCTGAATGATCTTTACCGCCGCGTGATCATCCGTAACAACCGTTTGAAGAGACTGATTGAGATTAAAGCCCCTGATGTGATCCTCCGCAATGAGAAACGCATGCTTCAGGAAGCAGTCGATTCTTTGTTCGACAACTCCCGCAAAGCCAGTGCCGTTAAAACCGAATCGAACCGGGCACTGAAATCCTTGTCCGACAGTCTGAAAGGCAAACAAGGACGTTTCCGCCAGAACTTGCTTGGGAAACGTGTTGACTATTCCGGTCGTTCCGTCATCGTGGTAGGGCCTGAATTAAAGCTGAATGAGTGCGGATTGCCGAAGGAGATGGCATCGGAACTCTATAAACCATTTATCATCCGGAAAATGCTTGAACGCGGTATTGTAAAGACCGTGAAATCAGCAAAGAAAATTGTCGACCGTAAGGATCCTGTTGTCTGGGATATTCTCGAAAATATCCTTAAGGGTCATCCGGTCATGCTCAACCGTGCTCCCACGCTTCACCGTCTGGGGATCCAGGCCTTCCAGCCAAAACTTATCGAAGGTAAGGCAATCCAGCTCCACCCGCTCGTTTGTACGGCTTTTAACGCCGACTTCGACGGTGACCAGATGGCCGTCCATGTGCCTTTGGGTAATGCAGCCATTCTTGAAGCGCAACTGTTGATGCTGGCTTCCCATAACATCCTTAATCCCGCAAACGGTGCTCCGGTCACGGTGCCTTCCCAGGACATGGTTCTTGGATTATATTACATGACTAAGGCACGTAAAAGCGACAGCGTCCTGAAAATGCAGGGGGAAGGAATGACCTTCTATTCTCCCGAGGAAGTCATCATTGCCTATAACGAAAAAAGCGTTGACCTCCACGCGATTATAAAAGTACGGCATACCTTTTACGAAGATGGGGTAAAAGTGTCGAAGATCATCGAAACAACCGTTGGCCGTATCTTATTCAACCAGGTCGTCCCTGAGGAATATGGATTCATCAATGCATTGCTGACCAAGAAATCATTGCGTGACATCATTGGCCAGATCCTGAAAAAGACCGGTACCGCGAAAACTGCCAAGTTCCTTGATGATATAAAGGACCTCGGATTCAAAATGGCTTTCCAGGGCGGATTGTCCTTTAACCTGGATGATGTGATCGTTCCGGCGATCAAGGAATCGCTGGTAGCCGATGCAAGGGCAGAAGTTGAGGAGGTTGTGAACAGCTACAACCTTGGTTTCATCACCAACAACGAACGGTATAACCAGATCATTGATATCTGGACCCATGCGAATTCGCAACTTACAGTTTCCCTGATGAACCAGCTTATCAATGACAAGCAGGGGTTTAACTCCGTTTACATGATGCTTGACTCCGGTGCCCGTGGTTCCAAAGAACAGATCCGCCAGCTTTCCGGTATGCGTGGCCTGATGGCGAAGCCGCAGAAATCAGGCGCCGGCGGCGGTGAGATCATTGAAAACCCGATCCTCTCGAACTTCAAAGAGGGGTTGTCGGTACTTGAGTACTTTATTTCCACCCATGGTGCCCGTAAGGGTCTGGCCGATACCGCTCTGAAAACCGCCGATGCAGGATATCTCACACGTCGTTTGGTAGACGTTTCGCAGGACGTGATCATCTCGGAAGAGGACTGCGGAACGCTGCGCGGCTTGACCATCACGGCTTTGAAAAAAGCAGAAGAGGTTGTTGAATCGCTGTATGACCGGATCCTTGGACGTGTTTCGCTGCATGATATCCATCATCCGCAAACAGGTGACCTTATCATCACTGCCGGGAACGAGATCACGGAGGAGCTTGCCTATATCATTGATAATTCACCCCTTGAAGGCGTTGAAATCCGTTCAGTGCTGACCTGTGAATCCAAGAAAGGTGTTTGTGCCAAATGCTACGGCCGAAATCTTGCGACCGGAAGTATGGTCCAAAGAGGTGAGGCTGTTGGCGTCATTGCAGCCCAGAGCATCGGGGAACCGGGTACCCAGTTGACCCTGCGTACATTCCATGTGGGAGGTGTTGCCGGTGTGAACATTGCCAGCGCTTCGCGGATCGATGCGAAATATGACGGGATACTCGAGATTGACGAACTAAGATCCGTTAATTATACAAGCGAGACAGGTGAGAAATATGAAATTGTCATCGGCCGTTCAGCCGAAATGAGGATTGTTGACAAGAATACACGGATCGCACTTACATCTGCTCACATCCCTTATGGGGCAAAGCTTTATTTTCAGGATGGTAATGTAGTGAAAAAAGGTGAGTTGATCAGCGACTGGGATCCATACAATGCCGTGATCCTTTCGGAGGTGCCAGGAAAGGTGAATTTTGAAAATATTATTGAAAATGTGACCTTTCGTGTTGAATCGGACGAACAGACAGGATACCATGAGAAGGTGGTTGTTGAATCACGCCAGAAGGCAAAGAACCCGGCCATCAACATTTTGTCGGCTTCCGGCGAGGTCATCAAGATCTATGATATCCCGGTAGGCTCGCACATCAATACCGAGGATGGTGCGAAGATCAAAGCCGGTGAAATCCTGGTGAAGATCCCGAGAGCCATTGGTAAAGCCGGTGATATTACCGGAGGTTTGCCGCGTGTTACTGAATTGTTTGAAGCACGAAACCCGTCCGATCCGGCCGTGGTTTCCGAAATTGATGGTGTGGTCTCCTTTGCAAAGAAGTTGAAACGTGGAAACCGTGAAGTGATCATTACTTCAAAGACCGGTGAGGAAAAAAGATACCTTGTACCCACTTCAAAACAGATCCTTGCCCAGGAAAATGACTACGTGCGGGCAGGTACCGCTCTTTCTGACGGAGCGCTGACACCAAGCGACATCCTCGCCATCAAGGGCCCGATGAAAGTTCAGGAATACATTGTGAATGAGATCCAGGAAGTTTACCGGTTACAGGGAGTCAAGATCAATGATAAACATTTCGAGACCATAGTACGCCAGATGATGCGCAAGGTTGAGGTGGAAGATCCGGGTGATTCCCGCTTCCTTGAGGGTGAACTCATTAATAAGATCGACTTCCAGGAAGAAAACGACTGGATCTATGGCAAAAAAGTTGTCGAAGATCCGGGTGATTCCTCCACATTAAAGGCAGGTCAGATCATCAGTGCACGCAAACTCCGCGATGAAATATCCATGTTAAAGCGTAAGGATAAGAGGCTGGTTGATGCACGCGATGCAAAACCGGCAACCGCCTTCCAGATCCTTCAGGGGATTACTCGTGCCTCCCTTCAGACAAAAAGCTGGATCTCGGCTGCATCATTCCAGGAAACTACCAAAGTTCTTACCCAGGCTGCCATTAATGCCCGCCAGGATGACCTGATGGGATTGAAGGAAAATGTTATTGTTGGACACCTGATCCCGGCTGGTACCGGTTTACGGGAATATGAGAATTTAATCGTCGGCAGCAAGGAAGAATATGAGATCCTGCTGGCTTCAAAAGAAGAATAAAAAACCATCAAATGATACAGGATAAAAAAAATCCGCTCAATCAGATCAATATTGAGATCTCCGATGAAGTTGGTGAAGGAATCTATTCAAATCTCGCCATCATCACCCATTCCCCGGCAGAATTCATTATAGACTTTGTCAAGATGATGCCCGGCGTTCCAAAGGCAAAGGTCAAATCAAGAATAATCCTTACCCCGCAACATGCCAAACGGCTCTATAAAGCCTTGAAGGAAAATGTGGCGAAATACGAGGCCATTCATGGTGAGATCAAAGATACGGAAGGGGAGATCCCTTACAATTTTCCAATGCCGACGGCGCAGGCCTGAGAATTTATTCCGGTTTTGCCTCGAATTTTTTAAGGGTTTCTTCGAATTGTTTCGTAGAAACCTTTTCTTTTATCGCAAGTTCAATAGCAGTTCCTTCATATTTTATGGCCTCGGATCTGTTGCCTAATTTGAACATCAGGTTGGCATAGGTGTCGTTGTTGGCTGAGGTGCTTTTTATGTCAATGGATCTTTTTGCCCACCCTGCTGCTTTTTTCAAATATATTGTATCGTCCGTGTTCTTCAGAAATGCCGATGCAATATTGGCAAGCATGGCATAGTCATTCGCAAACCATTTGTCAAGGCCATCACTGGCAAGCTGGAAAAATTTGTCGCCGGGATAAATGCTGATGTCACTCAGAAAAAACACCTTTTCGGCTCCTTCAAAACCAGTGTCTCGGATCTTTTGTTTTAATTTTTCATAATTTGCTTCTGAGAATGAACGTCCCCTGCCCTGGTTAATCAATGATTGAACAAAGACGCCCGTAATTTTCTGATCCACCGAATCGGTTGAATAAAGCCGTGAATATTCCTTCCGGTGGGTGAAGAAGTAGCCAAATGGTTTTGAATCCGTGTCGGTGACATATTTATAAATGATTTCCCAGTTCATACGATTAAGCAGATCGGCTTCTCTACAAGTATCAAAATATTGAACAAGTGTTTCATTGAGTGGCATGTATGCTCCCTGTAGCCGGTCAAGGTAATTCAGTATGAATTCCGGTTCGCGGTTCCCTTCCTGGAATTTTTTTATATAGGCGCTGAATCCTTCTCCGGGGGTGAGAGCGTTATTCCCCATATCAAGATAATCCTGAATATTCTGAGGAGCGCCTACCCGTTTATGCACCATTTCGCCCGCCTGATCTATAAACAACAGGGTGGGATAGGCTTTTACCTGGTATTTCTGTGCCAGTGCGACCCCTTCTCCTTTTTCCATATCAAAATGAGCGCAAATAAAGGAACTGTTGTAATAATCGGCGATGATATTGTTTGTAAACATATTGGCCGCCATCCATTTGCATGGGCCACACCAGGTGGTATAGGCATCCAGGAAAATCATCTTTTTCTGAGCTTTGGCCTGGGCAAGGATCTCAGTCCAGGGCTTTTCAACGAATATAATGGATCGGTTCTGGCTGAAACCTGTAGATACGAAGATCATCAGGATGACCAATAAAACCGGGAGTCTTTGATTCATAAGTCGTAATTTACGTATATAACGATTTAATTGGTAAAGATTGTGCGAAGTTAATACCATATATTTGTATTTTTAGCAAAATTTTCAGACGGTGATTGCCGGACAAACTCACGATATTGTTATCATAGGGGCAGGAAGACTGGCTACCCATTTGGGTTCGGCCTTCGTTAAAAACGGTTTGAAGGTCGTCCAGATTTACAACCGTACCCCGGAAAAAGGGAGAAAGCTTGCCGAACGGCTTGGTGCATCCTTCACGGATAAATTTCGTGAGATCAGGTTAAATGCTGATATTTACATATTAGCGGTTTCGGATTCTGTACTTGAGGAACTGGCGTCGCGGTTGCGATTGAAAAACAAATGTGTGGTCCATACGTCAGGGACCATGGAACTGGAAATCCTTGCACCCATCTCGTCAAACACCGGCGTTTTTTATCCCGTCCAAACATTTTCACCCAACAGGAGGATCGACTTCAGCATGATCCCTGTCTGCATTGAGGCGAATTCAAAATCAACAGAAAGGTATCTGACATTTTACGCTCAAAAGATCACCCGAAAGATTTATTACCTGAACAGTGAAAGGAGGCAACTGCTTCATCTGGGAGCCGTTTTCGGCTCTAATTTTACCAATTTTATATATGCAGTTACCGAAGAACTTCTAGGTTCCGGCGGAATACCTTTTGAACTGCTTGAACCGCTTATACTTCAGACAGCCAGGAATATAAAGCATGGAAACCTGATCCACTCTCAGACCGGGCCCGCTGCAAGAGGCGATATGAAGGTACTGGAGAAACACCGCGAGATGCTGGCTGATCACCCTGACTTTCTTGAAATTTATAATCTGATCACTGAAAACATCATCAAATATAAATCTCTTCATGGCAAATTATAAGGAACTTTTAAAACATATCAGTACATTCGTTTTTGACTACGATGGTGTAATGACTGATGGAAGCGTGATCACAGCGAATGACGGTGAGGTATACCGCATTTCAAGTGTCAAGGATGGGTACGCCCTGCAGCTTGCCTGGAAGAAAGGATATAAAGTCGCGGTGATCTCAGGCGCAAAGTCCGAATCGATGATCCACCGGATGAAGGCTCTCCAGATCACCGATGTATTCATGGGGGTTGATAAAAAGCAGAATATCTTCCGGGAATACCTGAAGGCAAATAACCTGAAGCCAGAACAGGTCCTCTTTATGGGCGATGATATTCCCGATTATGAAGTGATGCTTGAAGCCGGCATATCAACCTGTCCGGCCGATGCCGCGGAAGAGATAAAATCAGTAGCAAAATATATCTCGCATTTCAATGGGGGCCGGGGATGTGTACGCGATGTGATCGAGCAGGTATTGAAAGTGCAGGGGAATTGGATGAATGATGATGGATACCATTGGTAACTTAAACTTCAAAATGCAAAAGTCAAAATCCATATATCAACATTGAAGCTGCTAAAGGAGTTGCCTTTTTATGCTGTTGTTAAGACATTGGTGCAACTGGTAAGGTTGCCGAATGTGTTGATTATCATATTAACCCAGTTTCTATTACGATATTGTATCCTTCAGCCATACCTCTATTCAGGAGCCCCTGATTCAATTTCCCCGCTTCCCGATTTTCTGATCCTCGTTTTCATCACCATACTGATCGCAATCGGAGGATATGTGATCAATGATTATTTTGATATCAGGATCGACAGCATCAACCGTCCTGAGAAATTAGTGATAAACAGGCTGATCAGCAGGCTCACGGCCATAAAAATCCATATGACCCTGAACGGAGTTGCCATATTGCTGGGTTTCTATCTTGCCTGGCGGATCAAAGCCATCAGCTTCGGACTTGTATTTCCATTTATTTCAGGATTGCTGTGGATTTACTCGGCCAAATACAAACGAATCCTTTTCTGGGGGAATTTTATTGTTGCAGCGTTATCTGCCTTTGTTATCCTGGTCGTTTGGCTTTTCGAATTTTTCTGGCTTCGCTTGAATGCGGAACAGTTTATAGCCGTTCTTCCCGCGATCCGCTGGGTCACCAGGGTCTTCATCGCTTATGCAGCATTTGCTTTGCTGGTTTCCATGGTCCGTGAGATCATCAAAGACATGGAGGATACCGAAGGTGATGCCATAGCAGGCTGCAAAACCTTCCCACTTGTATTGGGCATCCGATATACAAAGGTCATTGCCTGCGCCATCATGATCATCACGATCCTGCTTCTCTGTTATGTCCAGGTGATCCTGTATCGTCTGAGTCTTCATATGGCTTTCTGGTATCTTATGTTCACAGTTCAATCCGCCGCTGTTTACCTGCTGGTCAAACTTTTCAATGCCCGGGAAAAGCAGGATTATCATTTTCTCAGCAGCCTGTGTAAATTGATCATGGTTGCCGGGATCCTGTCAATGGAAGTAATTTTAATCAGTAACTGACCTGTTATGATCAACCGACGTTTAAATGGAAGGCACATCATACTTGCCTCACAGTCACCGCGCCGCCAGTACCTTCTGAAGGAACTGGGCCTCGATTTCGAGATCCGGGAAACCCATGTCAGGGAGATTTACCCCGAAGGACTTTCACCGGTCGAAATTGCCATATACCTGGCCGAACTGAAAGCTGGTAGTTTTGATAACTCACGGTTGGATGCAAAGGCGATCATCATCACGGCCGATACGATCGTTTCACTAGGTGATGAGATCCTGGGAAAACCTGCAAGTTACCATGAAGCAGTTGTCATGCTTCAGAAACTTTCGGGGCGTAAGCATGATGTGGTCACCGCCGTTTGCCTGAAATCGACTCAGAAGAAATATGTTTTTCATGTGATCTCCTCGGTTTATTTTAAAGAACTTTGCCTGGAAGAGATTGAATACTATATAGATAATTTTCAGCCATTTGATAAAGCCGGAGGATATGGTATCCAGGAATGGATCGGATATATCGGCATCAACAAGATCGAAGGTTCGTTTTTCAACGTCATGGGCTTACCGGTCAAAGAACTCTATGAGGAACTTCTGAAATTCTGAATTAGCTGCCTGTCGTTACTGGATTTTCCCTAATTTTGAAGAAATTTTCAACATCTGAAAATGGCGATTCATGAGTAAAAAACCATTGATACTTATTACAAACGACGATGGTGTCAAAGCTCCCGGGATCCGTGCCCTGATCAGTTACATCCGGCCTTTTGGCACTGTGGTCGTCGTGGCCCCTGACCGCCCTCAATCCGGCACTGCCCACGCGGTCACCATCGCGCACCCTTTAAGGCTGGAACATATCTCGAATGAAACGGATTACGAAGAGTATTCCTGCAATGGCACACCAGCCGATTGTGTGAAACTGGCCTTTAAAATCGTGATGCGCCGGCGACCTGATTTTCTTTTTTCAGGTATCAACCACGGAACGAATGCCTCGATCAACATTGTTTATTCAGGTACGATGGCAGCCGTACTGGAAGGTGCGCTGGCAGGCGTTCCCTCTGTTGGCTTTTCGTTGAATAGTTATAGTCTGAACGCGGATTTCGGACCTTCGGAACAATTCGTTAAATCTATCGTTACCAATGTAATTTCAGAAGGACTTCCGCAGGGCGTTTGCCTGAATGTCAACATACCGGATGTGTCTGTCGAAAAGATCATGGGAATTACCCTCTGCCGCCAGGCAGCCGGTACCTGGCAGGAGGATTTTGATGAAAGGGAAGATCCGAACGGTCGAAAATACTATTGGATGAAAGGTGTTTATGTCCAGACCGGAAATGCAAAGGATACGGATCAGTGGGCCTTGGAACACAACTTTGTTTCCGTTGTGCCTGTGCAATTTGACCTTACGGCCAACGGGGCCATGGAATTATTAAGAAAAAGGTTTTAATGCGCTATTATCTGATCGCCGGCGAAGCCTCAGGTGACCTCCATGCCTCCAACCTGATAAAAGAACTGGGACGCCAGGATCAGGAAGCCGTGTTCAGGTGCTGGGGCGGTGATCTGATGGAAGCCCAGGGAGCAGAATTGGTGAAACATTACCGCGATCTGGCTTTTATGGGATTTATGGAGGTCGTGACCCACCTGCCTGCAATCCTGAGAAACTTCCGGTACTGTGAGAAGGATCTGCTCGCCTTCCACACGGATGTTCTGATCCTGATCGATTACCCCGGGTTTAACATCCGCATGGCGAAATTTGCCAAAACACACGGGATCCGTGTATTCTATTACATTTCTCCCCAGCTCTGGGCATGGCATTCATCCAGGGTGAAATCAATAAAAAAATGGGTCGATAAAATGTTTGTTATCCTGCCGTTTGAACAGGAGTTCTATGCCCGGTATGGTTACAGCGTCGATTTCCAGGGACATCCATTGCTGGATGTGATCAACAGTGAAATGAAAATGCCGGACCGTCAGGAATTCCTGGAGATCAATTCTTTACCGGATCTCCCGGTCATTTCACTGCTTCCCGGTAGTCGCAAAATGGAGATTGAAAAGATGCTGAAGATCATGATCTCTATCCGTAACTCCTTTCCCGGTCATCAGTTTGTGGTCGCAGGAGCCCCGTCGATCCGGGAGGATTTTTATACCAAAATTCTCGGAGATACCGGCGTACGGCTGGTGACGGGACAAACCTACCAATTGCTGAGTCATTCGGCAGCGGCACTGGTCACCTCGGGTACCGCGACCCTCGAAGCAGGTTTGATCGGGGTCGCGCAGGTAGTTTGTTACCGGGGAAATGTGATTTCATACCTGATTGCACGACGGCTGGTACAAGTAAGATACATTTCATTGGTCAACCTGATCTGCGGTAAAATGATCGTGCCGGAGTTGATCCAGCAGGATCTAAACCATGCAAACCTGACAAAAGTCCTGACCGAAATCCTTCAATCCGGTCCGGGTCGTGATGAGGTTCTGTCGGGTTACCGGGAATTGAAAAAACACCTCGGCGGGCCAGGCGTTTCTGCCCGTGTAGCCCGGTTGATGATACAATATTTATCACAAAAATAAGTTATATCCCCAACCAAACAGACCGATATGAAATATTTGAAATTTATTCTCTCATTACTTGTCAGTTGTTCATTTTATACCCATGGACTCTCTCAGAAAATTCCTCAGAATAATCCTGCCGGGCAGCAAAAAGTCGTGCGCATCAACCCGGTGAAAGTTGACACGAATGACCCGAATAAAAAAGCGCTTAATAAATTTTCGAAGGAGAAGATGTTCAATGTAAACACTCCTGCCAAACCATTGAAACCAGAGGAGGTCCGTGCGATGGGTTATTTCAATGACGGTTCAAAAAAAGGTAAAGCCGGTAATTATGAAGGAGCTATCCTGGATTTTACCAGGTCCCTTGACCTTTTGAAAAATGTTAATTCCTATATAAAACGCGGATATGCTTACCTGATGGTCGGAAATTACGGTGCCGCCATCAGCGATGAAACCGAAGCAATGACAATGCCGGGCTCAGTCAACTCGGCTTATTTTATCAGAGGCCTTTGCCGTTATGAGACCGGAGATTACAAAGGGGCTAAGCAGGACCTTGAAGTATTTCTTGACAGGGACAGGTCCAATGCGATCGCTTTTAATTACATGGCAGCGCTTTCCTTTATGAATCAGGATTATAAAGGCGCCCTGGAGAATTACGACCAGGTGGTGAGGTTGGATCCCAGATATCCTGATATTTTCACCAACCGGGGTATGATGCGTCATTATAACCAGGATTTCAAAGGGGCCATTCAGGATTACGATGAAGCATTAAAGCTTGATGCGCGCAATGCAACTGCGTATAATAACCGTGGTGCCGCCAAAATGATGTTGAAAGACCTGCAGGGTGCCATGACAGATTTTAACAAAGCGATCAGCATCAATGATAAATATGCAGATGCATTCGATAACCGGGGACGTGTCAAACAGGCATTGGGAGATACGCAAGGAGCATGCTCAGATTGGCAACTTGCTTATTCCTACGGTTTGGAGGCGTCAAGGGACCTGATCATGAAATTCTGTAAATAGACCTGTCCCCGGAGTTTTTAATGAAAACCCAACCCCTGAAAGCAATTCTGCTACTGTCGATCATTTTATTCACCTGTTGTTCATTACAGGCCCAGAAGTCCCCGCAAAAGGAGTTGATCGATGCCGGGATCCTGAAGGCAAGGATGGGCGATTTCAAGGCGGCGATCATGGATTTTGACCAGGCGGTAGCGCTTGATTCCAATGAGGCTGAACCTTATTACAACCGGGGCATCGTAAGGAGCGAATTACAGGACTATTCAGGAGCGATCAATGATTTCAGCAGGGTAATCCGGCTGAAACCGTCTTATCCGGAACCCTGGTTCAACAGGGGGCTTGCGAAGGATTATCTGAAGGATCACCGGGGGGCCATCAGGGACTACGACCGTGCTATCTCGCTCAAAGCTGATTACTATGATGCCTATCACAACAGCGGACTGGCAAAATTTGATCTTGGGGAGTTCCGGGAAGCGATCAACGATTTTACCCGAGCCATAGTGTGTAAACCTGATTTCACGGAGGCATTTTACAACAGGGGGCTCAGCCGTTTCAACCTGCAGGATCTGACAGGAGCCATTTCGGATTTCGATGAAGCGATCAGACTTGATCCGTCACAATTTGATTATTTCTCAAGTCGTGGCGCAGCAAAAGCTGCCGGTGGAGCATACACGGAGGCTATAGGGGACTTCAGGATCGCCCTGACCCTCAATCCCGCGGATCTGAACTCCAGGATGAACCTTGCTCTGGCATATTTGTACCTGAAGCAATACGAAGATGCTGAAGCAGAGTATTCCCTGGTGATCGAAGCAAATCCCCCGGATGCTGAAGCTCTTGCAAACAGGGGTGTCGCAAGGCATTATCTGGATGATAAAACCGGCGCTTGCGATGATTGGAGATTAGCTTCTGAACTGGGTTCTGACAAGGCAGGAAATTACCTGTTGAAATATTGTGAGTAATTGGTGTATTACCTTTTGATTCTATCCCGATTAAGCAGGTAGAAATTGGTAATACCTTATGAACTCCTGGAGACCCTATCCGCTGCTCAGGTTGGTTTTTCCTTTTGTGGCAGGGATCGTTGCTGAACTGTATTGGGGATCGATTGCCGGTCAGCTCCAATGGCTGTATGGCGTCATGGTCGTGATTGTGGCAGTTTCTCAGACCTTACCCCGGGTCACCGGAAACTACCGGTTGCGTTGGATAACAGGGATTATTTTCAATGGTTTTTTAGTCCTCGCCGGTTACGAAATTGCCTGCTGCCACCATCCGGAAAATGATCCCGGATATTTCGGCAGGCACCCTGACGGATTGTTCGTTGCAACAGTTTCCGAACCGCCTTCGAGCAGTCTGACCCGGATCAAAACCATTCTTGAAGTGCGGTATTGTCGTGAAAACGGGACTTGGAAAAGGAGTTGCGGCAAAGCCATCGGATACCTGAAATCCGGATCCGGCAGTTCGTCCCTTCAGTATGGCGATCATATTTTATTGCGTGCAGGATTCACCGCGATCAACGATAATTCAAATCCACATTCATTTAACTATGCCCGTTACCTGAAGAATAAGGGCATTTCGCACCGTGTATTCGCCGAATCCTACGACTGGAAGACGATCAGCATTAAGCGGTCGGGCTTTATCCGCAGAGTTGCCATCCAGGTCCGCGATAACTTGCTGAACATCCTTCGCGTAAACCATGTTGAAGGGAAGGAATTTGCAGTCGCCGCGGCGCTGTTGCTTGGCTATGTTGACGAACTCGATGCAGAATTGCGAAATGACTATGCCGCGTCCGGGGCTATGCATATCCTCTCGGTATCCGGTATGCATGTCGGCATCATCTATATCTTTCTTGAGTTTTTGTTGGGGTTTCTGAATAAGAACAAACCGGGCAGGTTGTTAAAGGCGATCGTGCTGCTGGTCTTTATCTGGTTTTATGCACTGGTGACCGGTCTTTCCCCGTGTGTTTTACGGTCAGCAGCCATGTTAAGCCTGCCGATCCTGGGTAAATCGCTGAACAGGATACCCAATATGTACAACATCATAGCCGCCTCGATGGTTTTTATTCTTGCACTTGATCCATTTCTGATCCTGGATATCGGATTTCAGCTTTCCTACCTGGCAGTGATTGGTATCATCGTTATGTACAAGCCCATATACGATCTATATGTGACCTCCGCATGGTTTCCCGACAAGGTATGGTCGATCCTCGCGGTTTCAATAGCCGCCCAGATTGCCACACTGCCCATCACCCTGTATATATTCCATCAGTTCCCCAACTATTTCATGCTGACCAATATTTTCGTAGTCCCGTTATCAAGTTTCATCATCTATATCGGGATAGGGATGATGGCGGTCGGAGGTATCCCGGCTGTTGCGGCATTATGCGCAAAAGTATTGATATTCCTGGTCTGGCTTCTGAACTCGGTCATTCACCTGATCGAACAATTGCCCTGGTCAACTATTCAGGGAATATTTATTTCCACCCCCGAGATGGTGCTGCTGTACCTGCTTATTGCCTTTGCATTTTTATACCTGACAGTCAGGAAAATCTCATTTCTATTTATTTTCATTATCGTGACCATTATGCTGAATCTTCTTTTTCTTGATTTCAAGGTCCATCGTCTCAGATCGTCGCGTATGGTTATTTTTAATGCCGGTCGTGAAGCGCTTTACATGTTCACGACCCAGGATAAAGCAATTTTGCTGTTTAACGGACCCATGCGGGATGGAGCGACAGTTCAGAAACCAGGACATGATGTGGCTTTTGCAGATATGAAGGCACATGGAATAAATTTCAACAGGGAATTCTGGTTACAGGCGGGAGGCAGGCCGCCGGAAATTGCGGGATCATTTGTTCCGGCGATCGTGCTTCGGAATTTTATCCAGTTTAACGGGTACCGGATCGCTTTGCTGAACAAGTCTCTCCCCCGGGGATTTAACCGGTGTATCCATGTAGATCTGCTTATCATCACCGGCAACCCCAGGATCAATATCGCGGATGTCATCAAAATCTATCATCCGCGGCAGATCGTGATCGATGCGACCAATTCCCGATTCAGAACGGTGCAATGGATAAAGGATGCAGCCACATCCGGGGTCGAATGTCATTCTGTTGCCGAACACGGGGCCTATCAGAAAGAATTTTAAAAAGATAGTTGCGGATTGCGAAAATTAGGTTACTTTTGCACCACATTTGAGGATCGGTAGTTCAGCTGGTTAGAATGCCGCCCTGTCACGGCGGAGGTCGCGGGTTCGAGTCCCGTCCGGTCCGCAAAAAAAATCCTTCCGGTTTTCCGAAAGGATTTTTTTTATTTCGTTACTTCGTTACTTCGCTACTTCGCTACCTATTTCGCATAGCTCACCGCCCTGGTTTCCCGGATCACAGTGATCTTGATCTGTCCAGGGTAGGTCATTTCACTCTGTATCCTTTTCGAAAGATCGAAGGAGATCTGGTTGGCTTCTGTGTCGCTTACCTTGTCGGCGCCAACGATCACCCGTAATTCGCGGCCGGCCTGGATGGCATATGTTTTTACCACACCGGGATAGCTGAGGGCAAGTTCTTCCAGGTGTTTCAACCGTTCAATATATGCTTCAACCACTTCGCGCCGTGCACCCGGGCGGGCCCCGGAGATGGCGTCGCAAACCTGGACGATCGGCGAGATCAGGTTATTCATCTCCACTTCGTCGTGGTGAGCTCCGATGGCATTGATGATCTCTGGTTTTTCCTTGAACTTTTCAGCCAGCTTCATGCCGAGTACCGCATGTGGTAATTCAGGCTCGGTATCCGGCACTTTGCCGATATCATGCAACAATCCGGCGCGCTTGGCCATCTTGGGATTTATTCCCAGTTCCGCGGCCATCGTGGCGCAGAGCTTTGAGACTTCAATGGAGTGTTGCAGCAGGTTCTGCCCGTATGACGAACGGTACTTCATCTTACCGACCATCCTGACCAGTTCATGGTGCATGTTGTGAATTCCCAGGTCGATGCTAATCCTTTTGCCGGTCTCGATAATCTCCTGTTCAATCTGTTTTTTGGTCTTTGCCACAACCTCTTCAATACGGGCGGGGTGAATCCGGCCGTCGGTGACTAGTTTGTGCAGGGAAAGACGTGCAATTTCTCTCCTCACCGGATCGAAACCTGACAGAATAATGGCATCAGGAGAATCATCAATGATGATTTCAACACCCGTCAGCGATTCCAGGGTGCGTATGTTCCTTCCTTCCCGGCCGATGATCCGGCCTTTGATCTCTTCACTTTCGATGTTGAAAACGGAAACGGTATTTTCAATGGCATGCTCGGATGCCGTACGCTGGATGGCTTCAATGATGATCTTTTTTGCCTCGGTGTTCGCGGTAAGTTTGGCCTCGTCGATGATATCCTTCATGAAAACGATGGCTTCGGTCTTAGCTTCCTCCTTAAGAGTTTCGATCAACTGGGCTTTTGCTTCAACAGCTGAAAGACTGGATATGGATTCAAGTTTGTCCACCTGGATCTTCATAGCTTTCTCAAGATCAGCCTGTCTTTTGTTGATTATTTCCAATTGCTGGCCAAGGTTTTGTTTGATGATGACAACCTCTTTTTGTTTCTTGGCAAATTCTTCGATTTTCTGATTCAGCGTTCCTTCTTTCTGCTTGAACCGGTTTTCATTACGACCGAGTTCCTCGTTTTTCTCATGAATGAATTTTTCATGCTCTCCCTTGAGTTGCATGAACTTTTCCTTGGCCTGTAATATTTTTTCCTTTTTTACCACTTCAGCCTTTTCCATGGCATCCTTTAACAGGGCATCGCGCTTACGTTCCAATGCCGTGTTTAATATAGTGCCTGTTACGACACCTCCAAGGATGACACCGGCCACCCCAATGATGATAAAAATCAGAATTCCTTCCATCGGTTTATTTATTTGTCGTAGGCACACATTACAGTGTATTCCTGCACTGTTATTATGTGTCCCTACACTGTTATTAATTGTGAAGAAAACGCGGAGGAAATAAAAAACCCGCATTATCCAGTGAGGTATTGATAATCCTCTAACGACACGAATAGGGCTGCCAAACTTTTCGAACGTCCACTGTCAGGGTACTACCCCTGTTCTCCTGCCGAAGCAAGAGTGAGGCCTGTCCTACGCGTTATTGAGCGTTGCCCTAATATTTGTAATGTTAGGATTACAAACTGTCTGAATTAATGCGGGTAGATCTTCAGATTATTTTCAAAGAACAATAGCGGCTTCGTACTTAAGTTGCTCATCCAGTGCCTGATCAATTTCCAACAGCTTTGTCCTCCATTGTGACTCATTCTCCGACAACAACTGATCATTCTTCAGGTATCCCGTGGCATATTCCAATGCTACCATCGCGAGGAGGTCCTGTTTGTCCTTATACGCATAGCTCCCTGAGTAATCTTTAATCCTTTTATCGATCAGTTTGGCAGCTTTGCGAAAAAGTTCCTCATTTTCTGTATCTATCGCGAGCCGGTACGACCGGTCAGCGATGGGTAACGATATGGAAAGTTCGTTCATTGGCCTGACTATGAAGCGTGTTCTAAGTATTTAAAAGCCCGATACATTTATCGATTTCCCGCACAAGTTCGTTGATTTTCAATTTTGCCTCAACGTTTCCTTCTTTTGTTTCCAGTGTTTTAGCTATTTTAAGTATTTTGATCCTGTCCTCAAGTTGTCTGATTGTATTTTTTAGTTCATTAATGACTTGTGTTAGTTCCTGAATTTCGTTGATATGTCGTTTATTTTCAGCACGTTGGATGTGATGTTGTTCGATAAGCCTCCCGAACTTATATTCAATACCGGAAACCAGGGTCGCAACATCCTTCATGGGTAGTCTCCATTTTATTTCATGCAAAGATAATTAATTATTTCACTTTTTTTCAACATACGTATTACCTTTTACCCTGAAACCGATTAAGCGATAAAGATAATCATTTAACTGGTAAATATTATGAATGAAGCATTTCTTTCCTATCTATGGAAGTTCAGACACCTTTCCCAGGAAATCAGAACAGAATCGGGTGATATACTGATCATTATGCATCCCGGTGTACAAAATACCGATGGAGGTCCCGACTTCTTCAATGCCAGGTTACGCATAGGCGAAACAACCTGGGCAGGTAATGTTGAGATCCATGTTCTGGCTTCAGATTGGTACAGGCATGGTCATCATACCAACGGCGCTTATGATCATGCCATACTCCATGTGGTGTATGAGGCCGACCGGAAAGTATATCACCAGAACGGGGAGCCAATTCAAACGCTGGTGATTAAAAACCAGTTTCCTGACTGGCTTTATGATCGATACCTGAGAATGATGCAGGCTCAGCAATGGATCCCCTGCATGAATCAACTGGATTCGGATGAGAACTACGGCTTCAGCATGTGGGCTCCTGCACTTGCCGTTGAACGGCTGGAGTATAAAACCAACAGCATCAGGCTGCTTCTGACCAGTTGTGGAAACGACTGGGAGGAAGCATTCTACAGGCATCTGACCAGCAGTTTTGGCCTGAAGATCAACAACCTTGCCTTCGAGTTACTTGCAAAATCATTGCCATTAAAAATCATCAGGCAGCATATCGGCGACCTCTTTCAGATGGAAGCATTGTTGTTCGGGCAGGCAGGCATGCTTGATAAAAATTACAGGGATCCGTATCCATGTGAGTTATTCAGGGAATATCAGTTCCTGCGCGATAAATATAGCCTGTGTCCGTTAACCGGGAACCTATGGAAATTTCTTCGCCTCCGCCCTTCTAATTTTCCCACCATCCGGATCAGTCAACTTGCCGGTTTTCTTTGTCATTCCGAAGCACAATTTTTCAAGCTGCTCGACCATGGTTCTCTGAATGGTGTCGCAGAAGGATTAAATATAACCGCTTCAACGTATTGGAATACACATTTCCTGTTTGATAAACCTGCAGTTGATCAACAGAAAACAATGGGTCAATCATGTATCACATTATTGGTAATTAACGGATTGGCTCCATTTCTTTTTTTCTATGGACTGGAAAAGGATCAACCTGCCATATGCCAGGGAGTTCTCAGTTTTCTGGAACAAACCACCGGAGAAATTAATGCTCAAACGAATCGGTGGAAAGAAGTTGGTTTTCCGGTGGATAATGCAATGAAAACCCAGGCCCTGCTTCATCTGAAACAGTTCTATTGTGATAAAAAGCGATGCCTCGATTGCAGGATCGGGAGCAGATTGCTGGCCCTGCCCTAAATCCCCTCCCCAACAAGGGTAGGACTTATTTCCACTTCCCTTACCGGGGAATTGGTTATGGGGTCAGGATTTTTGAAAAGAAAGGAGAAATTATGGACATTCGGACAATAAAAAAGCAGACCGGGCGACTTATGGCTGATTACCTGACCTATAACCGCACCGAGCAGCGGGGAATACTGGTATTAAGCCTGATACTATTATGCGTGATCATTGCCAATGCACTGATCCCATCCGGAACATTTCAAAGAACACCTGACTTTGCGGTGTTCTCACGTGAGATCCGGGCATTTGAAACGGCATGGCAGAAAGCCGCTGACTCCGACAGCATCGCCCGTTCACAAAAATACCGGAGCTTCGGGAGCAGGTATGGCGGATTTACCAGTGATTCAATGAAATTCAAACCCGTATCCGCCGTGCCAATCCTGACCATTGAACTGAATGGTGCTGATACTTTTGATTTGCAACAGTTGAGAGGCATCGGTCCCGGTTTCGCGAGACGCATCGTGAACTATCGTGAACGGCTGAAGGGATTTAATGACAAAAAACAGGTGCTTGAAGTATTTGGTATGGATACAGCCAGGTACCGGATGATAGAAAAGAACCTGCAGGTCAATCCCGATTCCATTCACCCCATTGATCTGAACACGGTTACCTTCAAGGAGCTTCTCCGGCATCCTTATTTCCCGTTTGCGACCACGAAAAACATCATGATCTACAGGCAAAAGAATAAAATTTTCAGGTCATTAGAGGAATTGAGAAGTATACCGGGTATGAACGATTCACTTTTCCGGAGGATGGTCGTCTACCTCAGGCTCGGACCATGAACTGTCATCGTCCTCCTCCTCGCCCCAATCCCATGATTTTCGCTGAGGGCCCTGTTTCCGGTAATAAAAAGCAAGGACTACCCCTGACAGAAGGCCCATCAGGTGCGATTCCCATGAAATGGGCTGGTTTGGGAAAAGTTGCGGAAATATGCCCCAGATCAATCCGCCATACAGGAATGCCACCAGCATGGTGATGACCAGGAGGCCGGTTTCGCGGCGTATCATACCGCTGAAGAACAAAAACGAGGCAAGACCGTAGATCACGCCGCTGGCGCCGATATGCGCCGCACCGCCACGCGCGTAAACCCATACCCAGATGCCGGTGATCAGGTAAATCAGGAACAGGATCATCCAGGCGATGTCCTTGTAAAAATAAAAAAGAAAGGAACCAAGGATCAGCAACGGGACTGAGTTAGCGAAGAGATGTGCAAGGTTTGCATGAAGGAAGGGAGAGGTGAAAATACCGGGTACGCCTTTCAATTGCAAAGGATAGAGCCCGTAATCATTTAACTCCAGGCCAAACAGGATATCAGCACCTTTGATCAACCATAAAAGAAGCACTAAAATTATGGGAAATAGTAAACTCCGGTAAATCCTTAATTTTTCTTCGTCAGCCACGGAATAATATTTCCCGTTAAAATTAGTTAAATTAAAGTTATGATAATCCGTGACGTAAAATAAAAGTACCTTTGACGGGTCAAAACCATCGTTTAATAAGCTTTTTCAAATGAATAATTCATCAACAGTCAATATTTTCAAAAGCAGTGCCCTGTTATTATCCCTTTTGTTTTTTGAATTTCAATCGCCGGCGCAGAATCCGCGGCAGGATCCGAATGCCGGGATTAAAAAGTACAACGCGGCCATGCAACTGATCAATTATGCCTATGTTGATACCGTCAATGAGGCGAGGCTGGTCGAAAAATCAATCGTGGAGACTCTTAAAGAGCTGGATCCGCATTCAGTTTATATTTCGAAAAAGGATGTTCAGAAGGCCAACGAGCCGCTTGAGGGTAATTTTGATGGAATAGGTGTTCAGTTTGAAATACTGAAGGATACCATTTCAGTGGTACATGCTATCCCGGGCGGTCCTTCGGAGCAGCTTGGCATCATGTCGGGCGATAAAATTGTAAAAATTGACGGTGAAACCGTAGTCGGCAAAAAGATCACCAACCAATTCGTGCTGGATCATTTGCGTGGCAAACGCGGAACAAAAGTGAAAGTATCCATTTTCAGGAAGGGGAAAAAGGAGTTGATTGATTTTACGATCACCCGCGACAAAATACCGATCAACAGCATCGATGCGGCTTATATGATCAGACCGGGCATTGGTTATATCAATCTCAATAAATTTGCACAGACCTCGATGCAGGAATTTATAGAATCGGTTACCCTGTTGAAATCCCGGGGGATGAAGGACCTGATCCTTGATCTGCGCAATAATTCAGGAGGTTATATGGGAACAGCCATCGAATTATCCGATGAGTTTCTGGGACCCGGAAAACTGATCGTTTATACGCAGGGCAGGAATGCCCAGCGGGAGGATTTCTATTCAACGGCCAGGGGGCTCGTCGAAACCGGAAAACTGGTGATCATGATCAATGAAAATTCTGCTTCGGCCAGTGAAATTGTCTCAGGCGCCATCCAGGATTGGGACCGGGGGATCATTGTCGGCCGCAGGTCTTTCGGAAAAGGACTTGTTCAGCGGCCTTTCCAGCTTCCCGACAGCTCACAGATCCGTCTGACAACAGCCAGATATTATAATCCTTCGGGAAAATGTATCCAGAAACCTTATGCCGATGGTATCGATAAATATTACCAGGATTTCAGCAATCGCATGAAACATGGCGAGCTTATCCATCCCGACAGCATTAAATTCCCTGATTCCCTGAAGTTCTATACCTCAAAAAAGCGGGTGGTTTATGGCGGTGGCGGGATCATGCCGGATGTTTTTATTCCGTGGGACTCGACACCAATCTCTGATTATTACCTCGACCTGCGCCGAAAAAATGTAACCGGAACTTTTATTGGTGATTACGTGGATAAAAACCGTAAGATCCTTCAGACCAGCTATCCTGAATTCAGTTCGTTCGATAAAAATTTCCTGATCGACGATGCCTTTATGGCCGATTTTTTTACTTATGCCGAAAAGGAAGGTGTAAAAAAGGATGACAAGGGATATGCAGCATCCGAAAAACTGATCAAATCCCAGCTCAAGGGGATGATCGCTCAGAAGCTCTGGGACATGACCGAATTGTATACCATTATAAATCAGTATGACGAGGAGGTCCTGAAAGCAATTGAGGTCGTGGAGGATGATGCCTTATTCGAAAAACTTGAAATTGACCGCTGAATCCGGCGGTGATGCACGACTGCCATTTCTTTACCTGGCCCTTCCGGTGATGGATGAGCCTGACTTTCTTCTGCGCGTGCTGCATTGTATCTCAACCCAGTCGTACCTTCGTTTTAAATTATATGTCTGTGTGAATCAACCGGAATCATGGTGGCATGATCCGGTTAAAATTAATTCCTGCCGAAATAATGAAGCGAGCCTGAGATTGCTGAAAGCATTCAAAGGATTTGATATCGGGATCATCGACCGTTCTTCTAAAGGACAAGGCTGGACCGGGAAGCGGCATGGTGTTGGTTATGCCCGGAAAACCGTCATGGATCAGATCAATGCCGTTGCATCCAGCGATGACATCATTGTAAGCATCGATGCCGACAGCGTTTTCACCAATAATTACCTGAAGTCTGTGGCACTGAATTTCAGGGACCATCCCGGATCTGCGGCATTATCAGTACCCTATTTCCATAAGACACCGACTGATGATCGTGCAGGAAGGGCCATGTTGAGGTATGAGATCTACATGCGCCATTATTTTCTGAATTTACACCGCATCGGCTCCCCTTACGCATTTACGGCACTTGGTTCGGCCATGGCATTGCCGGTTCGCGCTTACCGCGCCATCGGCGGAATGACCCCGAAACTGAGCGGCGAGGATTTTTATTTTTTACAAAAACTCAGGAAATATGGTCAGATCCTATTGTGGAACGACGAAATAGTTTTTCCTCAGGCTAGATTTTCCGACCGTGTTTTCTTCGGAACCGGGCCTGCCATGATCAGGGGAGATGCGGGGGATTGGTCCGGTTACCCGGTCTATTCCGTTTCATTTTTTGACGAGATCCTTGAAACCTATCGGTTATTGCCGCAACTCTACCTCCGGCCGCTGGATACAAAAGTCATACGTTTCCTTTCCTTGGTTTTCCGGGAAGAGGATCCGTTCGAACCCCTCCGGACGAACCACACGAGCCTGGAACGTTTCACCCGGGCATTCCATGAAAAGTTCGATGGGTTGCGGATCCTGCAGTATCTCAAAACGGCCGGGGAAATGCATCCGGCCAATGATGAACAGAATCTGTGGGAATTTCTGAACAGGTTTTACACATCCACGGAACTAAAGAAACTCCATATCGACCCGGAATCCTTTTCATTTACCAGTTCTCCGGTTGAGGAGTTGGAAAAAATAAGAATGTTCCTTTTTCAGAAGGAACAGGAAGTGCGACTTAATTCATGATTTCCGTGACAAGTACGGCGGCTTCCTTCAGTGTGATGGCCGAGTGAACCTTCAATCCTGATTCATCAATCAGTTTTTTACCCTCTATGGCATTGGTTCCCTGAAGGCGGACGATGATCGGAATATTGATCTCGCCGATATTCATATAGGCATCGACAATGCCCTGTGCAACCCTGTCGCACCGTACGATCCCGCCAAAAATATTGACCAGTATGGCCTTTACGGCCGGATCTTTCATGATGATCCTGAATCCCTCCTCAACACGTTTGGCGCTGGCTGATCCGCCGACATCCAGGAAATTGGCCGGATCCCCACCGGATAATTTAATAATATCCATGGTGGCCATCGCCAGGCCGGCACCATTCACCATGCATCCGACATTGCCATTCAGCTTTACGTAGTTAAGGTCATGGCGGGTCGCTTCGACTTCAATGGGATCTTCCTCGTCGAGGTCGCGCATCAGCGCAATATCGTGATGGCGGTACAGGGCATTGTTATCGATCACGATCTTGGCGTCGGCAGCCAGGATTTTGTTATCCGAAGTCTTGAAAACAGGATTGATCTCGATCAGGGACGCATCACTTCCCACATAGGCGTTGTATATTCCAAAGACGAATTTGATCATGTTTTTGTAGGCATCATCCTTCAATCCGAGATTAAATGCCACTTTCCGCGCCTGGAACGCCTGTAAACCGATTTTAGGATCGATCTCCTCGGTGAAAATAAGTTCAGGTGTTTCCTCGGCAACGGCTTCGATATCCATACCACCTCTGGGTGAATACATCAGCACGGTATGTCCTTTCTGCCTGTTCAGCAGGATACTCATGTAGATCTCTGCAGGTTTCGACGGACCGGGATAAAAAATATTCTGCTCCACATATATTTTCCTTACCAGTTTACCCTCTTTGCTTGTTTGCGGGGTCACCAGGTACATTCCGAGGATCTGGCGGGCATTCAGTCGTACCTCTTCAATGGATTTGGCAATTTTTACTCCTCCACCTTTACCGCGTCCACCCGCGTGGATTTGTGCTTTGATCACAAATTTATCGGTGCCTGTTGCACCCAGAAGGTATTCGGCAGCCTTGACAGCTTCTTCCTCGGTATGGGCCAGTCCGCCTTCGGGAACAGGAACGCCGTATTGTTTTAAGATCGATTTGCTCTGATATTCGTGCAGGTTCATATGTTTGGGGGTTATTTTCGATTTTCAAAATTAAGGGTTTGCATCGGATTTACAAAAAAGAGAGGGTAAAGAATCCAATTTTCTTAACTTTGCCGTTCAAGGAACCCGTATGATCGTTGCACAGTCCATTCAAAAATCATTTGGCCCGTTGAAGGTCCTCAAGGGAATCAACCTGGAGGTAAGTAAAGGTGAAATCGTTTCGATCGTCGGTGCATCGGGGGCCGGAAAATCTACCCTCCTGCATATCCTGGGAACCCTGGATAAAGCTGATTCCGGCTCGGTTGAACTCAATGGTATCAAGGTTCAGAAACTCTCGGAGCGGAAACTGTCCGAATTCCGTAACCGGCAGATCGGGTTTGTATTCCAATTTCATCATTTGCTTCCGGAATTTACCGCCGTTGAAAATGTATGCATCCCGGCTCTGATCGCCAGGCAGGGTAAAAGGGAATCAATGAAAAAAGCGTTTGAGTTGCTTGATATTATGAACCTCAGAGACCGTGCCGGACATAAACCTTCCGAACTTTCGGGGGGAGAACAGCAGCGTGTGGCTGTCGCGAGAGCTCTGGTAAATAATCCCGCGGTGATCCTGGCGGATGAACCATCAGGTAACCTCGATTCAGATTCTGCAGTTGAATTGCACAAGCTGTTCTTCAGGTTGCGTGAAATGTTCCGCCAGACTTATATCATCGTCACTCACAACCTCGACCTGGCAGATATGGCCGACCGCAAAGTGACCATGAAAGATGGACTGATAGGCTTGTGACCAGGATATGTAATTATTTCCGGAAAACCACGTTAGTCAATATCAAAAGAAATAATTCAACAGAACGTACCAATAGCGCATGAAAATAAACGGTTTAAGAAACTCCTTTCCGGTTGCTGCAGCAACGCTCCTTTCCTTATCGGCATTTGCAATTTTTGTCACACTTTATACCTTTTCTGATCATCCCGGTCGCGATGGTTCAATGGCTGTTGTAACTTCAGCGTACGATACCATCCCGCCGAAAAAGACAAACATACAGGATTCACTTTACAAAGCTTTGCTGGGTTCCGCGGATAAATATTTTAATGAAAAGGATTATGAGAAAAGCCAGGCAGAATTGATCAAAGCCCAGCAGATAAAACCCCTGGATCAGACCCTCAAAGCCAGGATCACCCAGTTGAACGGACTCGTCGCCACTCAAAAGGAGCAGGCAGAGGCCAGCCGTAAGTCTGCCGCCTCAGGAGATGCTTATTTCAGCTCAAAGGATTATCTGAATGCAAAAGCATCGTACCAGCTTGCCGTTTCTCAGAACCCGAATGATGAGATCGTCAGGGAAAAACTTCGGAAAACCCTTGATCTGTTGCGTTCACAAAAAGCCCAGAATATCCTTTTTGACGTGGCAGTTTCAAGCGCTGATAAACTATTTCAGGCAGGCGATTATGAGAAAGCCCTGTTGGAATATGAAAATGCAGGGAAACTTTTACCTTCAGATCCCTATCCGAAAAACAAGATCAATGAGATCATTAAGATCCAGGTGGATAACAAAGTGAAAGAGGAAGAATATACTAAGGCCATTGCAATGGCAGATCAGTCATTTCTCGTGAAGAATTACCAGGATGCGCTGCTGGATTATAAAAAGGCAGCAGGCATAAAACCTCAGGAGAAATATCCGAAAGACAGGATCACTGAACTGACCGGGTTGATTGCCACGCAAAAGGCCAGGGACGATGCTTACAATAAAGCCATTGAGCTGGCCGACCAGTCATTCACGGCCAGGAAATACCCGGAAGCCATAAGTTCATATAAGGAAGCCATCGTAATAAAACCCGAGCAGACCTATCCCAGGGATAAAATAAAAGAGATCGAAGACATCCTGACACGGATGACCAATGCCCAGAAAGCATATGACACCTATATTACATTAGCCGACAGTTTCTACATTGATAAAAAGTATTTCAAGGCAAGGGAAAACTATTCACTGGCATCGATGGCCAAGCCTTCGGAAGCATACCCAAAAGAGATGATCACCAAGGCCGACAAGATGCTGACCGGCCAGGAAGCAGCCATGGCTAATGCAATGAAAGATCAGGAAGAGCAGTATAAGCGGGCGATTACAGCAGGCGATCTTGCATTTTCGAATAAAGTTTATGAAATCGCGAGGTCTGAATTCCAAAATGCCTTGAAGATCAAGCCGGATGAAGTTTATCCGAAATCAAAGATCGCGGAAATTGATAAACTGGAGGCGGCGTATATAAGGCAAAAAGCAGCGGATTCAAGATACGCGAATACCATCGGAAAAGCCGACAGCATGTTCATGGCCAAAGCTTACCTGCCTGCAAAATCTGAATTTCAACACGCATCAAACATGAAGCCTGATGAAGTATACCCTAAAAACAAGATCGTTGAGATCAACATGATCCTGTACAACCTTGAGATGCAGCAGAAGCAGGAACTTCAGTATGGATTGCTGATTACCAAGGCAGATAAGCTGCTTGAAGCGAAATCTTTTGCCATGGCAAAAACAGAATATGCGAACGCTTCGGCAATCAAGCCCCAGGAGGCCTATCCAAAGGAAAAAATAACCCAGATCGAAAAGATCCTTGTTGAACAGGCTACGGCAAAAGTTGTGGATGACAAATATGCCGGTATTATTGCAAGCGCAGAGAAACTTCTGGCTGCGAAATCATATGAACAGGCAAAGACTGAGTTTCAAAACGCCGGACTTGTCAAACCGGCAGAAACCTATCCCGGACAGAAAATTGCAGAGATCGACCGGATCCTTGCCGGGATTGCCGCGGCACGATCGCTGGAAGAAAACTACCGGGCAGCCATTGCAAGTGCTGACAAACTTTTTGAGGAGAAGGACTATAACCATGCAAAAACAGAATATACAAAAGCATCAGCGCTGAAACCCGCCGAAAAATACCCCATCACGAAAATTTCAGATATCGATGCCATCCTGGCCGGCATTGCCAGCCTTAAAGCGATTGACGATGCATATGATTCCACGATTGTCAATGCAGATAAACTTTTTGCCGATAAATCTTACGAATTGTCAAAAACTGCCTACCAAAATGCCCTGAAAATAAAACCTGAAGAACGATATCCGAAGGAGAAAATCACGGAGATCGATAAAACGCTGACTGAACTGGCGGCTATGAAGGACCGTGATGAACGGTATGCCGCAATGATCGTACATGCCGACAAACTATTGTCAGAGAAATCCTATGAGCCGGCCAGGGCTGAATATTTGAATGCCTCGGCAGTTAAGCCGCAGGAGCGCTATCCCAAAGATAAGATCGCCGAAATTGATGCAACATTGGCCGGTATTGCAGCAGCCCTGAAAACCCTGGAAGAAAACTATCAGGCGGCCATTGCCAGCGCAGACCGGCATCTTGGTGAAAAAGACTATGTGCTTGCAAAAAGCGAATATTCAAAAGCTGCGGGACTGAAACCTGCAGAAACCTACCCTGTCGCAAAAATTGCAGAAATCGATGTGATCCTCAAAGATATTGCCAGGCTGAAAGCCATTGATGATGAGTATGCTGCCATCATCGTAAATGCCGATAAACTTCTTGGTGAAAAATCATATGAATTGTCGAAAGGACAATATCAGTCGGCACTTCAGATAAAGCCTGCAGAACAATATCCCAAAGAAAAAATAGCGGAAATCGATAAAACAATTGCAGAACTGGCCAGCATCAAAGATCGTGATGACCGTTATACAGCAGCCATTGCCGGTGCTGATAAACTGTTAAACGATAAATCGTATGACCTTGCCATAACGGCATACGTTGAGGCCGGAAAGATCAAACCGGCTGAACAATACCCAAAGGATAAGGTCATTGAAATCAATGAGATCCTTGCCGCCATTGCAAAGCAGAAAACGCTCGACGACCAGTACAGCGCCGCTTTGGCCAAAGCGGATCAGTTGCTGGAAGCCAGAACATTCGACAAGGCAAAACTGGAGTATACCAACGCGTTGAATCTGAAACCGTCAGAACAGTACCCGAAGGATAAAATTGCCGGGATTGACAGGGTGCTTGCTGAATTAAAAGCGACAGAGGATGCCTACAAGGCTTCCATTACATCAGCCGACCTTCTGCTGGCACAGAAAAAGTTCGAAGAAGCCCGTAAGGAGTACCAGAATGCTTTGACAATTAAACCATTGGAGACCTATCCTGTTCAGAAAATCGCGGAGATAAACAAGGCCCTGGAGGAGTTGCTCGGCAAACAGAAATATTATGATAACCTGCTGGTCGATGCAGATAATTCCTTTAAAGACAAGGACTATTCGAAAGCGAAAGATACTTATCAGCAGGCGCTTGACCTTTTTCCTGCCCAACCCTATCCAAGGACACAAATAAATCTGATCACGGCAAGGGTCGACAGTTTGTACCGCGCCAACAAGTCGTTGTATGATAAAGCAGTGGCCGATGGTGACCGTTTCTTTAATTCGTTTGAATTTGACAAAGCCGTTGATGCTTACACAGATGCCATTAATTTCCTTCCGATGGAGAAGTACCCGCGGGAAATGATCGTCAAGATCCGGAGAACCATCGCGGAGAATGCCATTGCAGATGTGTTGAAAACCCCGGTGATCATTACATCCAACAATGAAAAACAATTCTCATTCACGCCGGTGAACATTGCTTCCAGGAAAAATAATTTCGTTTATATAAAGATCAAAAACCTGTCGGGCAAGCCATTCAATGTTTTGATGCGATATGGCAAAGACAAGCAAGCCAATGGCGGGGTGGTGATGCGGAATCTCAGCATCGACGGCAAGATGAATGAACGGTTGGTGAGTGTCAGGGACCAGGATCTATGGTCGCGCGAAGATAACAACTGGATCAGCCTTTATCCGCAGGGAGGTGATGTGGAGGTTTCTTTTATACAGGTTTCGAGGGCGAAGTGAAAAAGTGTTAAGTGTTAAGTGTTAAGTGTTAAGTGTTAAGTGTTAAGTGTTAAGTGTTAAGTGTTAAGTGTTAAGTGTTAAGTGTTAAGTGTTAAGTGTTAAGTGTTAAGTGTTAAGTGTTAAGT
>Ga0172368_10000839_pt1 | contig 43497 bp, 38 predicted proteins | sample Lak11m_FD_114540 | JGI IMG/M metagenome (GOLD analysis project Ga0172368, IMG submission 114540) | Freshwater microbial communities from Kabuno Bay, South-Kivu, Congo - kab_022012_11m | ecosystem: Environmental > Aquatic > Freshwater > Lake | place: Democratic Republic of the Congo: South-Kivu... | reverse complement strand
GAGGGAAGTTGGGATTATTTTACGAGGTCGTCGCTTTTAAACCGTCGCGAACTCCGCGACGAGGATCGTGTGGTCCGAGGGCCTTTCCGCCCGGCGCGGCGCCATGTCGATCTCGCAGCCGAGCGATCTTCCGGCGAGGCCTTCCGTGGCCAGGATGTGATCGATCCGCCAGCCGAGCCCCCTGTCCACCGCTCCCGGGACCCGGTAATCGAAGAATGTGTAGCGCCCCGCCTCTCCCGGATGGTGTTTTCTATAAACGTCGACGAAGCCCCACGCCCGGACGGCGGCGTAGGCCTCCCAAACCTCCGGGGTGAAGCAGACATGGCCGAGGAGACGTTTGGGGTCGTGGACGTCTATCGCCTCCGGGGCGACGTTGAGATCGCCGCACCAGACAAGCGGCTGCGCCGGAGACCAGTTGCGGACGAAGAAGGCCCGCAGCCGTTCGTACCAGGCGAGCTTGTAGGCGAAGTGGACCGTGTCCCGCTCCCGCCCCTGGGGGACGTAGGTGTTGACCACGGCGATCCCGGAGAAGACCGCGGCGAGCAGGCGGTCCTCGTCGGCGGGTCGTCCGTCGGGAAGGCCGCACAGAACATCCCGCGGCTCTTCCCGGGAGATCAGGGCCACGCCGTTGTAGCGCTTTTCCCCCCGGAAAAGCGCCCGGTAGCCGGCTTCGGCAAACGCGCCGGCGGGGAACAGGGCGTCCTCCACCTTCGTTTCCTGCATGCACAAAACGTCGGGCCGGTTTTCGGCCAGCCAGGGCAGGACGATGTGGAGGCGGCTCCGGAGGGAATTGACGTTGTAGGTCGCGATTCTGAAGGTCCCCATCCGCGGCTTTCTCCTATCGCAGGTAAGCCGGCAGCTCCGCTTCTTCCTTCCCCGCGAAGCTGCACGGCGCGCCGCAGCCCTTGCAGGGTCCCTTGACCGCCGGCAGGGGCGGCTCGCCCTTGATGCTCTCAATGAAATCGAGACAGCGGTTGACTTCCTCGTCTTCGCCCTCGACGATCAGGGTGACGGCGCCCTCCGCTCCCCCCCAGCCGCCGGAGGCGTAGTGGATTGCCTTCAGGCCGAAGAGGATGTCGATGGCCTCGATCTCCGTGACTGCCCGGCCGTCCGCGACGCAGGCCATCCCCACCCGGCAGCCGATGGTCCGGCCCAGCATCATCTTCCCGCCGTACAGCGCCGCCTCTTCCACGGAAGGGACGAGTTTTTCCAGGCCGACGGGATAGAGCGTCGCCACCCCCTGGGCCTTGAGGGCCATGTAGAACTGCCCCATCGTCCCGCCGCCCGCGCCCGCCATGAGGACCCCGACGTTGCCGTATGGATCGACGGCGTTGGCCCCCTTGATCAGGACGTCGCCGGGAGTCAGCTTTTCGATGACGGCCCCCGGCTCCACCTCGAGGACCTCCCCCTTGTGAAACGTCACCGGTCTGGTCCGGAGCCCCTGGCCCAGGACGCACAGCACCCCTCTGATGATCTGGCCGGCCACGTAACTCTCCTTTTCGACTTTCTCCTTCAGCAGTTCTTCCAGGATGAAGGCGTTGGTGGAGCCGCGCCCGACGACGAGGTATCCGTTGTCTTTCGCCTGCTGCACCTCCGGCATTGCGGCGACCGCCTTGCCGAGCAGCCTTTTCGATTCCGAAGACGTCAATGTAAACAGTGCCTGCATGATTTCCGACCTCCTTGGAGAATTTTTGCAATCATTGACACGTCTTCTGCGCCGCTGTCAACGTTTTTCCGCGGGATTTATTCAAGATGAAGTCGGCCGGTCGCGGCGGCGGATCAGCGGGGGCGGTTGGTGAGGTAGACGCCGCCCAGGACCAGGGCCGCGCCCGTAAGGAGGGAGAGGTTGACGGCCTCGTCGAGCAGAAGCCAGCCGAAGAAGACGCCGCTCACCGGGACGAAATTGATGAAGACGGAGGCCCGGGAAGGGCCGATCTGCCTGATCCCCTCATAGTACCAGAAAAAGCCCAGGACCGTGCCGAAAAAGCCCAGATACAGCAGGCCGAGCCAGTCCCGCAGCGGGAAGCCGCCGATGAGCCCCGTGATATTTTCCAGCAGGGCCGGCGGCAGCAGGGCGGCGCAACCGATGAGACAGGAATACGTGACCGCGGCGAGCGGCGAGAAGTCCTTCATGATGACCTTGCCGATGAGGGAGTAGGCGACCCAGCTTGCCACGCAGCCGAGGATAAAGACCTCCCCCCAGCCAACTCCTCCGCTCAAAAGGGAAGAAATGTCCCCCCGGGAAATGACGAGCGCCGCGCCGGTCAGGCACAGGATGATGCCCAGCGCCTTGCCGGCATCGAGCCGTTCCCGGAAGAGAAGGGCCGAAAAAAGCGAGATGAAAACGGGGTTGCTGGCGACGATGAGCGAGGCCCTGCCCGCCGCGACCGTCTGCATCCCGAAGAAGAAAAAGACGTTGTAGGCGAACACCCCCGTCATGCCCAAAAGGACGGCGGGCAATACCTGATGCCGCTTCAGCGGGGGAACGCCTCCTTCCCTGAGGATGATCATCACGATCAGGAAAAGAGAGGCCGTCAGGAAGCGCAGGAACGACGCGGAATAAGGAGGAACATCCTGGGCGACGACCCGGGCGGCGACGAAGGTCCCGCCCCAGAAGATCGCGGTCAGAAAGAGTTTGCCGTAGACGAGCATGGGACTCTCCGTTGTTGAGATTCCCCGCCGCCCGGCAGACAGGCGGCCGCGGGCGGAAGACTCTCCGGCAAAATAGCCCGTGTGTCAAGAAAAAATACGGTTCTCGCTGTTGCCGTTTTCCGGCGATCGCTGTATCATGACAGTTAGATATTTGGAAATCATGCTCCCTCCGCGCGCTGTACATTTTTCGTTCCGAAAAATCTACAATGCGCGCTTCCGGGACATGATTCCCAAGTAAGCGGGAGTCTCATATATCGTAGGATGGAGGTCATCGCCATGTCGAAATCATCATTCTGGACGGCCGTGAAATCAATCGCCTGGAACCTGGGGCTGCTCGTCGCCGGGAGCGCGTTGTGCGCCGTCGGGGTCAACGGCGTCCTGATCCCCCATCACTTCGTGAGCGGCGGGTTGACGGGGGTGGCGCTGATCGTTCATTATCTCGCGCCCATCCTTCCCGTCGCCCCGATCTACGCCCTCGCGAACGTGCCTTTGTTCATCGCCGGCTGGTTCTTCATCAGCCGCCGGTTCTTTCTCTACAGCATCGCCGGGATGCTGATCTTTTCGGCGGCCGTCCAGTGGGTTCATATCGAGGTGCCGGTTGAGGACAAGCTCCTTGCCGCCCTCCTGGCCGGGCTGATCATGGGGACCGGCTCGGGGATCATCCTGAAGTCGATGGGATCGGCGGGCGGGACCGACATCCTGTCGGTGATTCTCCTCGAGCGCTTCACCATCCGCCTGGGGACTACGGTCCTGGCCTTCAACAGCCTGGTGCTTGCGGCGGCGGCGGTTCTCTTCTCGATCGAGGATGCGCTGTTTACGCTAATCTACCTCTACGTCTCCACGAAGATCGTGGACCTCGTCGTGACGGGCCTGAGCCAGCGGAAGGCGGTCTTCATCATCTCGCCTAATTGGGAGAGCATATCCCGCCGGATACTCGATGAGATCCACCGGGGGGTGACGATCATCCGCGGCCAGGGAGGCTATTCGGGGCGGGAGCAGAAGATCCTCTATACGGTCGTCACCTTCCAGGAGGTGGCAACGCTGAAGCAGATCGTCCGCCGCGAGGATTCCACCGCCTTCGTCGTGGTCACCGACACCGTCGATGTCATGGGACAGAGGATCGGGAACCAGCCCCACTGGTGACGGCTTCTACCGGCTGAGAGACTCCCGGATCTGACGGCCGATCTCCTGTCCCTCGCCGGCCTTTTCCAGCGCTTCGGAGAGGACGCCGTTGATCTGGTCCTCCAACCTTTCCTCCGAAAACAGGAAGTGGTCCAGGGAAGATGTGCTCTCCGAGGAGACGCGGTAGAAGATCCTCTTGTTCCGGACGTCGGCGAAGACGAGCGTCAGTCTTGCCTTGGCCGTATAACGCTTCCTCGGTATAGCGTCGAGGCAGGTCACGTCGAGCTCTTCGATGGTCCCGCCGACCAGAATCGTTCCCCACTCCGGCAGGATCGTTTCCTCCCGGAGGTCCCAGGCCGGCTTGTCCGGCGAGACCATGTAGCCCGCCTTGAACAGAAGTTCCCTGAGCGCCGCGGCCACGGCATCCGTCGGCTTGACGTATTTCGGCAGGATCGGGAGGGAGGACTTGTCCGATTTGATCACCCGGCCGATCAGAAGCCGGTCGTCAAGCTGCCGGTGGTCCAGAAAGGAGGCCACGGTCAGGCTGTATTTCCGGCCGTCGTCCGGGGCCGGCGCAACGGCCTTCGTCGGTTGGTAGCGCATGTCGACGCTGTAGAGCTTGGGCGTGCAGCCGCTCGCCAGAAACGGCAGGCACAGGCAAAAGAGCGCCGCGGCGATGCCCCGGCGGGGGGCGGAAAAATGGGGACGAAAATGGGGAGAGAGGCTGCTCCATATTTCCCGGAGAAAATAGGGAGCTGTCCCTAGTTTTAATTTTCTAGTCCTCATGAATGCAACCTCCTCAGCCATATTTGACAACCCCGCAAAAAAAGTTAATTTTCCCCTCCCTCAACGGGAGGGGATTAAGGGGATGGGGAAAACAGGTGGAGATACGGCCACTTATCATCCCACCCTAACCCTGCCCCGTCAAGGGGGAGGGAAGATTATGGGAAAATTTTCAAGCGTAGAGAACGGTTTGGAACTGTTCCCTGCTGATTTTTACGGTTCCTCCCCGGGTGCGCCGAAAATTGCCTTCCGGTATTCCGAAATAAGAAATTCCCTGTCGACGCCGTGATCGATGAAATCCCAGGGCAGGATCTCCTCCGTTTCCTTCCGGCGGTAGACGTAAAAGTCGGGATTCACGTTTACCTCCCGGAACGCTTGCGCCCAGTTTCCCCCGCGGCGGTGAACCGCGAGGAGCAGTTTCCCCACCCTGCGGTCGCCCAGCGAGAGCAGGGCCTGAATGTAATTCCACTTGGGGATGTCGTGGGTGACCCGGACGGCCTTTTCCCCCCGCAGGGCGCCCGCGATCCGCCTGATTCTCCGCCTGACGACGGCCGTGTCTTCCAGCGGGCGCCACTGGAAGGGCGTGCCGGGCTTGGGGATGAACTGGTTTATGCTCAGCGTTATCCTCCGGAATCCTTTTCTGCCCGCCGACGCGCGGCGGGCGCGGTGTTCGATTCCCTTCACCAGCCTGCAGATGGCCTCGATGTCCTCATCCGTCTCCGTCGGGAGGCCTACCATGAAGTAGAGCCGCAGGAAGACCATATCATGTTCAATCAGCTTTTCCACGGCGGAATAGATCTGTTCTTCGGAGATCCCCTTGCGGATCGCATCCCGGAGCCGCTGGGAGCCGGCCTCGGGGGCGAGGGAGACGGTCTCCACCCCCGTCTCCTTGAGGAGCGCCGCCAGCGGTCCGCTCAGGCGGTCCATGCGGAGGGAACCGATGGCTACGGACCCGCCACCCCTGTCCATGATTGAGCGGCACAGGGGGATGAGATCGGGGTGATCCGAGACCGCCGTGCCTAAAAGCCCGATAGTCTTCCTCTTTTCGAGTCCCCGCCGGAGGGAGGGTTCTAGGGCCGCAATGCTCCGGAAGCGCACCGGCTGGCAGACGAAACCGGCGGCGCAGAAACGGCAGCCTCGCGGGCAGCCCCGGCTGACCTCCGTAAGAAACATGTTTCCGAACTCGGCGCCGGCCGTGGTGATGACCTGTTCGGTCGGGAAGAAATCGAGGTTGGCGGCCAACCGTCTTTCGATCCGCCGGGGGAAAGCGGGATCGAGCGGTTCCCGGCCGGCGATGATCCCGTCCTCCCGGGTTTCGACCCGATAAAACCGGGGGACGTAGGCCCCGGGGATTTCTTTTTGTACATGGGCGAGAAATTCCTCCCGCCTGAGTTGCCGGCGGAGTGCCGCCGCGGCGTCGAGAAAAGACGGCAGGAGAGCCTCGCCGTCCCCGATCAGGAAGAGATCGAAGAAGTCGGCAAGGGGCTCGGGGTTCAGGATCGCGGCGATGCCGCCGCCGATGACAAGCGGGTCCCCCTCGCCCCGGTCCGCCGCGGCGAGGGGTATCCCCGCCAGCTCGAGGATCCGGAGGATGTTGGGGTAGTCGTTCTCGAAGGAGAGGGAAAATGCAAGCAGGTCGAAATCGCCGAGGGGCTTCTGCGATTCAAGGCTCAGCAGGAAAGGCGGGGCGTCAGGGCCGGCCTCCTCGCCTGGGTCGGGGAGGAAGGCCCGCTCGCACAGGCAGGCGGGGTGGCCGTTGATTAGCGCATAGACGGTCTGGAACCCGAGGTTGGACATCCCCGTCCGGTAGGCGTTCGGATAGGCCAGGCAGATCGCCAGCGCGTCACCCCAGACCTTCCGGATGTATCCCTCTTCGCCCGCGAGGAGGTCAAGACACCTTTTCTTCAGTTTCCAGGACATGACGAGCTCGTAAAAAGTCGCAAAAGCCTTACATTTTAGGACGGCTTCGTAAAAAGGCCGCAGGCAAGGCGCGCGAATCCTGAGGAGTGAGGCGTACTTTTGCGTACGCTGCAACGACGAAGGATGAAGCGCAACGCAGCATCCGGACTTTTTACGAAGCCGTCAGGACATCTTTCCGTCAATCCGCCTGTCTCCTCAGAAACGTGGGGATCTCCAGATCGGGATTTCCCTCCTCCTCGCTCCTGTCGATCTTGAGAACGGCGCCTGCATCCGGGTTTTTTTCATTCCGGATGAAGGTGGGAACGGCCAGGTTTTGTCGCCGGGGAAGGCCGATCGGCGTCACGTTGCTCCTGGACAGATCCGGATTTTCAAAACCTGTGGCGATGACCGTGATCCGGATCTCGTCCCCCATCGTTTCGTCGACGACGGTGCCGAAGATGATGTTCGCGTCCTCGTGGGCCTCGGCCTGGATGAGCGAGGAGGCCTCGTGAATCTCGTAGAGGGTCATATCCGGGCCGCCGGTTACGTTCAACAGGACGCCGCGCGCGCCTTGAATGGTGTTGTCTTCCAGAAGCGGCGAGGAGATCGCCTTCTGGGCTGCCTCCACCGCCCTGTTCTCGCCGCTGGCCGTGCCGGTTCCCATCAGGGCGAAGCCCATCTCCGCCATGACGTTCTTCACATCGGCGAAGTCCAGGTTGATCAGCCCCGGAATCATGATCAGGTCGGAGATCCCCTTAACGGCGTGATAGAGGATGTCGTCCGCCTTCTTGAAGGCCTCTAAAAGCGAGACGTTGCGGCCGCCGATGCTCAGGAGCCTCTGGTTGGGAACGAGGATGAGGGTGTCGACGGTCTTCCGCAGTTCCGCTATCCCCGCTTCGGCCTGGGAGTTGCGCTTCCTCCCCTCGAACAGGAATGGCTTGGTCGCTACCGCCACGGTCAGCGCGCCCGTCTCCTTGGCGATTTCCGCCACGATGGGCGCCCCCCCCGTGCCCGTTCCGCCGCCCAGACCGGCCGCGATGAAGACCATGTCGGCCCCCTCGATCCGCTCCCTCAGCATCTCCCTGGTTTCCAGGGCGGCCTGCCGGCCGATTTCGGGATCCGAACCGGCCCCCAGCCCCTTGGTTAGATCGACTCCCAACTGGATCTTGACCGGGGAGGAGGAGGCCCCCAGCGCCTGCGCGTCCGTGTTGGCCGCGATGAAATCGACCCCCCGGAGGTCGTACGAGATCATGGTGTTCACGGCGTTCCCGCCCGCGCCGCCGATGCCGATCACCTTGATCTTGGCCGAGCTCACCAAACCGTTGTCAGCAAATTCGAACATAACGCCTTCCTCCCTAAAAGAATTCAAGAACCCAATTCCTGAGCCTCTTGAAAGAACGACCGATGAAACCCCCCTCCGTCCTGCCGAGCGCCTCCCGTACGATGTTCCTGCTTCCGTAGAGCACCAGCCCCACGCCGGTGGCATACAGGGGGCTGTTGACCACGTCCGTCAGCCCGCCGACTCCCGCGGGGCACCCCCGCCGGACGGGCATATTGAATATCTGCTCCGCCAGTTCGGGGACCCCCTCGAGGATCGAGGCCCCGCCCGTCAGGACCGTCCCGGCGGCCAGGATGTCCTCGCACCCGGATTTGGTGATCTCCTTGTAGGCCATCCCGAGGATCTCGTCCATCCGGGGCTCGATGATCCGGCCCAGTATCTGGCGGGAGACCTCCCGCGGTTCCCGCCCCCCGACGCTGGGGACTTCGATGGCCTCGTCCTTGGGGATCAGCGGCATATAGGCGCAGCCGTACTTGATCTTGATCCTCTCCGCCTCGGCGATCGGCGTCCGGAGCCCCGTGGCGATGTCGCTGGTGACGTAATTGCCCCCGACCGGCAGGACCGCCGTGTGTTTGATGCTTCCCTCCGAGAAGATCGCGATGTCGGTCGTGCCGCCGCCGATGTCGATCAGGGCGACGCCGAGGTCCTTTTCGTCGGAACTAAGGACCGCCTCCCCGGAGGCGAGCTGCTCCAGGACGATGTCGTTGATGTGCAGGCCCACCCTGTTGACCGATTTCACGATGTTCTGGATGGAGGTGACGGCGCCCGTCACGACATGAACCTTTGCCTCCAGGCGAACTCCCGACATCCCCACCGGATCGCGGATGCCGTCCTGTTCGTCCACCACATAGTACTGGGGCAGGGTGTGGATGATCTGCCTGTCCAGGGGAATGGCGATCGCCCTGGCCGCGTCGATAGCCCGCTCCACATCGTCCTCCTCCACCTCGCGTCCCTTGACGGCCACGATCCCCAGGCTGTTCTGGCCCCGGATGTGGCTGCCGGCGATCCCCACGTAAACGGAACGGATTTCACAGGCGGAGATGCGTTCCGCCTCTTCCACCGCCCGCTTGATGGATTCGACGGCGCTCTCGATGTTGACCACGACGCCTTTTCTCAATCCCTCCGAGGGATGGGAACCGACGCCGATGACGTCCACCCCGGTTTCCCTGACCTCTCCCACGATCGCGCAGGTCTTCGTCGTTCCGATGTCCAGACCGACGATCACGTTTTCTCTCTTCCCCATTCATTCCTCCGCTTTCCGGCGGGCGTTTGCTTTTTTCCGCCGGCGCATCCCCGTTTGCCCGCTTGCCGGCCGACAGCCGGGCTCCTCCCTCCTACATCCGATACCCTTTTCCTTTTCCGGCCGGCCCCGCCGGGGACATGATGTTTCGCCTTTGGACGTTGATCTTGGCCGGATCGTTGAGGTCGATCAGCAGAAAAGCCGCTTTCAGATTCTTTCTGTCCAGGTCCTCCATGACGGGGGCCAGGCGCTTCAGCTTGGCCTCATAGCCGTCGAAACCCAACTGGAGGCAGAGCCCCGCGTCGGTGAACAGGGAAAGGCCGAAGGTCTCGTTTCCGTGGATTTCCGAGACGGCGCCGATGGACGGGACGTCCCTTGCCGCCGCGACGGCGCTCAAAAGCGCCAGCGCGGGCTTCAGAAGCGCCTCATCCACCTTGCCCTCCCGAACGAGGCCCGTCAGGACCGGCAGGTCGTTTGCCTCCCCGGTCTCCAGTTTCTTGAAGGGCGTTCCGTCGCTGTCCAGCAGATAGAGGGCGTTTCCCCTTTCGAGGAGCGCGACCGGGGTTCTTTCCCGGATTACGATAACCAGCCTGCCCGGAAATTCGCGGCCGATGGAGACATCCCTGATCCAGGGATTGACGCGGATCCGGCGGATCATCGCCTCCAGGTTCAGGCTCAGTATGTTCGGCGCCGGGCCTACGGCGGCAAGCGAAACGATATCCTTTTCCGTCAGTTCCTTGCAGCCCCGCACGACGATTTCGCGGACGCTGAAGACGGGCGAGCGGACCGCCGCATCGAAGGCGGCCAGGAGTGCGAAGGCGGCGCCGGCGACGGCCGCGGTCAGGAGGATCGCGCGCCCGGCGTCCCGCACGGCTTCCCCCGCCCGGCGCTTCAGCCGGTTCTTGTTCGCTTCCCATTGCTGTCTGTACGATGTCTTCATTCCCCGATGATCTTTACCTCGGTCTCCAGTTCGCGGCCCGTAGTCTCGAAAACCCTCCGCCGGATCAGGTCGATCAGGCGAAGGATGTCCCCCGCCGTGGCGCGGCCTCGGTTGACGATAAAATTGCCGTGTTTTTCCGATACCTGGGCGTCGCCGATCCGCATCCCCTTGAGCCCCGTCTCTTCGATGAGCCTCCCCGCCGGGACGCCCGGGGGGTTCTTGAAGACGGAGCCGGCGTTCGGGAATTCCAACGGGTGCTTTTCCCTTCTTTTTTCGATTATTTCCTCAGTCCGCTCGGTGATCTCTTCCGCGTTCCCCCGCCGCAGCCGGAACACTGCGCCGATAATAATGGTTTCCGGGGGCAAGTCAAGGGTTCTGTACGAAAAGCGGAGCGTGTCGCCGGTTGCGGTGCGGAAGACGCCCGCCGGTTCGAGAAGACGCACAGTGGAGACGACGTCCTTGATCTCGCTTCCGTAGGCCCCGGCGTTCATCCGGATTGCGCCGCCGACGCTGCCGGGGATGCCCGCACAAAATTCCATCCCCGTGAGGGATTCGCGAACGGAAGTATTCACAAGTTCGGCCAGGGAGAGGCCGGCCTGGGCCTTCAGGAGGACGCCTCCGTCTCCGTTTTCCCCGCGGCTCAGGCCGTGCAGGCGCGAGAGAGAGATGAGGACGCCCCGATAGCCGCCGTCGCGGACGATCAGGTTGGTCCAGTTGCCGACGGGAAGAAAGGGGGTGCGGCGCGACTTAAGGAAGGCGACCAGGCGGGCGATCTCCGCCTCGCTTTCAGGAAAGACAAGGGCGTCGATTCTGCCCCCGACGCGAAGCGAAGCATGGCGGTCCGCCGGTTCGTCGAAAAGGATCTCGCCTTCGACAATGTTGCGGAGGCAGTTCCGGAAGTTTTCAGCCCCGTTCACGCGCCCTGTCCTCCCTTATCCGTTTTATGAAAGCATCCCCCACCTTCCAGACGTTGCCCGCCCCTTGGGTCAGGATGACGTCCGGCGCCCTCGCCGTGCCGGCCAAATGGTCCACGATGGCGTCAAATCCGGGGATGTAAACGGCGTCCGGATGTCCCGCGCGCCGGATTGCCTCGCAGAGACCCTCCGCGGTCACCCCCGGGAGCGGCTCCTCGCTCGCGGCGTAGATGTCGGTGACGATCAGGCTCTCCGCCGCGGCGAAGGCCGTCAGAAAATCCTCGAAGAGGGCCTGCGTCCGGGTATAGCGGTGAGGCTGGAAGACGCAGATGATCCGTCCCGGCCATACCTGTTTTGCCGCTGCGAGCGTGGCCCGGATTTCCGTCGGGTGATGGCCGTAGTCGTCGACCACAGCGATCCCGCCGGCTTCTCCTCTGATCTCCAGGCGCCGCTGAACGCCGGTGAAATGCTGCAGACCCTCCCGGATGACCGGAAAGGTCAGGCCCATCTCCCGCGCCGCCGCCACCGCCGCCAGGGAGTTGTAGACATTGAACAGTCCGGGCACGTTGAGCTTGACGGTGCCCAGGAGCGTATCCCGGCAGTACAGGGAGAAACGGGTGGTCGCCCCGGAGAAGGAGATCCCCTCCGCACGATAATCCGCCGGCGCCGAAAGCCCGTAGGTGATCGTCTTTCTCTTGATCCGGGGGAGGATATCCCGCACGTGCTCATTGTCCAGGCACAGGATGGTCGAGCCGTAAAAGGGAACGATGTTGGCAAACCGCAGGAACGCCTCCTTGATATCATCCACGTCCCGGTAATAATCGAGGTGTTCCCGGTCGATGTTCGTGATGACGGCGAGGCAGGGGCTGAGCTTCAGGAAGGAGCCGTCGCTCTCGTCCGCCTCCGCCACGATCACCTCCCCGTCTCCCAGGCGGGCGTTGCCGCCTATGCTGGCGAGCTTCCCTCCGATAACGAGCGTCGGATCCAGGCCGCCGTGGGCCAGCAGCGTCGACACCATCGAGGTCGTCGTGGTTTTCCCGTGGCTGCCCGAGACGGCGATGGAGAACTTCATCTTTAGCAGTTCCGCCAGCATCTCGGCGCGCGGGATGACCGGGACGCCCCGTCTGTGGGCCGCCTGCACCTCCGGATTGTCCTGCCGGACGGCGGTGGAGGTGACGACAACGTCAGCGTCGCCGATGTTGGCGGCGTCGTGCCCCGCGTAAATCGCTGCGCCGAGGTCGTCGAGGCGCTGGGTGATGTCGGAGGGGGAAAGGTCTGAACCGCTGATCTCGTAGCCCAGATTGATCAGGACCTCGGCTATTCCGCTCATGCCGATTCCGCCGATGCCGACGAAGTGGACGCGCCGGACCCTGTGTTGCATGCTGCTTTTCCGAAGGTTGTTTTTCATCTCTTTCCCTCTACTCAGTCCTCAGCACTCAGCACTTATTCTCTGCCTTGCACCATCTCCAGACAGGCGTCCACGATGTCGGCCGCGGCGCGCCTGTTTCCCAGCGCGGCGGCGGCGGTCTCCATCTTCCGGACGGCACCCGGGGTGCGGCAGATTCTCCCTATTGCCTCCGCCAGCCGCGCACCGTTCAGGCCGCCCTCGGGCAGCAGCTCGGCCGCCCCGGCGGCGGCGAGGACCTCGGCGTTTCTCGTCTGGTGGTCGCCCGCGGCGAACGGGAAGGGGATCAGGATGGCCGCCTTCCCGACCGCGGTGATCTCCGCGAGGGAGGTGGCGCCCGCCCGGCAAACGAGCAGGTCGGCCTCCCGGTAAGCCGCGGCCATATCCGTGATGAAGGGGGAGACCTCCGCCTCGAAACCCCGCTGATGGTAAACCCCGGCGACGGCCTCCCGGTCCTCCGCCCCCGTCTGATGGATGAAGCGGAGCCTCCCCTTCAGGGAAAGCAGGTCTTTGAGGGCCTCGCCGACGACCCGGTTGATCGCGCGCGCCCCCTGGCTTCCGCCGAAGACGAGGACGGTGAAGCGCCGCCCGTTTTTCTCCCCGTCTGCCTTTTCTTCAAGAAAGGCGGACCGGACCGGATTTCCGACGACCCGGGTCCGTCCGGCGGGAAACCACTTCCCGGAAGCGGCAAAGCTCAGAAAGATCCGGTGCGCGAAACGGCCGAGGAGCCGGTTGGTCAGGCCCGGAACGGCATTCTGCTCGGCGATCGCCGTTTTCTTGCCCATGAGACGGGCCATTAGGACCGCCGGCCCCGAGGCGTAACCGCCCACGCCGATTACGACGTCCGGGGTAAATTCACGGATGATCCCGAAGGAGGCGATCAGGCTGCCGGGGATCTTCAGGAGGGACGCGGCCACGGCGCCGGCGCCCCGCCCCTTGAGACCCTCCACCTTCAGCGTCCGGAGCGGCAGCCCCAGCGGGCCGAGGACCTTCTTTTCCAGGCCCCTTTCCGTCCCGATGAAGAGCACACGGTTGGCGGGATCGCGGCGGAGAAATTCCTCGGCGACGGCGATCCCCGGGAAGAGGTGGCCCCCCGTGCCGCCCCCGGCGACGATCATCCGCAGTCCGCGGCGACCGGGAGAGATGCCGGCTTCCCTCCCGCCTTCTGTTTTTGCCTGCATTTTCGCGGCGCATCCGTAGTCTGAGGTCGAGCTTTGAAAATCGCGATCCCTCCGCGCGCTGTACATTTTTCGTTCCGAAAAATCTACAATGCGCGCTTCCGGGATCCGATTTTCAACGCCGGCAGATGTGGCTGTGTTTCGTTCCATCCTTCCGTCACCCTTCATAGGTCGAAATGTTGAGCAGGATTCCGACCGCGATCAGGGACATGATCAGCGATGTCCCCCCGTAGCTCAGAAAGGGGAGGGCGAGTCCCTTCAGGGGGATGAGGCCCATCACGCCGGCCATGTTTATGAAGGCCTCCAGGGCGAGCATCATCGTCAGCCCCGCGGCCAGCAGGTTGCCGAAAAGATCGGGCGCCTTCAGGGAGATCTGAAAGCCGCGCAGAATCAGCACTATGTACAACAGCAGGATCAGGCCCACGCCGATCAGCCCCGCCTCCTCGGCGATCACCGAAAGGATGAAGTCGGTGTGCGGCTCCGGTAGATAGAAGAGCTTCTGCATCCCGTCGCCGATCCCGACGCCGAAAGGGCCGCCGGAGCCGAAAGAGATCAGGGACTGGATGATCTGGAAACCGGAATTGCGGGGGTCTTTCCAGGGGTCGAGAAAGGCCGTCAGGCGGGCCAGGCGGTAACTCTTGTGGAGCAGGAGCCAGAAGGCAACAGGGATGAACATGGCGGCGACGCCGGCCAGATGCAGGATCCGGGCGCCCGCCATGTAGAGCATCGTCAGGGCGATGAAGGCAACGATAACGGTCGTGCCGAAATCAGGCTGCAGCAGGATCAGACCGATCATAACTCCCGTGACGCCGAGGGGGATAAGCAGCCCGTGCCTGATCTCCCGGATGCGGTTGGCCTTCTCGGCCAGGAAATGTGCCAGAAAGAGGATCAGGGCGACCTTGACCAGTTCCGACACTTGGAAGGAGACGAACCCGAGATTGAGCCAGCGGACGGCGCCGCCGGCGCGGACCCCCAGGGGGGGTATCCAGAGCGCGCCCAGGAGGAGCGCCGCGGCAACGATGCCGGGCCAGGCCAGTTTCCGGAGCTTGTAATAGGGGAACCGGGTTATGGCGAACATGATCAACAGGCCGAGGGCGAGAAACAAGAGCTGTTTTTTCAGAAAGAACTGCCCGTCCCGGAAACGCTCCGTCGCGAGGATGGAGCTCGAGCTGTAGATCATCACCGTACCGATGGCAGCCAACAGCAGCGTGACCATAAGGAGGATCATGTCCGGTTTTTTTTCTCTCGACAGACGATTCATTACTTCCCGACCATCTCCTTGAACACCCTTCCCCGTTCCTTGTAGTCCGTAAACTCGTCGAAACTGGCGCAGCCGGGGGAGAGCAGGACGACATCCCCGGGCAGCGCGAGACGCCGCGCCGCCGCGACAGCCTCCTTCATTGTGGCTGCAAGGGTGGTCCTCGCCTCGCCGCCGACCAGACGGTTGATCTTTTCCCTCGCCTCGCCGAAGAGGACCATCTCGCGGACCCGCTCCCGGATCAGGGGCGCGAGGGTGGCAAAATCCCCTTCCTTGTCCCTGCCGCCCAAAAGCAGGACGACGGGGCGGGAGAAACTCTCCAGCGCCCTCACGACCGCCCCGACGTTGGTCCCCTTGGAATCGTCGTAGTACAGGACGCCGTCTTCCTCGCCGGCGTACTCGATCCGGTGGGCGATGCCGCGGAAATTCTCCACCGCGCCGATGACGGAGTTCGGCGGGCAGCCGCAGGACCGGGCCGCCAGGACGGCCGCCATCACATTCTCGAGGTTGTGCCGGCCCGGGATGCGGATCATGGCAAGAGGGTACTCCTCCCTCTCCCCGGATCGCCCCAGGCGGATCAGCTTTTCATCTTCGATAAACATCCCGCCGGTGACGGGGGTCAGGGAGCTGAAGACCTCCGTCCGGGCGGCAAGGCGCTCCCTCAGGGACGCCGTCAGGGCCTCGTCGGCGTTGAGAATGGCGAGATCTTCCGCCCCCTGCCGCGCGAATATCCTCTCCTTGCTCTCCCGGTAGGCGGCGAAGCTGCCGTGATAGTCGATGTGATCGTACGTGACGTTCAGGAGGGCCGCGATCCGGGGGTGGAAATCGCGCGCCCACTGGAGCTGGAAACTGCTGATTTCGGCCACCGCCCAATCCGCGTCCTGCGGTCCCTGCACGTATTCTATCAGGGGGGTGCCGATATTCCCTCCGACGAAGGCCTTGATCCCCGCTGCGCGGAGCATCTCCCCGATGAGCGTCGTGACCGTCGTCTTTCCGTTGGTGCCGGTGACGGCGGTCAAAGGGGTCTTCAGGAAGCGCCAGGCGAGTTCGATCTCGCTCAGGACAGGGATCTCCCGCCGAATGGCCTCCGCGAGGACGGGATTTGCCGGATAGACGCCGGGCGACGGGATCACCAAATCCACGCCCGCGAGGGCCTCCGGTCCGTAAGGGGCGAAGGTCTTCTCCCCGGGCAGAGCCTCCAGCTCGAGTTTGGCCTCCCCCCAGGCCGCCGCCGGCTTTTCGTCGGTCAGGACAAGCCGGGCGCCGCGGCCGGCAAGAAAACGGGCCGTCGCTCGCCCTGTTTTCCCGACGCCGATGATTGCTGCTTTCTTGCCCCGGAGATCCATAATCTGCCTTTCACCCCCACCCTTGCCCTCTCCCCCTCGAGGGGGAGGGATGGGAGAGCGGGTTTCACCTCAACTTCAGCGTGCTGATGGCCACCAGCGCCAGCAGGACGGAGATGATCCAGAAGCGGACAATCACTTTGGGTTCGGCCCATCCCTTGAGTTCGAAATGGTGGTGGAGCGGGGCCATCCGGAAGATCCTCTTTCCGTTGGACAGCTTGAACCAGCCGACCTGGAAGATGACCGAGAAGGTTTCCAGGACGAAGATCCCTCCGACGATTGCCAGCAAAATCTCCTGTTTCGTCAGGATGGCCAGGGCGCCCAGCGAGCCGCCGAGGGAGAGGGAGCCCACGTCCCCCATGAAGACCTGGGCGGGATAGGAATTGTACCACAGAAAGCCGATGCCGGCGCCGACGACCGCCCCGCAGAAGACGGTCAGTTCGCCCGTCCCCACGACATACGGGATTTGCAGGTATTGGGCAATCCTGATGTTGCCGGCAAAGTAGGCGAACAGGAGATAGGTCATAAAGCAGGTGATCGCCGGACCGATGGCCAGCCCGTCCAGACCGTCGGTGAGGTTCACCGCGTTGGCGGCGCCCACGATGATGAAAGTGGACAGGAGCACATAACCCCAGCCTATGTTGGGGAGCGCTGTCTTGAAGAAGGGGATGGTCACCTGGGAGCTGAACCCCGGTTTGATGTAGAGGATAATGCTGACGAACAGGGCGATCGCGATTTCCGCGGCCAGCCTGACTTTGCCGGGCACGCCCCGGCTGTTTTGCCTGGTGAGCTTTCGATAGTCGTCTAAAAAGCCAATCAGGCCGTAGCCGAGCATGACCATGATGACGATCCAGACATAGCCGACCAGCAGGTTCGCCCAGAGCAGCGTGGAGATCGTAACGGCGAAGATGATCAGGATGCCGCCCATCGTCGGCGTCCCCTTCTTGGCGAGATGGGAGTCGGGTCCGTCCGTCCGGATGATCTGGCCGATCTGGAGATCCTGGAGTTTGCGGATAAGCCAGGGACCGGCGACGAAGCAGATCACGAGCGCGGTGATCGCGGCATAGATCGTCCGGAATGTGATATAACGGAAGACATTGAAGAATGAGTATATTTCATGCAGCGGATATAAAAGATGAAAAAGCATTTTTTGTTTCCTTGTTTATTGCGGCCGGCGCTTTTTTCCGGCGCACCCTACACCGTTTCCGTCTCCCGGTCAAATGCCTTGATGATCTCCCCGGTGATCCGTTCCATTTTCATCTTTCGGGACCCTTTGACGAGGATCCAGTCCGACCTCTTGAGTTGGGACCGGAGGCGGTCGATAACCTGTTCGGGTTCGTCGAAAAAGGCGATCTTTTCCACCGGAAGACCCTCCCTGATCGCCGCCGCGGCCGTTGCCCGGATCAGCGTCCCTTTGAGAAAAACCGCTTCCGCCTCCGCTTCGGCCAGGAGCGCGCCGATCTCTTCGTGCCATTGTTCCGCCCGTTCGCCCAACTCCAGCATGTCCCCGAGAATTGCGAAAGAGCGGCCGGCGCCCCGCAATTCGCGCAGGGTCCTGAGGGCCTCCCGCACCGACGAGGGGTTTGCGTTGTAGGCGTCGATGATCAAAAAGGCGCCGTTTCCGAGTCTCCGGACCTCCGTCCTGCCGGGGACGGGGCAAAAAGCGGCCAGCCCCGCGGCGATTTCCTGCCCGTCGAATCCCAGCGCCCGCGCGGCGGCGGCGGCCGCCAGGGCGTTGACGACATTGTGCACCCCGGGAGAGGAGAGCCTGACCGGATGTCCGGCCCCTTCGCAGACAAGCTGGAAACGGACCCCCGCGGGTCCCGCCGTTTCAATATCCCGGGCGGTGACGTCGGCGCCGGGCCTGAGTCCGAAGCTGATCCTGTTTCCCCGCCAGCGCTCGGCGAGGATGCCGATGGCCGGATCGTCGTGGTTGATGACCGCCGTTCCACGGCCGGCCATGACCTGGAACAGTTCGCCCTTTTCCTCCCGGATTGCCTCCAGGGAACCGAGCCCTTCGAGGTGCGCGGGACCGATGTTCGTGATCAGGCCGATATCCGGGGCGGCGATTACCGCGAGTCTCGCGATTTCCCCGGGGCTGTTGGTTCCCATCTCGACGACGGCGAGCTGATGTTCCGGCCGCATCCTGAGCAGGGTGAGGGGCAGGCCGACGAGATTGTTGAAATTTCCCTCCGTTGCAAGGACGTTTCGCGACCGGGAGGCGATGGACGCCAGCATTTCCTTGGTGGTCGTCTTTCCGGAACTCCCCGTGACGGCCGCTACCGGGACGGGGAATTTCTCCCGCCAGTCATGGGCGACGTCCCCGAGCGCCCGCATGGTGTCCAGGACGCCGATTGCCGGCAGATCATGGGTAAGGGCGGCCAGCTTTTCGGCGGCGCTCCTCCGGATCAAAAGGGCGGAGGCCCCGCCGCCGGCGGCGGCCGCGAGGTAGTCGTGGCCGTCGAATCTTTCGCCCGTTAGGGCGATGAAGAGGTTCCCCTCTTGCAGGGTCCGGGTGTCTGTGGAGACGCCGCGACAGGACCGGTCGGCCGTGCCGCGGAGCAGGGTCCCGCCCGTGGCCTTCAGTATCTCCCCGACGGAAAGGACCGGCGCGTCTTTCGTCATCGCCCCTCTCCCGAATCTTTGTTCGCCGCCTGCCGTTTCGCCAGCTCCTCCCGCGCAATCAGGCGGTCGTCGAAGGGGAATTTCCTCTCCCCGATGATCTGGTAGTCCTCATGGCCCTTCCCGGCGATCAGGACGATGTCCGCATTGCCGGCAAGCCCGATAGCCGCGGCGATGGCCTCTCGCCTCTCCGGGATGACGAAATAGCCCTTCTGTTTTGGCTGTCCCTCGGCCGCACCCGGTCCCGCGAATCCGCCGGCGAGCACGTTCCCCGCGGCTTGCCGCGGGATAAGCGAGCTGTTCGAAGATTCTCCGCAGCTTGCCGCGGAGAGATTCAATTTCGGCGCCCGGATTCCGGCCTCGATCTCCCGGATGATCTCCAGGGGGTCTTCCGTCCGCGGGTTGTCCGAGGTTACGATGGTCAGGTCGCTGTAGGCGGTTGCCGCCTTGCCCATGAGCGGTCTCTTGCCGCGATCACGGTCCCCGCCGCATCCGAAGACGGTGATGATCCGCCCGGAGCGGAAGGCGGCAAGATTCTGGAGGACCCGCCGGAGGGCGTCGTCGGTGTGGGCGTAATCTACAAAAACGGCGGGTTGCCCCGCCGCGCTGACCTTTTCCAATCGTCCGGGGACGTTGGCGAGGGCCGCGATCCCTTCCCGGATGAACCGTCCCGGGATTTTCAGGGCCAGGGCGGCGGCGGCGGCGGCCAGGATGTTGTAGAGGTTGAAACGCCCCAGAAGCGGGGAGGCGATCGGAATGATCTCCCCGCCGAACCTGAGCTTGGCCTCGATGCCGTCCAGGGAGAGGCGAAAAGGGTCGGCCCCGACGTCGCAGGGCTGCTCCAGGCCGAAGGTGAGGCGCTCGAAAGCCACTTCCCGGACGATCCTTTGCCCCCAGGGGTCGTCGGCGTTGATTATCTGCCGGGGAGAGTCTTTGCCCCCGGCGGGAAGGACCTCGGAAAAGAAGCGCTTCTTCGCCTGGAAGTAGTTCTCCATCGTTCCGTGATAATCGAGGTGGTCCTGGGAGAGATTGGTGAATATCCCCAGATCGAACGCGCAGTCGTCGATCCTCCGGAGGTCGACGGCATGGGAGGAGACTTCGGCGACGCAATGGGTGACGCCGTGATCGGCCATCTCCCGGAGTATCCTCTGCATCTCGAATGATTCGGGGGTGGTGTTGGGCGCGGGGAGGATTTCCTCCCCGTAACGGTAGTTCACCGTCCCCAGGACCCCGACCCCGCATCCCGCCGCCCGGAGTATCTCCTCTAAAAGATAGGCGACCGTGGTCTTGCCGTTGGTCCCGGTCACGGCTATCAGGCAAATCCCGGCGGAGGGGTTGCCGAAGAAGTTCTTTCCCAGGACGCCCAGGGCCCGCCGGCTGTCGGAGACGCGGATGGCCGCCACGCCGGCCGGGGGGCTGATCTCCCGTTCATGGACGATGAAGCCGGCGCCGCGGTCCACGGCGTCGGCGATGAACAGGTGGCCGTCCGCCCTGAGACCGTGGATCGCCACAAAGAGACTGCCTCTGCGGCACTGCCGGGAATCGTAGCAGACCGAGGCCACTTCGCCGTCCCTCTCCCCCGCGGCGGCAAGTATCTCGATCCCCTTCATCAGGAGCGAAAGTCGCATTGAACCCTCTCACGAACCCATGCCGAAGGTGACGGTGCAGAGACGGTTCTCCGGCGCGGGCCGGCCGGCTGCCGGTTGCTGAGCGATAGCCCAGCCGCTTCCGATCACACGGACCTCTATGCCTTTTTCTTTTGCCTTCCTCAATACGTCGCGGATCGTCATTCCCCTGAAGTCGGGCAAGGCCGACTCGTCCGCTTCGAGGGCGGCCTTCTCCGCCGGCGGCGCGGGGGCGGAAACGAGCCTCAATTTGATATCATCGTCGACGGTCTTTTCTTCTTCGGGGGGATTGACGCGGATATTGGTTTTAAAGCGGGTCAGGATCTGTTCCCCGATGTTCTTGAATACCGGCGCCGCGGCCACGCCGCCCCATTTGTCCCGCTGGGGTTCGTCCAGGATCACCAGCATCGCTATCTGCGGCGCCTCCGCCGGGAAGAATCCCATGAAGGAGGTCTTGACCCGCTCGGAGGAATATGCCCGCCGGGCGTAGTCGAATTTTTGCGAGGTCCCCGTCTTGCCGGCGACGGCGACGTTGACGATGCGGGCATGTTTGCCGGTGCCGTCTTCCATGCCGACGACGTCGGTCAGCATGGCGGCGAGTCTCCCGGCCGTCTGAGGGGAGATGACGCGGCGGACCACGGTGGGCTGATAGGCCCGGACGATATTTCCCTTCCGGTCCATGAGCGCCCGGACGATAAAGGGCTTCATCATCACCCCCTGGTTGGCGACGGCGGAAAGGGCAGTGATCATCTGGATGGCGGTGACGGAGATCCCCTGTCCGAAGGCGACGGTGGCCGCGTCCACCCGCCGCCATTTTTCCACCGGCCTGAGAAGTCCGCTCACCTCGCCGGGGAGATCGATCCCCGTCTTTTCGCCGAAGCCGAATTTGCGGATGTACTGATAAAACTTCTCCTTGCCGAGCTTTTCCCCGATCTTGGCCGAGCCGATATTGCTCGAGTACTTGAGAATGTCGTGCACGCTCAGGACGCCGTACCGTTTGCGTTTCGCCTCGTGGAGGACCCGGTCGCCGACGACATAGTTGCCGTTTTCACAGTAGAACGTGTCGGTTTCCTTGACGGTGCCCTCCTCGAGGGCGGCGGCCACCAGAAACGGCTTGAAGGTGGAACCGGGATCGAAGACGTCGGTGATGGCCTTGTTTTTACCGGTGGCGGGATTGATTGCCGAAAAGTAATTGGGATCGAATCCCATCTGATTGGCAAGCGCCAGGATCTCCCCCGTGCGGGGATCCATGACGATGGCGAATCCCCCCTTCGCGCCCTTTGCTTTCACGGCCTCCTTCAGGCGGGATTCGACGAGGTGTTGGATCCGGCTGTCGATGGTCAGGATGAGGTTGAAGTTATCCTTCCTTGCTTTCTGGGGGGTCTCCACCCGGGGATAGAGCCTTTTCCCCTTGGCGTCGCGCGTCCAGAGCAGCTTCTCCGGCTCTCCCTTCAGGTAACGGTCGTAGCCGAGTTCCAGTCCCTCCAGCCCGGCGGCGTCCATGCCGACGAAGCCGATCAGATGGCCGGCCAGCTCGCCGGACGGATAGAAGCGCTTCGGTTCCTTTACGAGAAAGATCCCGTCGATGCCCAGTTCCTGCACGAGACGGGCCTGTTCGGGAGCGATCCTCCGGGCGAGCCAGGAAAAATTTTTCGTCCCCGATAGTTTCTTCCGGACGGCCGCACTGTCGGCATTGAGGATGGAGGCCAGGGCCTCGGCGGCCGCGCCGGGATTGACGATCTTGGAAGGATCGGCGCAAACGGAATCGACCATGATGGTGGCGGCCAGCTTCTCGCCGTTGCGGTCGAAGATTATCCCCCTTTCCGGCTGCAACTGAAGCGTCTGGGTATGTTGTTTGGCGGCGAGCGCCTTCAGCTCGGAGCTGCAGAGCACCTGAAGTTGAAAAGCCCGCGAGGCCAGCGCAACGAACAGCACCACAAAGAAGGCCAGCAGGGTGGCGATCCGGAATTTCATCCATTTTCTGGACACGCCGGTCATTTAAGCAGGATCACCTGTTCCCTTTCCGGATGGGTCATCTGCAGCTTTTCCCGGGCGATGGTTTCTATCCGCTGGGGGGATTTCATCGTGGCCAGCTCCAGTTTCAGCTTTGCCTGCTCCTCCGTCAGTTGCTCCCGGCTGTTCAGCTCGCGGGCGATCTGGTATTCGAGCTCCGTCATGTGGATATGGCTTCCCACGTACAGAAGGGCGACTGCCATCAGGACAGTGGCGATGAAGATCCATGTATAATACCCGACGCTGCCGGACGCACTGTCCTGCTGTCTAACCGTCTGCCTGAGCACCTCTACGGCCTGCATGGGTCAAATCCTTTCCGCAGTTCTGAGTTTTGCGCTTCTGGCCCGCGGATTGTCGCGGATCTCCTCCGCGCCGGGGACCACCGGTTTTTTTATAATGACCTTTAGCTTGGGTTTTCCGCCGCAAGCGCAAACGGGGAGATCGGGCGGGCAGAGACAGCCCTTTTCCGCGGCGCGGAAGGCGTTCTTGACTATCCTGTCCTCCAGCGAGTGAAAGGAGATGACCGAAAAACGTCCGCCCTCCCTGAGCAGTTCCGTCCCGGCGGCCACGGCCCTCCGCAGGCTGGCGAGCTCGTCGTTGACGGCGATCCTGAGAGCCTGGAAGGTCCTCGTGGCGGGATGGATCCTGACCGGGCCTCTCTGTCCGGGCACGGCCCCGGCCACCACGGCCGCAAGTTGGGCAGTGGTCCGGAGGGGAGAGACGCTTCTGCCCTCGACAATGGCCCTGGCAATCCTCCCCGCCATCCTTTCCTCTCCGTAATCCCGGATGATCCTCGCCAGCTCGCCGCCGGAGAGGGTGTTGATCAAATCGCCGGCGCCGATCCCCCGGCTGCGGTCCATCCGCATATCCAGGGGGGCGTCCAGGGCAAAACTGAATCCCCTCTCCGCGGTATCGAGCTGGTGGGAAGAAACCCCCAGATCGAGGAGGATCCCGTCCACCTTCCCGATGTTCATCCCGGCCAGAATGTTTTCCATGTTAGCAAAATTACCTTTCACCAGGATCTTTCTGGCGCCGAAACGCTCCAGGCGTCTTCCCGCTTCCCGGAGGGCGTCCCCGTCGGCGTCGATGCCGATCAGGAGACCGCCGGGGGCCGTGCTGTCAAGAATCGCCTCCGCGTGGCCTCCGCCTCCCAGGGTGCCGTCGACATATACGGCGCCCGCCCGGCAGCGAAGGGAGGCTACAACCTCTGCGACCATGACCGGCATGTGGAAGACGTCCATCGTCCGGCCCCGTTAAATGCCGAGATCCGCCATGTAGTCGCTGAAAACATCCGGATCGTTTCCGCTCTTTTTCAGCTCCGCTTCAAACCTGTCCTTGCTCCAGATCTCGATGACCTTGATCATGCCGGCCAGAACGATGTCTTTCTCCAGCTTGGCGAAATCCCTGAGATTGGGTGGGATGAGTATCCGTCCCTGGCCGTCCAGAGTGCAATCGACGGCGCCCGACATGAAGAACCGCTGAAAAGCGCGCACCTCCTTGCGCAGGAGAGACTGGTGGGAGACCTTTTCCTCGATCACGCGCCACTCGTCGTAGGGGAAGACCATCAGATAACCGTCCCAGTTAGTGATGACCAGACGGCTGTCGTACTTCTCGGCGAAGACCTCGCGGAGGCGCGATGGGAAAATGACCCTCCCTTTGTCGTCGATGGTGTGGTAATATTGACCTCGAAAGACGGACATTTGGGATTATCCTCCACTATCATCCACTTTGCCCCACTTCGGCCCCAAGATAGAGGAGGATATTGTCTTTGTCAAGAAAAATTTTCACTTTTTTTGTTTATTAATCTGATATTTTGCGACGGCCCGGTTGTGCTCCTCCAGACTGGAGGAAAAATGGTGCGTCCCTTCATTCGTGGAAACGAAGTAAAGGTAGCCCACGCGGGCCGGATAGAGGGCCGCCCGGAGGGAGTCGAGGCCGGGATTGGCGATGGGCGAGGGGGGGAGCCCGCTGATCCGGTAGGTGTTGTGCGGTGTATCCTGTAATAGATGGCTCCGCAGAACGGTCTTCACAGGGGTGCCCGCCCGCTCCAGGTGGTAGACGGCGGTGGGGTCGCTTTGCAGTTTCATGCCGCGCTTCAGGCGGTTGTGAAAAACGGCGGAGATGAGCGGTTTTTCCTCGCCGTTTCCCGACTCCTTGCCGATGATCGAGGCGAGGGTCACCCACTCGTTGAGGCTCAGTCCCAGTGCTTGAGCCCGCTCGCTCATCTCCGGGGTGATCTCCTTCCAGAAATGCCGGACGATGATCCGGACGACCTCCCGGGTGGTCATCGACCGGTCGAACCTGTAGGTGTTCGGGTAGAGATAGCCCTCGATGCTGTCCGCCTCGATGCCCAGGGAAGCGAGAAAATCCCTGTCGGCGGCGAGGTCCATGAACTCCTTTTCGTTGACGAGCTTGTCCTCGAGGAGCCTTTTGGCCACTTCGCTCACCGTGAGATCCTCGGGCAGCAGCACCTTATAGTCCTTGATTTCCCCCCGGACCAGCTTGGCGAGGATTTCCAGGGGCGACATGGCGCCGGTGAACTCATACTCGCCCGCGCGGATCTGCATGGTCTTTCCCTTTGCGACGGCGAGCGACCAGAAGAAGGGACGATTTCTTACGAAACCCGCTTCGTGGAGGATCTGCGTGATCCGGAAAAAGCCGGCCCCTTTCGGGATATCGACGGTCCCGGCGGCCAGGGCGGGGTTTACGGGTGCGCCGGCATAGCGGTATAGGGAAATGCCTGCGAGCAGGGCGATCGCAACAAGCACAAGAATCGTTTTCCGCCTGTTGTTTGCCGCCCACTTCGATATCTTGAGAGATTTGAAAATCATGCTCCCTCCGCGCGCCGAACCCTTTTTCGACTCTGTAGCCTTTCGCTGCGCTGCCAGGACATGATTTTCAAATTGTACAAAGGTAGCATCTCGTGAATCACTTCCTTATTATATTATGAGCCGTCGCTGCACGCCCCGCGGGCAACGAATCAAGGTATCCCTGGAGGATAAGAGCCGCCGCGACGCGGTCGATCTCCTGCCGCCGCTTTTCCGGGCGCACGCCCCTCTGATTCAGGATTTCCTCCGCCTCTTTTGTTGAGAGGGTTTCATCCCGGCGGATCACGGGGAGCGAAAAGCGGTCCTCCAGGCGTCTGGCGAACCGGTTGATCTTCCCGCACTGAATCCCCTCGCTGCCGTCCAGGCGAAGCGGGTAGCCGATCACGATCTTTTCGACGGCATAGCGCCGGATGAATCCCGCGATCTGCTCCAGATCCGCCGCGCGGTTTTTCCGGGTTATGGTCGCCAGCCCCTGGGCCGTCATCCCCAGCTCGTCGCAGACCGCCACCCCGATCCGCCGGCTTCCGTAATCAAGCCCCAGTATCCTCATCCGTCTGTCCTTGCCTCCTCGCCTCCCGCCGTCGACGCGGCCGCTATATTTCCCATAAAAACGCGCCTGCTGTCAACCGACAGGACGGCCGTGCTTTCCTATTCCCTGCGAAAACTTCGTCACCCCCGCCTGCAGCTCGCCTCATTTCTTCTCACCCGAACCTTCCTCTCCGCATCCTCCTTTCCTGGGCTTTTAATCTGCTGTCATTTTTTCAGCCCTATTCTTCAACCAGGTTTCTGCCACGTCTTCGTGCTGTCTGGCAAACTGTTCGCGTTGCACCGTACCGATATCGAACCATTCGAGCGCTTCATACCAGGGAGGTTTGGAGATTTTGACGCCCGTCTTGACGGAGACGTCGAAAAGAAACAGAACATCGAAGTGTTTTTCCCCCGGGGCGATTGCCGGTTCATAGAAGAACGTCTTGACATAGGGTTCCGAATAGACGAGGCCCTTGTCGAGTGTAAGGATCTCTTCTCCGATTCGCCGCGCAGCGTCCCGCGGGTCCTCGCCGAACTTCAGATGGCTCGCGGGAATGGTCCAGCCGTAGGTGTTGGCCTTGACGCGCTTGTTTTCCATACCGCAGAGTTGCTCCCAGGCCGGATGTTCCGCGTATCTTCCCAACAGGATTTTCCCCCCGCTCATGACAAACAGGAAGGCGCACAGGCACATTCCGCCCCGCGGCACACTCGTCCACCCTTTCGGCGGGGCGAACGGCGCCAGCCACAAAAAGGAACTCCCCCCGCCTTCTTCGATCCCGATCGGCACGGAACTCATCCTTGCTTCCCCCTTCGCTGAAAGTTACTGATAAAATCTAACGATAAGAACGCGCGGTCGTGTAATCTGAGGTTAGGAAAACCAGTCCCGCGTGTCAAGGAAATTTCCTGGAATATGAAAATGTATCCTGTGCCTGTCCATCTTTGCGGTTGTGAAATGGCGGCGAGTCTGTTATTTTCGCGCGCATGAAGCACATCGTGATGGGGACGGCAGGCCATGTGGACCACGGCAAGACGGCGCTGATCAAGATCCTGACGGGCGTGGACACGGACCGTCTCAAAGAAGAGAAAGAGCGGGGGATCACCATCGAACTCGGCTTCGCGTCGCTGGCCCTTCCCGGTGGCCTGACACTCGGGGTCGTCGATGTCCCCGGCCATGAGAGGTTCGTCCGGAACATGGTGGCCGGGGCGGCCGGGATCGACCTTGCGGCGATGGTCATCGCGGCCGACGAGGGGATCATGCCGCAGACGCGGGAACATCTGCACATCTGCGCCCTGCTCGGGATCCGCAGGGGACTTGTCGCCCTGACCAAGACCGACCTCGTGGACGGGGAATGGCTGGAGCTGGTCCGGGAAGAGGTCCGCGAGTTTCTAAGGGGGACGTTCCTGGAGGGCTCGCCTATCGTCCCCGTTTCTTCCATGACGGGGGAGGGTTTCCCCGAGCTGCTGGCGGCCATCGAGAAGGCGGCCGGAGAGGTGGAGCGGGAAGCGGACGTCGGCCTCTTCCGTCTCCCCGTGGACCGCGTCTTCAGCATGAAGGGCTTCGGCACCGTCGTCACGGGGACGCTGATGTCCGGGTCCGTGGCGGTGGGCGAGGAGGTCGAAATCTATCCGGCAGGCCTCCGGAGCCGGGTGCGGGGGCTGCAGGTCCACAACCGGCCCGTCGAGACCGCCGAGGCCGGGCAGAGAACGGCCGTCAACCTCCAGGGAATGGAAAGGGATGTGATCGAACGGGGATACGTGCTGGCCCGGCCCGACACGCTAATCCCGTCGCAGCGCCTGGACGTCCTCTACCGCCATCTCGCGGGCGCCGGCAAAAAGATAAAAAACCGGACCCTTGTCCGTCTCCATACGGGAACCAGCGAGGTCATGGCGCGGCTGATCCTCCTGGGCCGGGACGAGCTGGAGCCGGGAGGGGAGGGGAATGCCCAGCTTGTTTTAGAGACGCCGCTTGCGGTCGTAGCCGGGGACAGGTTTGTCGTCCGCAGCTATTCACCCGTAACGACGATCGGCGGCGGCGTGATCCTCGATCCCCTGCCGGCGAAGCACAAACGGTCGGCACCCGGGATCGGAGAGGAATTTCGGATTCTCTCAACGGGCCAGGCCGAGGAGAGAGTAGCCGCGGTCCTGGCGCGGGCCGGGACGGGGGGGATCGCCGAAGCCGGCCTGGTCGTGCGGACCGGCATCCGGGCGAAGGAATTGCGAAGAATCCTGGAAGGGATGTTCGGCGCGAGAAAGGCCGTCCTCGTGGAGCGGGACGAGATGCGGGTCCTTTCCCCGCCGGTTTACGCGGAGCTCCAGGCCGCCGTCCTCAGGGAGCTTGAGGTCTACCACGAACGTTTTCCGCTCAAGGAGGGCGTTTCCCGGGAAGAGCTGCGGGGGATCCTGGCCGGCGGAGAGGGGGCGGCGCAGAAGATCTTCAGCATGGCGCTGCGCGACCTCGAAAAGAAAGGATCGCTCGTCTCCGAAAGGGAAAACATCCGCCTCGCCGGGCACAGGGTCCGGCTCCAGGAGGAGATGGAAAATCTGCGCGGGGAGATTTCCCGCGTCTACCGGGAGGGCGGCCTGGCGCCGCCGACGGCGAGGGAGATCGCGGAGCGGTATCCCGGCCGGGGAAAGGAGATCGCGTCCCTCATCGGGGTGATGACCCGCGAGGGAGAGCTGGTCCGGATCAGCGAGGACCTCAACTTCCATCGGGATTGCCTGGAGAGGCTCCGCGAGGACTACCGCAGGCTGCTGGTCAGGGAAGGGGAGGCGACGCCGGCGAGCTTCCGGGAGCTCACCGGACTCTCGCGGAAGTTCATCATCCCCCTGATGGAGTATTTCGACATGACGAAGCTGACCATGCGCGCGGGCGATCGCCGTCTCCTCCGGGGAAAATGAGGGACAGCGCCCTATTTTCCGCGGAAAATAGGGCGCAGCCCCCTCCCCATTTTCCCCCGCATTGTAGATTTTTCGGAACGAAAAATGTACAGCGCGCGGAGGGAGCATGATTTCCAAGCTTAAATAGAATCACATATTTTAAAGAAAGGGCCGCAAATTGACCGCAAAATCCGTTTATGTAAAGGACATCAAATCAGGCGACCGGATAAGCGAGGTCTTCCTCGCGGCGGAGAAAACCCTCGCCTATTCCCAGAAGGGCTCTCCCTATCTGAACGTGCGTCTCAGGGACCGTACAGGGGATGCGGACGGGAAGATCTGGGACAACGCCCTGGCCTGGGACAAGGCGTTCAAGAAAGGCGATCTGATCCGCATCCAGGCCAGGGCGCTCAGTTTCAAAAACGCCATCCAGCTTTCGATCAGCGAGCTCAGGAAGGTGGAGGACGGCGAGGTCGAGCTGGCGGACTACTTCCCGGTGGCCAGGGGCGATCTCAACGAGATGTTCGCGGCGCTTATGGCCTATGCCGGGCAGGTGACGACGCCCTGTCTGGCCGCGCTTCTGCAAGCATTTTTTGAGGACGAGAAGATCGCCTCCCTCTTCAAGCGGGCGCCGGCGGCCAAGGGCTTTCACCACGTCTATATCGGCGGACTGCTGGAGCACACGCTTTCCGTCGTCCGGCTGCTGGAGATGGCGGCCGGCCACTATCCGCAGGCCGACCGGGACCTCCTGATCGCCGGCGGCATCCTCCACGACATCGGCAAGATCTACGAATTTTCCTATGAGCGGATCGTGGAATACAGCGATCCGGGGCGGCTGATCGGCCACATCGTCATGGGCGTGGAGATGGTGGATCAGAGGATCGCGGCCATCCCGGATTTTCCGGAACAGATTGCCATGGAGCTCCGCCATCTGATCCTCAGCCATCACGGCGTTCTCGAATACGGCTCGCCCAAGCGGCCCAAGACCCTGGAGGCCCTTATCGTCCACTATATGGACGACCTCGACGCCAAGGCAAACGCCTTCCAGGAGTACATCCGGGAGACCCGCGGCGAGGAGTCGGACTGGACCCCCTATCACCGGCTGTTCGACCGCTACATATACAAGGGCCGGTTCCGTTCCGGCGCGGATGACGCCGGGCAGGATTTGCCTACTGTCCCCCCGCCGGAAGGTAGTGAGTAATAGGGAGGGGGAGGGGAAATGGACTTTCCCGAAACCTCCAGGATGACTGATGATAGGAGAGAGAGCGGGGCACTGTCGGGGAAAAGGGGAACCGCCCCTCACTTTCCCTCATTTTCCGGTTTGGCCAGACCGGAAAGGCGGATGAAGGCCAGGCTGGTCGCTTTGAGAAAAATGGCGGCCGCAGCGGTCTGCACGATGCCCAGGACGGGAACGAATATCACCCCCACCAGGAGCGATCCGACGAAGGCCCCGCAGAGGTCGGCGGCGTAGAGCGTCCCTGCCGTCCTTACCACCTCTTCCCCGCCGCGGTAGAAGAGGCGGCCGGCGAGGGAAAACTCCAGCCCGACGAGAAAACCCGCGCCGGCGCAAGCCGGGATGAAAATATAGCGCAGCGCCACAAGAACCCCCTGTCCCGGCCCCGGCCGGTAGAGAAAGGCCAGCATCAGCAGTGTGAGCAATGCAAACAGGATGATGGAAATCTCCGCCGCAATGAGGGTGGCGCCCGGATTCCCAATCAATCCCAGTTTGCGGTTCATGGTCCAACTGCCCAGCGCCAGGCCGGCCATGAAAGATGCTATCAGAATCCCGATCCACAGATAGACATGGCCGTAGAGGGTCTGGAAGGCGAGGATGAACAGAACGCTCGAGGCCATCCCGAAGAAACCCGTCGACGCTACCGCCCCGACGAGGGTCCCTTTCCGCCATCCCGGCCGCCGCTTTTTCCCGCCGATAAGGGTCCCAATGCTCAGGAGTGCCAGGGGCGCGGCGACGTGCCACAGGCGCAGGTCCGCCGCCTTGCCCCAGAAGACCTGAAGGCCGGGATGGAACTGGGCGTTCCAATAAGCGATGCCGTAGTAGAAGCCGGACGGATGGACGTCCCGGTTGAGCTTCGCCGGGACGCCGCGGCCGAGGGAGTCCTCCAGCCACCTCAGGCGTCCGGGTTCGAGCTTGAGACTGATGTGCCGGTCCCGGAAAAATAGAGTGGAGATTCCCCTCTCCTCGAGACGCCCCGCGAGTGTTGCCGGCGAAGGCGGGGGAACCGCCGGCGAGGGGAAGGCGAGGAAGAAATTTACCTCCCCGGGGACGATATACACGGAAGTGAAGACCGCCTGCAGGGAGCGTCTGATACAGTCGTTCAGATCTCTTGTCTCCCGGCTCAGGTAGGTCTCGGATCCGGGAAGATGGAGGGCGAAGACCCCGTCCCTGCTCAGGAGCCGAGAGATCTCGGTGAAAAATTCCACCGTGTAGAACCGATTCAGCTCCAGGGTCAGGGGGAGGGGGAGGTTGAGCAGGATCGCGTCGAAGGGCGGGGGCGCCGTCTTTACGTACAGCCGGCCGTCGACGACGTGGATTCTCACGCGGGGGTTTTCCAGCTCCCCGCGGGTGAGAGGGGTGAGGTTCTCCCCGATCATCCGGATGATCAGGGGGTCGATCTCCGTGTAGTGCACCTCGGTGGCGGGGTGCTTGAGGACCTCGGCGATGACCCCGCCGGGGCCTCCGCCGATTACCAGGACTCTCCGCGGTGAGGGGATCGCAAGCAGCGGGTAATGGACCTTCTCCTCGGCGAAGGCGATGTTGGGGATCGGCGCGGTGCAGACAGGCGTCCCGCTGGCGAAAAAGGTGAGCTGCCCGTCCCTTTGCCCCACGGTCACATTGCCGTAGGGAGACCAGCGCGAGGCAAGGACCTTCAATCCCTTCCACTGTCTCTCCAGGGATTGCTTCTCCAGGCCCCCGGCGCCGGACAGTGTGAAAAGCAGGATGTTCAGCGCCAGAAAAGACCAGAGCAGTCCCCTCAGGGCCGTTTTACCCGTGTCCTTTTCCCCCCGGAGGGAGAGCAGCAGGAGCGCGGAAATCAGGTTCACCGTCCCCAACAGCAGGGCAACCTCGAAGGCGCCCAGCAGGAGGATGAGAACAAAGGTATAGAGGATGCCCCCCAGGCCGGCGCCCAGTCCTTCATAGAGATAGACCCTCCCCACGGTCAGATCGCGCCTTTTGGAAAGATCGGAATAAAGGGCGCAGCCCAGGGCAAACAAAAGCCCGTCCACGATCCCCAGGGGGGCCAGGATGACGGCCGTCCAGAGAAAGATCTGGGGAAGGCTCGCCGCCTCGCCGACGGAAAGCCCCATGATTTCGCGCAGGCCCCGGATTGCGTAGATGGTCGCCGGAAGCAGGAGCGACAGGAGCATCTGCAGGCAGGCATACTTCCTTTCCGAAGCGGCGCTTTTGATCCTTCTCCCTATCAGAAAGCTTCCGGCCGCCTCAAGGATCAGCCAGTCGGCCGCGATGATGGCTATGGAGAGTTCATTCCCGAGGAAGACGACCAAAAGCTCGCGGATAACCGCCACCTGGGTGACGGTGAAGGTAAAACCCATGACGAGCAGGGCGAGAAAAAGAGAATAGTTCATGAAATGATGCCTGTGCGCGATTTGGAAATCATGCTCCCTCCGCGCGCTGTACATTTTTCGTTCCGAAAAATCTACAATGCGCGCTTCCGGGAGCATGATTTCCTAAGGGGGCACAGTTACGCCCAGATGCCGGGGATGGGCTTCCCGCAGTACCCGCACTTGCCGCCCTTGAGATTCACCTCCCCGACCATGTAACCCGCCCGCTGGATGATCCGCTTCGTGCAGTTGGGACAGAAGGTGTTCTCGCCCTCGTGGCCGGGGACGTTCCCGATGTAAACGTATTCAAGCCCGGCCGCCCTGGCGATCGCGCGGGCCTTCTCGAGGGTCGAAACCGGCGTCGGGGGAAGGCTCTGGAGCTTGTAGAGGGGGTAGAACCGGGAAAAATGGAGCGGGGTGTCGGCGCCCAGTTCCTTCCTCACCCAGAGGCACATCTCCTTGAGCGCCTCCGTCTGGTCGTTTTCCGTGGGGATGACGAGGTTGGTGATCTCCAGGTGGACCTTCTCCCGCTTGAGGGTCTTGAGCGTCTCCAGGACCGGATTGAGCTCCCCCCCGCACAGTCTCTTGTAAAAGGAATCCGAAAAACCCTTCAGGTCGATATTGGCCGCGCTCAGGATGCGGCACAGGTCGCGCAGGGGGGCAGGATTGACGAAGCCGTTGGAATGGCAGACGTTGAGAAGCCCCGCCTCCTTCACGAGCCGGCCCGCGTCCAGCATGTATTCGAAGAAGATCACCGGCTCCACGTAGGTATAGGCCACGGAGCGGGCCCGCATCTCCCCGGCCTTTCTGACCACGAGTTCCGGCGGGAAATCGTAGTTGTAGAGGTCCTCCGGGGAGGCCTGGGAGATCTCCCAGTTCTGGCAGAACTTGCACTGGAAATTGCAGCCGGCGGTGGCCAGGGAAAAGGAGGTCGTGCCGGGAAGGACATGGAAGAAGGGCTTCTTCTCGATGGGATCCAGATGGGCCGCGCAGGGATTGCCGTAGACCAGGCTGTAATATTTTCCGTCCCGGTTCTCCCGCACCCGGCAGTAGCCGCGGCCGCCCTTTGCGACCCGGCAGCGCCGCGGGCAGAGTTCGCAGCGGATCTCCCCTCCCCCCAGTTGGGTGAAATGGGCGGCCTGCTTGGTCTTGATGAGGCCTTTTCCGGCCTGCTGCGCCCGCCCGGTTTTTGGAAAGCCCAGGAAACACGCCGCCGGGACCAGACAGACGCCCGCCCCGCAGAAACGCAGGAAGTCCCGCTTCGTCATCTTATGCCCGCTTCCGCTGTCGTATGCCATCGGCCCACCGTGGAAACGTTCCAATTATCCCATTTACAGATAAATGGGAAATCATGGCCCGAAAGCGCACATTGTAGATTTTTCGGAACGAAAAATGTACAGCGCGCGGAGGGAGCATGATTTCCAAATTACCTTCTCCACATATAACCGGTTCATGGCATGTTGTGCGCGGCGCTCAGTTTGCCCGCTTGCGCTTGTAGATCTTGTAGATCGCCATGGATTTGTTATCGAGATTGATCAGCCCCGCCTTCTGTGCCCACTCGATCGCCTCCACGAATTCATTCACGGTGATCCCCCGGGCAAGCTCCGGATAGTCATAGGCCTTGTAGTCCACGTGGTATTGGGCCATGATGTTCACATAGGTGGATTTAGGGAGGTTGTCCGCCACCCATTGGACGAATTTCTCCGTATCGGCCAGCCGGTTGGGCATGACCAGATGCCGGATGAGGAGGCCCCGGAGGGCAAATCCGTTCTTGTCGCTCTTGAGCACCCCGACCTGCCGGTTCATTTCCAGGACGGCTTTTTGGGCCACTTCCGGATAGTCGGAGGCGCCGGAGGAATAATTCGCTGCCTTTGCGGGATCCATGTATTTGAAATCCGGTTTATAAATATCCACGATTCCCTCCAGGATCCTCAGTATTTCCACTCGTTCGTACCCGCTGGTATTGTAGAACAGGGGCAGCCGCAGCCCCTTTTTCAAGGCAATCCGGACGGCGCTTAGGATGTTGGGCATGACATGGGTGGGGGTGACCAGGTTGATGTTGTGGCAGCCGATCTTCTGGAGGTAAAGCATCATCGCCGCCAAGGCTTCGTCGTCGATCTCCTCTCCCCGGCCCTCATGGGCGATGGGCCAGTTCTGACAGAAGATGCAGCGGAGGTTGCAGTTGGAGAAGAATATGGCGCCGGAGCCGTTTGTTCCCGAGATCGGCTCTTCTTCGCCGAAGTGGGGGTGATGGCTGAAAACAACCGGGCGGAGCGGCGCCCCGCAGAAACCCTTCTCGCCCTTGCTGCGGTTCACCCCGCAGCGTCTCGGACAGAGCCGGCAGTTCTCGAAGATTGCGCAGGCCTGCTCGATCCTCGCGGCGAATTTCCCCTCCTTCTCAAGCCTGGCGTATGCGGGCAGCCACGCTTCCTCCCGTTTTTGCCGGCCGTGAAGGTTCAAGGGCAGCAGGAGCGCCGGCCCTCCGGAAAGGAGGCAGCCCTTCATGAAGTTCCGGCGCGTGAGCCCCATATCGATTCGCCTCTTTTTTCTTCCTCTAACAGACACCCCGGGCGGCAGCTTTCGGTGCATTTTCCGTCGCAGGGTTCAATGTGAATGGTTACGCTGGCCTTCAAGAAATGTCGCTTGATCCTGTCGGTCAGTTCGTCCGTGATGCGGTGCGAGGCCTCCACGGACATCTCCGGGTCCACGTTGATATGGAATTCGATAAAGCGGAAATTTCCGGCCTTGCGGGTCCGCAGCTTGTGGAATCCTTGAACGATGGGCTTATAGGTTCTGATAAGATCGAAAATCCAGGTCTCTTCTTCGGAAGGGAGGCGCACGTCCATCAGGTCGCGGGCCGACTGAACCGTGAGCCTGTAGGCGGCGCCGATGATGAGGACCGAAACGCCCAAGGCCGCCGCCGGATCGAGCCAGTCCAGGTTCGGACCGGGAAAGAAACTCTCCCCGAGCCAGATCAGAAAGAGGCTGGCCATGACGCCGACGGAGGTATAAACGTCGGTCCTCAGATGCCAGCCGTCCGCCTGGAGGGCGATGGAATCAGTTTCCCGTCCCACCTTGAAGAGCAGGCCGGAAACGGCGAAATTGACCGCGGCCGAGATCAGCATGACGACGACGCCCCAGCCCAGGTATGCTATCGGTTGGGGATGGAGAAGCTTTTGGACCGCCTCGAGGATAATCCAGCCGGCGGCGGCGAAGATCAGGAGCGCCTCGATTGTACCGGAGATGTTTTCGATCTTGCCGTGGCCGAAGGAGTGCCCGGCGTCGGCGGGCAGGCTGGAGGTCCGGACGGAAAAGACCGCGATAACGGCCGCCAGGAGATCCACCCCCGAATGAACGGCCTCCGATATGATGGAGACGGAGCCTATCAGCAGGCCCATGCCCAGCTTCAGCGCCACCAGGACGGCGTTGGAAACGACCGACAATCCTGCCGCCCGCATTTTACGGCTTTGCGTATCCATTTTGTCTGTGTTTTCAGTAGCGGAAAACGGCGGCAAGGTCGCGCGCATCCGGCATCGCCTCAGGAGGCAGTATGAAGACCGCCCCCCCGTTGAGGAACGTCTGTATGGCGGCTATCTCCAACAGGTCCTCGCCGGTCGTCTCCGTCGCCGGATTAATATCCACGGCGCCTTTTTCCGGGTTATAGAATCCCCACCGCTGCCGGCCCGCGGCAACGAAGAGCTGGCCGACCCTCCCGTGGAAAGCGGCGAGGACGATCTCCCTGGTATCGTCGGAAGTCAGGCCGGTACCCGAAGACTGCCGGTATTGGGCGACAGCCTCGCGTTCGGCCTTCTGAAAGTAGGGACCGGCTATCTCCATCGCCATACGGTGGAGGCCCTCGGCGCTGACCCCCTTCGGATTTCCTCCAATCCCTCCTTCGAGGAGCCGCGGATACGTGTTGGCCTCGCGGTAAATAGGGAAGAGGTATTCCACCCCGGCGAGGACGAGAGGCGCCCGCTCGTCCCTCAGGAGGTCGTGGAGACCCCGGTCGATCAGGCGGAAATATTTCAGGAGGTTTTCCTTCGTGTCGTCGATATCCGCACCGTGTCCGGAAACCATGGCAGAGCGGTCGCCTCCCCCGCCGGACCCGGAACGGAAACGGACCTGTTTCTCGAGCGCGTCATACTGGAGCGCTTCGGCAAGGCTTTTGGGGACCGATTCCAGTTCGATTTCCTGGACATGATGCGCCGTTCCCTCCAGGAACCGGACCTCCTTCTGGCTGAGGGCCAGGATATAGAACCGGCTGTCGCCGCTCAGCAGGGGCAGGAGGGGTTTGATGTGAAAATGATCGGCAACCGCGATGAGTTCATCGAATGCCTCGGGGAGGCAGAAACTGCGGAACATGCCTGTCGAGCGGAAGAGAGCCAGGCCGTCGCTCTGGCGACGCCAGAACAACACGTTGCCGATGAGCGCCTGAGCCGGTTCCAGGAAATCCTTGATCTCGTGAGAACGCATGCCGCCGGCGAGCAGCTTTTCCTCTGCCCGGCGCAGGAGATTCCTGAACCGGATCTGATTCTGCTGGCCTTCGACGCCGGTGCGGAAGGTAGGCATGAAAATAGAGACGCACAACCCCTGCTGTTTTCCGAGTAACGTCTTTAGTTCTTCCTGCGAAAGTATGTTCATTGTGTCATCTCCCTTCTCCTGTTGTTAAACCCCCGTTGCGAGGGCAAGTGGAAGATTGTACGGACGATGACCAGGCGGATTGGACCAGACCCTGACTGCCAGAGCCGGTCCGAAAAGAGTGTGGCGCCATACAGCTAAAAGATATAAAATCTCTTCCGACAAAGCAAATAATTTCTTGCAGGCGGCGGGAACAAGTGGTACGAGCGGCCGGGTTTTTTCGTCGCCATGGTACTCAGGAGAATTTGAAAATCATGCTCCCTCCGCGCGCTGTACATTTTTCGTTCCGAAAAATCTACAATGCGCGCTTCCGGGACATGATTTTCAAAGGATGAACGGCAAGAAGATGCCGGTGATGCAGGAGATATTCATGAGGGAGTGGGTAGACTGGCGATGGCAGTTTGGAAATCGCGTCCGTTCCCTGGAGAGGCTGGCCGGGGAGCTCAAATGGCCCGTTTCCAAGCTTGCGCCGTTGAAACCGGTGCTCAGGCGCTACCCCCTGGCGATCACGCCCTATTACCTGTCGCTGATTGACATCTCCGACGAAAACGACCCCCTTCGCCGGCAGTGCTTTCCTGATCCCCGGGAACTCGGTTTTTCCCTGGGAGGGGTCCCCGATCCTCTCGGAGAGGAGGGGGCGATGCCCGTTCCGGGACTGATCCACCGCTATCCGGACCGCGGCCTGGCGATCGTCACCGGCGATTGCGCCGTCTATTGCCGGCACTGCAACCGCAAGCGGATGTGGCGGGGAAAGAGGTCCCTGGGCGGACGGGAGCGGTTGCAGGCAATGGTGGAGTATGTAACCCGCACCCCTTCCATTCGGGAGGTGATCGTCTCGGGGGGAGATCCCCTGACGATCCCCGAGCGCCTGCTGGACCGGTTTCTGGGAGCCCTCCGGGCGATACCTCACGTGGAGGTCCTCCGGATCGGCAGCCGGGCGCCGGTCACCTTGCCCATGCGGATCACCCCCGCGCTCTGCGCGCTGCTCAAGCGCCATCGGCCGCTGTGGTTCAACACCCAGTTCAACCACGGGCGGGAGATCACCCCCGAATCCGCGCGGGCGTGCGAGATGCTGCTTATGGCCGGGATCCCGGTTTCCAATCAGTCGGTCCTGCTCAGGGGGATAAACGACGATTATGAGACGATGCGGGACCTTTTATACGGGTTGGAGAGGATTTCGGTCCGTCCCTACTACCTGTTTCAGTGCGATCCTGTTTTCGGGACGGACCATTTCCGCGCAGAGATCGGCAGCGGCGTGGAGATTATGAAGAGGCTCCGCCGCGCCGTTTCGGGGCTGTGCCTGCCGCGCTACGTTCTGGACTGCCCCGGGGGCGGGGGAAAGATCCCGCTCGAACCGTGCGCTCCTCTGCCGGGGGAAAACGGCCCACAATTTTTTTGACAAGGGTTGCAGGATGGATTAAAAATACTGCGTAATACATCGTCACATCCCTTTCCCCGGCAGGGAAGGGGATCCGGTGAAGCGGCTTTCCTGCCGCGGCCAGTTGAAAAGGAGAAGCGAATCCCATGTATACCGCCAGTGATTTGAGAAAAGGATTACGGATCAAGATCGAAAACGATCCCTACATCATTACGGAATTCAATTTCGTCAAGCCGGGCAAGGGCCAGGCCCTTTACCGCTGCAAACTCAGAAACATGATAAACGGGAACCAGTTTGAACGGACGTTTCGCTCCGTGGATGTCTTCGAACAGGCCGATCTGCAGGAGAAAAAGATGCAGTACCTCTACAAGGAAGAGGGGAAGTACTGCTTTATGGACAACCAGAGTTACGAACAGGTTTTCCTGACGGAAGATCAGGTCGGCGAGGCAAAGAATTTTCTCCTCGACAACATCGAGGTGGAGGTCCTCCTGTTCGAGGACAAGCCGCTGGGGATCAGCCTGCCCAATTTCATCGATGTGACGGTGACCAAGGCAGATCCTTGGGCGAAAGGGGATTCCGTGTCGGGGAACACCAAACCGGTCACCGTCGAGACCGGCTACCAGCTCCAGGTTCCCCCCTTCATCGAAGAGGGGGAGAGGATCAGGATCGATACCCGCAGCGGGGTGTATCTGACCCGGGTCAAGGGATAAAAAAGCTGATGGACGAAGGCTGGCGATTGCTTGCCAAGGAAGACGCCCTGAAGCTCAGGGCCCGCATGATCCGGGCGATTCGCCGGTTCTTCCTGGAGAGGGATTTCCTCGAAACAGAAACGCCCTGCCGCATCCCGGCGCCGGCGCCCGAAGCCCACATCGAGGCCGTGGCCTCGGGCGAATGGTTTTTGCATACCTCTCCGGAGCTGTGCATGAAGAGGCTCCTGGCGGCCGGTTATCCGAAGATCTTCCAAATCTGCAGATGTTTCCGCGGCGGGGAAAGAGGCGACCGCCACCTCCCGGAATTCACCCTGCTGGAATGGTATCGCCGCGGGGCGGATTACCTGGTCCTGATGAACGACTGCGAAGCACTGATCGGCGCCGTGGCCGGGGAACTCGGCCTAACTGCGGGGATCCCCCGCCGGGACGGGCCGCTAGTCCTTCTTCCTCCCTGGGAGAGACTCACCGTCCGGGAGGCCTTTGCCCGGCATGCCCCGCTCACCCTCTCCCAGGCCCTGGGAAGCGATCGTTTCGAGGAGATGATGGCCTGCTGCATCGAACCCAATCTGGGAGTGGAGCGGCCTGTTTTTCTGTACGAGTATCCGGCCGAGCTGGGCGCCCTGGCGCGGATCAAGGAAGGAGATCCGGAGGTCGCGGAGCGTTTTGAACTGTACATCGGGGGGATGGAGATCGCCAACGCCTTCTCCGAACTAACCGACGCCCGGGAGCAGCGGCGGCGTTTCGAGGCGGCCGGCCGGGACCGTCTTAAGCGGGGCGTCGCCGTCTATCCCATGCCGGAGCCTTTTCTCGAGGCCCTGCCGCAGATGCCTCCCTGTGCGGGCATAGCCCTGGGGGTGGACCGGCTGACAATGCTTTTGGCCGGCAAGGACAGGATCGATGACGTGGTTGCGTTTACGCCCGAATCTCTTTGATCCTTTTCCGCTGCTGACGCACCGCGCGGGGGTGGAAGGCCATTGGCAAGGCCATCGGTCCTTGACAAGCCCCGCCTTTTTCGTTAGATATAAAAAAATTATGCTTGCATGAACTTTGCCGCCCGCCTTGTTTGCGGGTGAAAAGTTCCCCGCTGTTTAAAAAAAGTTCTCACAAAGGAGATCAACGTGAAAGAAGTTTCGTCCGTCGCCGCGATGAATCTGGGAGGCAATTTCCATGGCAGCCTTTTCGACATGATCGTCAATGCGGGATTTGTAGTCCAGCTTGTTCTGTTGCTCCTGCTTTTGTTTTCCGTCGTCTCCTGGGCCATCATCCTGATGAAATACTTCAGCATCAGAAAAATCATCCGCGAGAACGGACTTTTCCTGAATACCTATATGAGGAGCACGAAACTCTCGGAGATCTTTCCCGAGACGAAGAAATACCGTAATTCGACGCTGGCGGAGGTCTTTCGGGCCGGCTATACGGAGCTGGCGAAGATCACCAAGGCCCTGCGGGGAAACCCCGGCGGGAAAGAGACGGCCGAAACGGCCGGCCAGGTTTTTGAGATCGCCGGCATCGACAACGTGGAGAGGGCGATGAACAGGGCCTGCGGGTCCGAGACGACCAAGCTGGAGACTGCCCTCGGTTTTCTGGCGACCACGGGAAGCGCGAGCCCCTTCATCGGCCTGTTCGGGACCGTCTGGGGGATCATGGAGACGTTCAAGGGGATCGGCGCCCGGGGTTCGGCGACGCTGGCGGTCGTGGCGCCGGGCATTTCGGAGGCGCTCATCGCTACGGCGGCGGGTCTTGCGGCCGCCATCCCGGCGGTCATCTTCTACAATTACTATCTGAACCGGATCAAGAATATGACCAGCGAGATGGACAATTTCGCCTCGGAGCTGCTGAATATTGTGGAACGTTATTATGTTAAAAGGTGAGCGGTTGTGAAATATTCCAAACGCAGAAGCAGAAACGGTTACGAAGACAGGCCGATGGCCGAGATAAACGTTACCCCCCTGGTGGACGTGATGCTCGTTCTGCTCATCATTTTCATGGTAACGGCGCCGATGCTGCAGATGGGGATCGATGTCAATCTGCCCCGCGTCAAGGCCAAGAGCGTGGACGTTGCGGAAGAAAAACTGGTTTTGACCATCAACGGGGCGAAGGAGATCTTTATCAACAGGAGCAAAACGCCGCTGGCGGACCTCGGCGTCAAGCTGGAGCATATCTTTGCCGCGCGGATCGACCGCGAGGTCTATATGCGGGCGGACAGGAACGTCCCTTACGGATTCGTTGTCGAGGTCATGGCCGAGGTGAGAAAGGCCGGCGTGGACAAGTTAGGGATGATCACCGAACCGCCCGAGGAACCAAGGTGATGTCCGGTACAGTCATCAGGGAAAAACAGGGCGGCACAGGCCTCAACAGCATGATCCTCGTTTCCCTGCTGTTCCACGTGCTTGTACTGTCCATGCTTTTTTTCACGCCTTCTTTTACGACGCCCAAGAGGACCTTCGGGCCAGTCTACAGCGTCGCCCTGGTCAGTCTGCCGAGGGAGTTTCTGGAGAGGAAGGGCGATTCGGTTGCGGTGAAGGAATTGATGAAGACCGACCGCGCCGGCGAAGTCCTCAGGAAAAGCCCGGCGCCGGCCCCGATCATTCCCATCCGCAGCCTGGAGACCCGCAGAAAGCCGGATGCAGAGCCGAAGCGGGACAATCAACTGGAAAAGGTCATGGAAGAGATTCGCAAGAAGGCCGCCGCCCCCGGCTCTGCCCGCCAGCCGCAGGCGAAAACCGCCTCCGAGCCGCAGGCCGCTCCCGGCTCCCCGGGCATGGCCGCTTCCCAGCCCGGCGACGCCGCCTTCAACGACAGGATGCAGCTCTACTATTCGGCGATCTGGTCCCGAATCAGGGCGAAATGGGCGCTCCCTCAGGGGATGCTCGCCGGGGACGGGCTGGAGGCGGTGATCCACGTGACCATCCTCCGCAGCGGTGGGGCGACGACGATCAACTTTGAAAAACGTTCCGGAAACAGATACTTCGACGAGTCGGCCCTGAAGGCGATCCAGAAGGCCCTTCCCTTTCCGCCCCTGCCCGCAGAAATCGGGGGCAGCAGCCTTGAGGTGGGCATCCGCTTTCATTCGACCGATCTGAAGTCATGAGGAGAGAGATTTGGAAATCATGCGCCCGCCGCGCGCTGTACATTTTTCGTTCCGAAAAATCTACAATGCGCGCTTCCGGGACATGATTTCCAAAGTTCTCAAGGAGGGGAGACGGGAAAGGCGGGGCGGCATGCAGAAACTGAAGCGATTGGCGGTTTTGACCCTGTTATTTTTAATTCTGCCCGGCGCCGACATGGTTTCCGGAAAGGTGTATATCGACATCTATTCTCCTTCTTTCCATAAATTCCCCATTGCCGTAACCGATTTCAAGCCCTTGCGCCCGGGCGGGGCGAACGCTGCTCTACCCGCCTGGTTTTCCGACACCCTCGGCCGGAGTCTCGCGTTGACCGGCTACTTTCATATAATCGATAAAAGGGCCTTTCTGGAGGATCAGGTCCAGGCCGGGATCACGGCGGACGGGACCCGCTTTGCGGACTGGACGGCCGTCGGCGCCGAATATCTTGTCAAGGGCGGATTTCAGGACGACGGCCGGGAACTCTTCGCGGAATTTCGCCTTTTTGATGTAGTGAAGGGGGAGCTCGTCGTCGGAAAGAGATACGCGGGAAAATCGGAGGACAAAGACCGGATGGTCATGCAGTTTGCGGGCGAGATCATCCAGGCCTTGACGGGAGAGGCGGGCCTGTTCGATACCCGCATCGCCTTTATCAGGAAAAGCGGCGCGGCGTCGGAGATATATACGATCAATTTCGACGGTTCGGACCTCCGCAAGGTGACCGACTACGCCGCTCTGACCGTCTCCCCGCGCTGGTCGTCCGACGGCCGCCAACTGGCGTTTACCTCCTACAAGGACGGCAATCCTGACGTCTATCTCCGGGACATGGCGGGCGGCGCGACCCGGAAGATCGTTTATTATGCGGGGTTGAACCTGCCCGGCGCCTGGTCACGCGACGGGAAGCGGCTCCTGCTGACGCTGAGCCGGGACGGGAATCAGGAGATCTACGATATGACCCTGGAAACCAGACTCCTCCAGAGGCTGACCCAGGATTTCTCCATCGACATTTCCCCCGTCCGCTCGCCGGATGAAAGCCGGATTGCGTTTGTCTCCAACCGCGGCGGTTCTCCGCAGATCTACATCATGGATGCCGACGGCGGAAACGTGCGGCGGCTGACATACGAGGGCAATTACAACACCTCTCCCGCCTGGTCGCCGCGCGGCAACAAGATCGCCTACGAGGGATCGGTCAACGGCCGCTACCAGATCTTCATCATCGACGCGGAGGGGGGCAGTCCCCAGCAGCTCACCTTTAATGGCGCGGGCAACGAGTCGCCCGAGTGGTCGCCGGACGGACGGTACCTGGCCTACACCGCCCGTGAAAACAGCCGGAGCAAAATAGCGATCATGAATGCCAACGGCCAGAATGTCAGGGTGCTGCACGAGGGGAGCGATGTCTGCCAAAGACCGTCCTGGTCGCCCCACATGCATTGATCCCGGCAGGATCGAGACGAGGCGCAGGGGATTGTTGCCACTCGGGCGGGGAGAGTGATGCGGCCCCGCGCAACAAGTGATCTTGCAG
>Ga0172368_10000838_pt1 | contig 43521 bp, 35 predicted proteins | sample Lak11m_FD_114540 | JGI IMG/M metagenome (GOLD analysis project Ga0172368, IMG submission 114540) | Freshwater microbial communities from Kabuno Bay, South-Kivu, Congo - kab_022012_11m | ecosystem: Environmental > Aquatic > Freshwater > Lake | place: Democratic Republic of the Congo: South-Kivu... | reverse complement strand
CTTTCTGATACCCCTGCCGGTCGCACCCGTAGGGTGCCAGATCCTTGCCTCCCCAGTCTTCGCAGCCATAATGAACGGCATCATTCGAGATGACAAAGGCGATATCTTTCATCCACTCAAGGTTATTGGTGACCATCACTTTTGAGATAGCCCAGGCCAGTGAACCCGCAAGACCTTCCATCTTTTCGAACGACATGGCTGGGATCAGGATGGGGATGATCTCGACATCCGGATTGTAGTACTGCAGAAACGGGACGATGGCCTCAAGACTGTGTTCCAAATTGTGCAGACTATCCTGTATGATATATTCCCCCCTTGGAAGCTGGTTGGTGATCTTGCCTTTCAGAGAGGAGACGGGTACAGGTCCATAGGGGGCCTGCCACGCATCATGAGAATCAAAGACCATCTTATCCTCGATGCCGAAAAGCCTGGCTTTGTGGGCGACACCCAGCAAAATGACCGTTGGTGCCTTGATGTTTAGCAATGCCATCGGGTACATCCATCCGGCGTAGGCGTAATCGTCGTGCGGACAGATCACCATTTTCCATATAGACCTGCGCGATATTTTCTTTTGGGAGAGCGCCTGGCTTATCTGATTCCCGAACTGCCGGCCGATCCGTGCCATCACCGAATCCATCTGCCATGCTTCAGTGGCGAACCCGACTGAATCGACTGGAATCCGGATGCCCCCATTTTGTGCTGAAACAGGATCCGGTCCGAGAAACTCCAGGAGAAAAACAAGGGTCAAAACCATCGCAAATCTCATTCTGAATGTCATGATGCAATTTGTTTTCCCCAAAAATAGTTATTTCCGGTCAAGCACCATGACCTCATAGCCCTGTTTTTTCAACTCATCGATTGCCTCATCGCCTGGTACATCGGGATATGCCGAGCAATTGATATAAAACATGGTTTCGATCGGATGCTGTGAGTTGAAAATGACCAGTGGCTTGTTTCCGGGAGGCAATGGCATCGACTTAATCTCTTTGGACCATTCCGGGTACCTGTCACGGGTGGAGAATAACTTTGTTCTCTCTACTGTCTGCCACAGGGGTAGAAAGAAGAGAAGAACGATGAAGGTTAACGGGATAAGCCGGTATCTGAAGCGCTTCCGGTAAATCCATAGATACTCGAAAAAGAGGGCAGTCGACAGGATGATCGGGGGAGCGGCAAAGAGGGTGTAAGCCTGCATTTTCGTCTTGACAAAGGAGAAAAACAGGACCGGGATCAGAATCCACACCACCATGGCGATCCTCCGGTAGTTTCGTGGTTTTTTAAATGCCTTGTAGGTCAGCCAGAAGACGGCAATCAGGGCAACGGGGCCATATTTTATCTGGAGATGATCGAAGTGGTAATAAAACGGGAGATGGAGATCGTTCAGAGGTTCGGTGACATGGAGATAATTGTACGCATATTCCCAGGCTGCTTCGGCCGGGAACTGCAACAGGATATATACCTGCCAGGGAACTGCAACAATAGCTGCATAGAGCAGGCAAAGGAACAGGACCTGAAGGATCTGGCGGGTCCTGAATGTTCCTGAGTCAAGGAGCAGTAGCAGATAGACAGGAAGAACGATCAGGGCCGGGAGTTACTTTGAAAGCACGGCCAGGCCAATGCAGAGGCCGGTCATCAGATTGAAGACCTGTTTCCGGGTTTTGATGTACCGGATGGAAAAATAAACTGAGAAAAGGATAAAACACAGAAAGAATATATCAACGTGGTCTGTCGCATCCCTTCCTCCTGTCAACTCAATGATAAATCCATGGATGGAAAACAGGAAAGCAGCGATGAAGGCCGTTTTCCTTGAATAGAGATATTCCCCGATCCGGTATATCGCCAGGGTCCCCAGGGTTGAAATCAGGACGGTAGGGATGCGAAGGGCGATCTCATTGATCCCGAAAATTTTCATGCTCAACGCCATGGACCACAAAGGAACCGGTTGCTTATGGAGCCAGATGTGATTCGAAAACCAGTTCTTGAAATCAAATGGTAAAACAGGATTTTCATATAGCGTTGGGAGGAACGGGTGGCTCATCAGGTTCTTGGCAACCAGGGCGTGGAATCGTTCGTCCCAGGGGTGAAGAAAAAGATCCGTGGCAACAAAGACCCGGAGAAGTAGCCCTCCAAGGAGGAGCAGGAGGATCGCCAGGCCATATTGTTGCCGGTTCATGCTTCTCCAGGCAAGCAAATAGCCGGCAAAACAAAGAATCGACACCAGAATGCCAAACCACAGGTTGATCATCAGGGAAAGGTCAGGGTGCAAAAATAGAAAAAGAATGACAGAGGAGCTGAATGGACCCGTGACCAGTTTAATGGATTACGGCTTTGAAGGATTTAACAACATTCCTCCCCTGCAACCTGATGAAATAAATGCCCGGAGGGTTCCCTGTAATGTCGATCTGGTTTGGCCCGTTCCCCGTGGTAATTGTTTGCCGGTGAACCCGTTTCCCGGCAGCGGTGTAAACATTCACTGATATGACATCAGGAAAATCCTGGACTTCAAGGTTGAATATGCCATGGGAGGGATTGGGGACTACACTGAAGGTTGCTTTTCCAGAGGCCGGAATCCCGCTATCCGTGATCAGGCCACCTGTGGTTATTTTATACAGCAGACCTTGTGTTCCCGCAACATATCCGGTATCGTTGTCCACAAAGAAAATGTCTTCCAGGAAATGGTTGGTTGCAGCGCTGCAAACACCAAACCAGGTTTCCCCTGCGTCAACAGTTTTAATCACACCATACCATCCCGCGATATATCCTGTATCCTGTCCGGTGAAAAATATGGCTTGAGGATCGAACACAGGGATATAAATAGGCTCCCAGGTAGCTCCTCCATCTTTAGTTTTTAACAAACCGGGATCATGATTCAGGACATACCCGTTGGAAGCGTTAGTAAACAGAAGGTCACTAATATCAGGGTTCGGAAGCGGAGATGAGTTCCATGTTTGCCCGCCGTCAGATGTCTTTAGCAATTCATAATCATACCAGGAGCCGGCAACTCCATATCCGGTAATTTCATTCGGGAAGGAGATGAAGTTCACAGCCTTTGTGGTTCCTGTGTTCAGGAGTGACCAGGTTGCCCCTGCATCTGTTGTTTGTATTATGGTTCCTTGTTCTCCGCAGGCATATCCAGTCTCAGTTGTCGGAAAAACAATCATGTGCAGCCCCTGAGTAATGCTAGTCGTGAGGAAGTTCCAGTTCTGCCCACCGTCTGAAGTTTTAATTACTGTTCCACTGTGGGTCGTCACATATCCGGTAAGGCTGTCGGTAAAGCTGAATCCGGTAAAGTAGGGGGTGGAAGGGGGTGAGATATCCGTCCAATGGGTCCCGTAATCGGTTGTCCGGAACAGGTGCCACAAACTGTCGAAACCGGCTGTAAAACCATGTCTGGCATCCGTAAACTGGACAATGTCCAGATCAGCACCAGTAAATGCGTTGGTCATCTCCCACGTTTGTCCTGCATCCATGGTTTTCCAGGTGATCCCGTTATCACCGGATGCAAACCCGGTCTCATTGGTAGGGAATGAGATCTCATTCACGGTGTACACAGGTGCCTGCAGAATGGTATTCCAGGAGTTACCGGCATCATCTGACCTGAAAATCCCGGTGTAGCTGCTGACAAAGATTGTATCCCCGCCCGGGATCTCAACCATTCGCAGTGCGCTTGTCGTAAAGGCAGGTATCGTTTCCCAGTAAAACCCCCCATCGGTGGTTTTTTTGATCTTTCCCCCATCACCGATGATGTATCCTGTGAGGGAATCTGAAAAAGCCATATAGACATATTTTCCCGTAAGAGAGTTGATATTTACCCAGGTCAATCCTCCGTTGCTGGTGCGGTAATGGGAGGTGTTTCCGCCAATGAATCCGGTCAGTGAATCTTTGAAACAAATGTACAAAAGAGCATTTGTCAACCCGGTAGACAAAACCTGCCAGTTCAGTCCGCCATCAGTGGTTTTTACAACAGTGCCTGACGCACCGGCTGCAAATCCTGTCTGGCTGTCAGGGAAATCAATGGAGTAAAGTGCCTGCGTCGTTGGTGATGCCACATCTGTCCAGCCCTCCCCGGCATTTGATGTCATCAGGATAATCCCATTGTCTCCTGCAATGAAGCCTGTATCAACTGTGGTGAAATGCATACTGAATTGATAGCTTGAGGTCCCGGTTTCTACAACAGACCAGTTCTCCCCACCATCCGTGGTCTTTAAGAAACTATCGTGCCAGCCAACAATCGCATATCCCGTAGTTGTATTGATGAATTGAATGTCTGAGATGATTTCTCCCTGGGGGACAGGGTTAATCCAGTTGCATTGGGCGACAGTTATCTCCGGTCCGAAAAGCAGATGCCAGGCAGCAATAGTTGTCCAAATGAGAGATAGTGTAAAATCTCTTTTTATAAGAAGGTTCATGATGATAAAGGTTATAGATTATAAAGATACTACTAATATATATGAATTGTACCAAGAAGTGTTGAAGTTATCAAAATTTGCCTATATGTCAGGATGGTACTTCAGGTACTGCTATCCTGTATTTGTGTATCTTTGCGGCATGTTTGAGAATATACCCCAACACCACCCCTTCCTTCTTCAGCATCAGCCCAACTTCCGCGACATCGGCGGGATGCGGACACTTGACGGGCATACCGTTAAAACGGGATTGCTTTACCGCAGCGGTGATCTCTCTCGGCTTTCAGAAGAGGATATCCGCAAGATCGAAGAGATCGGGATCCGGATGATCATCGATTTCCGTTCCGACAGGGAACTGATGAATTATCCTACTCCGCGGATCTCAACAGTTAAGGATAACAAACGGATCACGATCATCGATTCGGCAAGGGAAACGGCCGAACGGATGATGGTTGAAAATGACAAAGAGGGCCTCGAGACTCTCCTTGTCAGGGATTACCGCCGGATGGTGAGAGATCACCAGGATGATCTTCGGGAGTTTTTCCGTGTCCTGGCAACCACCGTAAACCTTCCGCTGGTGTATCATTGCGCGGCCGGAAAGGACCGTACAGGACTGGCGTCATACCTGCTGTTGATCGCTGTTGGCGTAACGGCTGAAGATGCATGGAAAGACTACTTTCTTTCAAATGAACACCTGAAACCGGTCGTTGATAAGATCGTCCGTAAGATCATCGATGCCGGGAATCCCAACGGTGAGATCATCCGGCCGTTGATGGAGGTCCGGACTGAATACCTGGATGCAGCGCTTGATGAGATCAATGACCGCTATGGAACAATTGACATCTTTCTCACGGATGTCCTGCATGCAGACCGCCCTGCCCTGAAGCGAAAATACCTAAGGTAATATTTTCTTTTTTCTTTTCTTCATCTACAGTGTATCTGAATATATAGTATATTTGGAGAATGTTATGCCTCCCTCCGATGAAAAAAATGTTTCTCCTGATCTCACTGACCCTCTGCCTGGCAGGAACCACCTTTTCACAGTTCACCTTCGAAAAAAGTTATGGATCAATTGATGATGATGAATCATATTCGGTCAGCTTATGCTCCGACGGAGGATACATTCTTGCAGGGTATACAAGTAATTTCTGGTACGGATTCCCGGATGTGTATGTCGTTAAGACAACACCTTCAGGAGGACTGGCATGGGAGAGTTTTTTCGGGACACCGATTGGCTGGGAAAGAGGCAATTCCATTATAGAGGTTGAGGGCGGAGGGTACATGTTACTCGCAGGTTGGGAGGATGAAGGTGTAACCTGTCCCTGGTTGATCCGGCTGGATGCCAATGGAGACTCACTGTGGTCAAAATTGGGAATCAGCACAGGTAATAATGAATACGCTACATCGATAAAGCAAACCCCCGATGGCGGGTATGTTTACTGCGGTTATTCTTACCAGGGAAATAAAAAAAGCCTGTTCAATGAACCGGTCTTCCTGGCCCGGACCGATGAAACCGGAAACCAGTTGTGGCGGTATGAATGGGGAGGCACCACCGGGGTGCATTCTGCAGGAGATGTGGAGGTCACTACTGACAACGGATACATCATCGCAGGGCAATATGATGATCCGGGTGAATATACATCGGCATGGCTGATCAAGGTAAACGATACAGGAGGTCTTCAATGGGAGAAAACGTATGGCGGAAGTACCAGCAGGGAGTCAGCCAGCGATGTAAAACAAACACCTGATGGAGGCTATGTTTTCTGCGGAGCTTATACCCCTGGATTGCTGGGACTGGAAAGCAAGGTTTACCTGGGAAGAACGGATCCGTCAGGAACCTTGCTCTGGTCCAAAGCGTTCCCTTACTTTGTGAATGCCCGCGCTACTTCTATTGACCTGACTGACGACGGAGGGTATATCATCTCCGGATATGTAAATACAATGGGTACGAATGCCGACCTGTATATGATCAGGACAGATGCTGAAGGAGATACCCTCTGGACGAAAACATTCGGAGGCATCGGCCTGGAGATCGGGTTTGATGTGGTTTCCACGCCTGATGGCGGGTTTGTTACCTGCGGGGTTACGGAAAGTATGGGTTTCGGGTACAAGGATGCATACCTTGTCAAAACAAATGAATATGGCGTTGTTACCGCTGAACCCGAACCCCTTGTCACCCATGGTTACGTCAATATCTTTCCGAATCCTTGCCGGGATTTTGTGAACGTCATACTCCCGTCAGGAAACATCTCCCTGGATTTGCTGAATAGCCAGGGAACTCTTGTGAAATCATGGGGTTTTGAACAATCACCAGGAAGTTACCAGGTTGATATGGCCTCATATCCGTCCGGTCTTTACCTCATGAGGTTCGTAACCCCAAGCCTTTTTCGGGTGACCAGAATCATCAAGCTATAAACGGATCAAAACCTGCTCTCCACAACATGAAGCCAATCATTTCGTCATGCAGAATGCGTTCACCATTCAGAACACTTTGGATTGCTGCGATCCTTTTTATCTACCAGAACCTCACAGGCCAGGACTGGACCTGGAAATGGGTGTCAACGGGAACACAGCGTATTGAGGATACGTGGTGCACCGTTCTTGCCACTGATTCAAGGAATAATGTGTATTGCTACTATTCCTATACGGACACCCTCTATTTTGGCGATTCGGTATATCCGCGTTATCACTGGAAAGGATCAAACCTGGCAGTGATAAAATATTCACCGGGCGGAGAGATGGAAAATACCCTCCATATATCTACACTGCCATACGGTACCATAATGGACGTCAGGATGGTTGTGGACAAGAACTTCAATATGTATATCAGCGGAATGTTCTTTGACCGCGTTTTTATTCAGGATACATTCGTTAACGCGGGTGGAGGCGGCCCGTGGCCCGGATCTCCGGATCTGTTCTTGGTAAAGGTAACCCATGATTTTCAGGTTGACTGGATCAAAGTCATCAATGGTTTAACGCCATGCCACAGCCTGGATATGTCAATTTCCGACGATCAGTATATTTATTGGGGAACCGCCCATCAAAGTTACAACCTGGGCCCATCCTGGGTAGATGTACTCGGGCAGGACAGCCTTTTTTACCCTGAGTCCATGAGCACGTTCATGAAACTTGATACCAATGGCGCCATTCAATGGATAAAACCGATGTACTTTGACCCTGGGGGCTCATTATCCGGTTATGTGAAGATTGGGGCCGACAGCAACCTCTATGTCCTGGGATTGACTACCGGCGACTTTGTGGTGGACGGGGATACCGTTTTTCATCCCTATTATCCTGAATTCCGGCAATTGTTCTTTTTGATTAAAACAGACCGATCCGGAAATGTCATGGAAAAGGAATTCCTTGACTGGGGGATCTATATCATTGAACTGGAGGCCGATCCTGCCGGCAATCTCTATCTGTCGGCCCAGGCAATGGACACGATAACCATCGGGACGTATACGATCCCAGTCCCTGTCGATACCCTGAATTCCCTGATCATGAAGCTTTCACCGGATCATCAGATAATCTGGTACGAAATGGTTAGCAATCCTTTCAGCTACAACCAGATATGGTTCAATATTAAATGGATGGATGACTCTCTTTACTTCGCGGCTACCTGCAACCGCACTTTTACTCTTGCCGACAGCACATTTACAGTAGGTTCGTACCGGGAAGGGATCTTCGGTCAGTTCACCCCGGAAGGGGAGATGATTCATGCCATGCTGACCACGTCCAGCCTTGATCTGCGGTTGGATAGCAGGGGATTTGAAATGGACAGGTGTGGAAATTTCATTCTCAGCGGATGCTTTCGGGGAATCAGCATTTTTGGCCCTGATACCCTGTATAGTTACGTGGGATGGCAAAGTGATGGGTTCATTGCCAAACTGAACCGGTGGTTGCCTCCTCCACCGGATATTGGCCCCGATACGGTTGCCTGCCATGAGTTCATTCTTGCCGGCCCTCCTGGATATGTCTATTATGTGTGGAATGACAGCCTTTCCGCCAGCCGTGAATTAAAAGTGCATCAATCAGGAAAATATTGGCTTGCCGTTGCCAACGAAGATTGCTGCTGGGCCTATGATACCGTTGAAGTGACCATTGTGTACGGACCTCCTCCGTTTTCGCTGGGCAACGATACCCTGCTTGCCAAACAGGACTCAATGCTGTTGCAGTTGCCCGTTGGCTTCAGCAGTTACCTGTGGTCTACCGGGGATACCACGCAATCCATTAATGTCCGTGGAGCAAACCTGGCACTAGGCCCTCATCTTTTCTGGGGTGAAGTAATTGAGGATCCCTGTGTCACCAGGGACAGCATCCTGGTTACGGTAACCTGGAATCCGGGGATGGAAGAAATGGATTTGCCAGTAATTCAGCTTTTTCCGAACCCGGCAACCAATATTCTAACTGTAAAGTCGGACGTTCCTGGAATTAGGTGGAAACTAGTCGATCTGACCGGCAGGGTTTATTCGGAAGGCCTCTTGTATGGCCCTCTTTCCACAATTCAGACCATTGATATCGCAAAGCTCCAACCCGGCTTGTATATCGTTGAACTCAGAAGCAACCGGGGAGTCCTCCGAAGAAAGATCATCAAACATTAACGATTTTATGTGATCTTTGTGCCTTCGTGTCTTCGTGGTGAAAATGTTTGTAAACCTCAAACTCTTACTGATACTCCTCTGGTGCCTCCATCCAGGGGTATTCGCAAAATCAGCGAATGTTTCTGTCTCCTCCAAACACACCCAGGTAGTCATCCTGGGCTCAGGCAATCCTAATCCCGATCCGCACCAGTCAGGCTGCTCCATTGCAATCATTGTGAACGATGTTCCCTATATCGTCGATTTTGGCCCCGGGCTGGTCAGGAAAGCAGCTGCCTTATCGCCCCGTTATGGTGGCCCGTTAAACGGATTGACCACAAAGAACCTGAAGCACGCCTTCCTTACTCACCTGCATTCCGATCACACGACCGGCCTTCCTGATCTGATCCTCACCCCATGGGTCATGGGCCGGGATGAACCCCTGGAGGTTTACGGACCAACTGGTACCAATAAATTGACAAAATATATTTTAAAAGCCTACAAAGCTGATATCCGTTACCGGCTGGAAGGGGAGGAACCGGCCAATGACATTGGCTGGCGCGTAAATAGTCACGAGTTCTTAACAGAGGGCGTCATATTCCGGGATACCAATGTCACAGTTGAAGCTTTTCCCGTAGACCACGGATCCTGGCCCAATGCCTGGGGATTCCGGTTTACCACTCCTGACAAAGTAATTGTTATTTCGGGTGATACCCGCCCGTGTGAAAATGTAATTAAATATGCTACTGGCGCCGATATCCTCATCCATGAGGTGTATTATCAAAAAGGGTGGGAAAAGAAAACCCCCGACTGGAAAATCTACCACCAGCATCATCATACATCCACTGTCGAAGTTGGAGAGATTGCGGCCAAAGCCCGGCCAAAACTGGTGATCCTGTACCATGTCCTCGAATGGGGAGGCTCGGAGGAGGAGATATTGGATGAGGTTTCGAAGGTATATGACGGTAATGTAGTGCTGGGTAAAGATCTTAAGGTCTATTAATTTCTGTTTTTAATAGTTCTATTTAATATCTGACATATTGTCATTGGTATATATGATGGCAATATTTTTGTGAATAAATAAATAAACAACACCTATGAAAACAAAATTATCTGTCATCGGACTCCTGATGATTTTTTCCGTCGGAGTCATCAAGGCACAGGAAGCTGTCCCATCCTATTATTTCAGCACAACCGTCAATGCTCCGTTTGATGAGACCACTGAGCGTGTCAAAGAACTATTAAAAGAAAACGGATTTGGGGTGATCACGGAAATTGACATGGACCAGAAAATAAAGGAGAAGATCGAAGGCGCTGAAATGAACCGGTACAAACTCCTGGGCGTTTGCAATCCGAAGCTTGCCTATAAGGCAATCCAGGAGGAAGAAAACATCGGCCTCTTCCTGCCGTGCAAAATGATTATCAAAGAGATTGACAAGGATATTACTGAGGTTGTTTCAGTGGATCCGGGCGTTATGATGAAGATGCTCGGGAATCCCGGTCTCGTCCCGATTGGCGATCAGGTAACGGAGAAACTGAAAGCCGTGATCGATGCCCTTGGTAAATAAAAGGAAGGATTCTTGTATCTTTGGCTGAAATTACCCATTGATGGTTACCTACGAGCAGATCTTGGAAAATAACAAACATTGGATCAGGGAGAAAAATGCACGCGACCTGGGCATTCTGAATCCCTGGCTCAGGAATATCAGGGACGTTTACCGTCTTCACCGGCAGGAACTGAATGCAGTAACCAATGAAGAGACCCGCTACAAGCGACTCGTTGAACTGAATGTGGAAGAACAGTGTGTCAGCGTGATAAAGACCGCCGTGGTTCAGAAGTCCTACCTCACGAAGGGTTACCCCCTGGTACATGGATGGGTGTTCCACGTCAGGACCGGAGAACTTGTCGACCTCAAAATCGATTTTCAGGAAAAGCTGAAAGACATCCAGGAGATCTACAACCTGGGAACCACCTAAAAGTGATCTACGAAGTACGATTTTCGATTTACGAATGCACTAATTTAATTTCTATAAATCGTCATTCCAAAATCCCAATTCTAAAATTGAATCGTCATTCGTAAATCGAAAATCGTAGATCTTATGGGTCTTCTTAAAAGGCTGACATTACAGGAAAAGTCGGCTTTCCGGCTGCACATGGTCTATTCAGGCATCGAAGGCATTATCCTCGGCGTCCTGGCCCTGAACGAATATGTCTTTATCCACAGTCTTCGCGGATCCAACTACCAGCTTGCATTCTTATTCCAGTTCAGCACAATCCTCTTCCTCTTTCTGGTGGTTCTCAATGAATTCAGGAAACGGATCAGGAATAAGAAACTGATGCTCCGTATCACAGGCCTGACAACCCGATTACCGCTTATCTTACTGGTGATCATTCCCAGGAGTGAAGCAGCCCTGAGCGGGCAGTCCATCTGGCACTACCTGTTCCTGTTTGTCTTTCTGATCTACTTTTCCGGCAACCTGATCATCTACCCTGCAATCAACGTGCTGCTTAAAACCAACTACCGGCACGACAATTTCGGAAAACTTTACAGCTATGCCACTTCCCTGAATAAGATCATCATCCTCATAACTACCTTTGCATATGGTGTTTTACTTGATGCGGATAATTTTGCATTCACCTATGTTTTTCCATTGATAGGCATCCTGGGGGTCATCTCCCTGTTTGTTCTCTCGGAGATTGATTACTCAAAGATACTGCCGCAAGCCAGATCACTTCCTTTCATGGCTTCCGTGAAGCATTCGTTCATGAGCATGGTGAATATCCTGAAGATCAACAAACCATACAGGCACTTTGAGATTGGCTTTATGTTGTATGGATTCTCCTTCATGATCTCGGTTACAATCATCAACATCTTTTTTCAGGATCTGCTCCATCTGAACTATTCGAGTGTAGCCTTCTATAAAAACGCCTACAACATCCTGGCCATCCTCTTGCTTCCTTTTTTCGGCCGCCTGCTCAGCCGTCTGGATCCCAGGAAGTTTGCCGCGATCACCTTTGCCGCCCTCTTTATGTATATCCTGTTTCTCCTGGTAACAGAATATGCGCCCTTCCATGTTGAAATCCTTGGGATCGAAATTTACTATATGCTGCTGATATCCTTCGGATTTTACGGTGTTTTCGCCGCCACAATGGCGTTGGTCTGGTATATTGGGTCGGCCTATTTCTGCAAGCCGGAAGAGGCGGATGATTACCAGTCAATACACCTCTCACTCACTGGTCTGCGGTCTTCCTTTGCTCCCCTCTTTGGTGTGTACTTTTATGAGCTAGTTGGGTTCACCGTTACCTTCCTGCTCACACTTCTGGCATTGCTCATCCCTATGGGAATCATGCGCTGGTCGTACCGAAGGAATGATCTTTTCAGAGGGAGGTATTCAGATTCTTAGTAATCACAAAGCGATTCCGAAAATTATCATTAATTTGCAAGGGTGAATCCATCGTCGATGAAACCCTTTCTAAGGCACACAGTATTCTTTTTTATTATATTCCTTTTTACCTGTCAAGCAACTGCACAGAAACACATTCCTGTGAAGATTGCAGTCAGTAATGAAGCAACTGCCATCCCGTTTACCAGGTTTTTTACAACACCTATCCATCCTGCCATAGAAGTTGGTACTGAGTTTTTGTACAAACAGGAGGTGCGTTTTCGCTTTTATCAAACTGCGAATATTGGTTATATATATCATAATAACCTTTATCAGGGCTTCTATTTAAACTCGGAAGCCGGATATGATTACCAGTTTACTTTCGGACTGGTCATAAAGGCACTGCTGGGAGTAGGATACCTGCATACGTTTACCACACAGGAGGAGTACCAGTTCGAGAATGGAGACTATGTTCATGGCCGAGAATGGGGAAATCCCAGATTAATGGCCGTCTTGTCATTTGGACTGGGTTATAAATTACAGAAAAGTAAGAGCGCTTCACCCGAAATCTTTGTGCTATACAAGTCATGGATCGAATTTCCATACTCACCCGGATTCATCCCGGTAATGACCCATATCAACCTGGAGGTTGGAGCAAGATTCTATATTCATGTCAGAAGAAATGAAAAGAAATAAATTTTTGATAATCATTATATTAAGTTTATCTCTTGTAGGCGGGTGCAGCAAAGATGAGGTAATTGCTCCTGACTTTTATTCCTGTGACCTTTCATTTTCTGACAGCAGCATGAACAATGAATCCAATGGTAAATACCAGAATTTATTGGATGAAATCAGATATTCAGGAGTTCCTGGCATACTCATGGCAGTGCAAACGCCCGGTGAAGGGTTATGGCTTGGTACAGCGGGTAAAGCAGACCTAAAGAACGAAATTGAGTTGCAAGCCTGTAATATCACAAGGGTGGGCAGTACAGTAAAAACGTTTACTTCGGTAACGATCCTGTTACTTCAGGAAGAAGGAAAATTAAACCTGGATGACAAAGCTTCAGAATACTTGAATAAGGATGACATCAAGGATATTGAAAATGCCGATATTGCTACTGTTCGACAACTACTGCAACACTCCAGCGGGATTTATAATTATATTCAAAATCTGAAATTTCAAACGGCATCATTTAATGATTTGATCAAAGAATGGACGCCAAACGAACTCCTTGGCTACGCCCGTGGGAAGGAAGCCTATTTTGCACCAGGAGAGGATGTGTCATACTCCAACACGAATTACATCTTACTCGGAATGATCATTTCCCTTGTTGAGGGGAAGCCATTTTATGAAGTGTTTGAGGAAAAGATCTTTACACCGTTGAATCTTACATCCACCCAATTCGCAGCAACTGATCCTGTGCCTGATGCTATCATCCGCGGATATGTGGATATCTACAGCAACCTGAATATAATAAATGCAACATATTACAGTGGGTGGGATTATTATACTGCTGATGGAGGCTTAATCTCCAATGCGTATGACCTGAACCATTTTTTAACGTCTCTGTTTGATGGTGAAATCATTTCTCAGAATTCCCTTGATGAAATGACTTCCTGGGTAACGCCAAATACACCTGATCCCGATTTTTTCCCACTGCAATATGGTTTAGGCATATTTAGAATGGAAACACCATGGGGTGATGCATTCTTCCATAGTGGAGATGCCATTGGATATTATGCATGTATGGTATATTTCCCTGAGCAAAAGACAGCAATATCATGGGCTGTTAATGGCAATTACGGGAAGATCGATGAATTTACCTCCTCCAAAACAGCGATGGAAAAAATTTTCGGCACAGTATTGAATCCATAGCACTTGAATTTTATATAAACTTAACCGATGAAAAATCTCTTCCTTCTGTTTTCCCTTACTGTGATATCCCTGGTCTCTACGGCCCAATATTTAAATTCTGGAGCTGATGAAGCCGGGAATGTACCCCATGGATCAACGCAAATCCCGGCAACTTGGTATCTTTATCCTGATGCTGGAAACCCCTGGACCCCTGTGGGACCTTTCGGAGGGGATGTAGTGGATCTAGCCATCGATCCGCAAAATACCGATAACATTTTCGCCGCTGCGGGTCTGCCATTTGTGAGCGCCGATGGGGGAGATAACTGGACCATGCTCTCGGCCCTTGCCGGGATCAGCTCAAACAATATAAACACCTTTGCAGCGCTTTTAGACGGGACGATCTTTGCCACAGGGATGTATACATTTGGAAAGGTCTTCCGTTCAACAAACGGCGGGACCGCCTGGCATACCCGGAATATCCCTGTGAATTCCAACGGCTGGTGTCTGGCAACAGATCCTGGCGATTCGTCAACCATCTACGTTGGCCTGGCTTCCAATATCTCTTCATCGGTCAATAAAGTGATCGTTAGGTCCACTGATGCCGGCACCACATGGACAGCTTTCGATATGACAAGCGTGTTGCCGGTAGGATGGAGCGTGATCCACATATGTGTCGACCCGGCAGACAACCAGACGATTTTTGCCGTTGCAAACAGTGGGATCAGCGATGCGAAAATTGTAGCAACATTCGACGGTGGCGCAACCTGGCAGAACCGGACAGCAAACCTGCCTTCGGGAATTCCTTACAATGCTGTTGCAATAGCAGGACAGAAGGTTTTCGTTGCCGGCGGACAACTTTTCGGAAGTCAGTATATGGGAATCTATCAAAGTACCGATTCTGGCCTTTCCTGGACCAACATTTCTTCCACATTCCCGAATAAAGTGTCAAACGACATCCTCATCGATGAAACGGACAGTGACCTCATGTATGTGGCAACAGAAGGGGATGGTATCTACTATTCCACAGACGGCGGCGTTACGTGGAACTTTGATGCCTCCGGGGCCGGGGAGACCGGGGCTGCCCGTTGCCTGGCAATGAAACCAGGAGAACCGGATCATCTTTATGCAGGATTTTTAAGCCTGGCACTCTGCAGGAGTGAGGACTCCGGACTCACCTGGGAGTACGCCAACAGTGGCATCGCGACACTCCAGGTGAATGATATCGAGATCAATCCGCTGGATATCCAGGAAGTCCTGGTCTCTTTTGAAGCAGAAAACTCCGGAGGATGCTACTTCAGTAACGATGGCGGCACAACATGGGAACTCGTTACAGGATTGCCGGGAACACGGTATTCACAGGTCGCTTTCGGTGCGGACGGGACAATGTATACCTGGTCTAATGGCCCGTCAACGGTGGCTCAGGAAGGATTGTATAAATCCACTGACGGAGGCGTCAGCTGGATCAATACCGGCCCTAATATCGGGCCTCAGTTCGAGACACAGATCTTTGCCCTGGCAGCATCCAAAACAGACCCGGACCTGATTTTTATAGGCGGTAATAACTTCGGTCTCAATGGATGGGCGCCGGTTATCTACCGGAGTTCCGACGGGGGACAAACCTGGATTAATACATATACAGGTTCAGCGGTGGATTACTACAGCATCCGCTTCCTCTTTATCGACCCTTCTTCGGATGATGAGTTCATATATGCTGCATATAAATCTGAGGTTCAGGGAGGTTTTCTGAAAAGTACGGATGGAGGTGATACCTGGTCTGAGATCGGAGCCACAATCCCGAAAACATATAAGTGGGGTGGAGCCATAGTCTGTCGTATGGATAAACCAGATAATTTAATTGCCGGTTGCGGTGGTTACGGAAACACCGGAACCATTTTCCTTTCCGGTGATGGTGGAATTTCCTGGACAGCCACTGACCTTACCCTTGGAACCTATTCAAAGATCACTGATATTCTGATGCATCCTCTGGATCAGGAGGTGGTGTATTGTGCCACTACACAAAACGGGGTATATCTTTCGGAAGACGGAGGAGAGACCTGGACAGATGCAAACGACGGTCTGAGTTCATCAAACATCACCGCTTTTTCTAATCCTTTTCAGACAAATACATCCTGGTATTGTTATGCAGCTTCCTTTACCAACAGCGCTTTCCGGACAGAGTTGACAGATCCGTGGGTGTATATTCCGGAAGCTGAAAAGAATCCTGGGATCGGCGTTTTTCCCAATCCAACTGACGGACTGTTCAGAATAAAAGTTCCTGACGAAGACGACATTCAAAAAGTGGAGATATCGGACGTAACCGGAAAACGGTTACTCACAATAACAAAGCAATATCCCGACAAATTCAACCCATGGGTCAGTGTGGAACTCCCTTCAGGTGTATACCTGGTATGGATCTACCAGAAGGAACAGATAACGACAGAAAAGCTGATCATCCGGTAGGTATTACCAATTTCCTGTGAATAAGATATTTCCCATTATATTTGGATTTTACTGAACCTGTATTATATTTGTGGCAGAGAAACCAAACCAAAATGAATCGGATTTTCATTATCATACTGGTTTTCTTTTCATTGCATTTTTTCTCTCTGACACTTGCCGGACAGGATCTGGCTATTCTTGACCTGACCGACGGAGCAACCTGGTCGCACAACGAATGCGATTATTCTTCTAACTATGGTGCAGTTTATAAACTCAAAATTTTAGGCGATACAGTTCTTAATAGCCAGGTCTACCGAAAGATTTATTACCAGGCAAAACGGGGTCCAACCGTTTGTTCCAACTGTAATTTTGTTTTTAACAGGGATTCAGCTTCCCTTTTCGCATTTATCAGGGAAGACATCTCGCGGAGAAAGGTCTATTTCATCCATCCGTCCATTTCTTACAAAGAGTGGCTGGCATATGATTTTGATATTCAGAATGTCGGGCAGGTTATTGCCGGCTTCAGCCTGATATTTACCACCAACCCGGAATCTACACCCGTTGGCATATATGTTTACCAGCTTTCTGTTGATGCCATCGATTCACTCTGTGTCAATGGTGAGTACGAGAAGCGATATTATTTCGGACCAGGGAATGGCGGGAACCCATATCACCTGCCGGAATATTGGATTGAAGGTATTGGGAGTACGCATGGTCTTCTTGATCAGGGGTATGGCGGACCGGACTGGGTTCACAGCCTGTATTGTTTTTACAACAGCGTAGGTCCGGTATATTTTGATTCTTCAGCTATTCTGAGTTGTGTCCTTAATACATCACTTTCATGTGAACACGGGCTTGATTGTTCCCCGGTCACGTTCATTGATCCGCGTGACCAGCAGGACCTTGTTCATGTGTATCCTAACCCATTCAGTGACAGGATATTTATTGAGTCAACAACGGTTATCGGAACCCTCACGCTTGCTTTTTATAACCTGGTGGGGGAGAAGATCCTGGTAAAAACCATTCCTGATGCCGGGGAGTTGGAATCCGTCCTGATCAGTGAACTTCCTTCCGGTTTTTATTTTCTGACAATCGATGGAAAAAACCAGTTCAATGCAAGGAAGATCATGAAGGAGTAACCTGTTAACAACAATCATCATGAATAAGAAAATACCTATTCTTCTCCTTGGCGGGCTGCTCCTTCTGGTGATAGCACAGTGTAAGAAGAAAGAAGATCCGCAGCCGAATAACCCGGATAAATATACCGTCGACTACAAGTTTCAGATAACGGGTAATTATACGGATCTGAAGATCTACTACTTTGAAACGGCGATGTCCTGGAAGGAGGTCAGTGCTCCTGTGGTTCCATGGGAGATGTCGTTCACAAATTTTGTTCCCGGTGATTCCGTGGCGATGAGAATCACCTTCAATGTCCCTGCCGGACCCTTCACATACGACTGGACATGGAATATCACTGCAAAAAACGGCAGTACCGATCTGGCCTATAGTGACCACCTATCATTCTCCAGCACAACCCCGGAGGTGATGCCGGTTGTCATCAATACCTGGAAGGGTAAGCTTCCATAGCAGGTTTCCGGTTTGATTCTGATACAAGTTGTCAGTGGAGGACCTCGATCCGTTGCATCGTTAGGTCACCATCGGCCATTCTGGCCGACAACAGGTAGATCCCGGATGGGAATGAAGTGGTATTGACAATAACCGTTTGGTCTGTTTCGCCCTGTTGGTCGAAGATCTCAACCCCCTGCGTATTGAATATAATGATCGATTCTATCAGGTTACCGGGTTGATTGGTTTGAATTGTCAGTTGATCCCTGGCCGGATTGGGAAATATTTTCAACGGGTTCTTCACTTTCTCAATGACTCCCGTGTTGTCCAGTTCAATCACAAAATAGATCGAATTGGAAAGACTCAGGTCATTCCACTCTCCTGCAATCCCCAGGGATCCGCTTCCGGATGGCCACCCCGCAAGAGCAATGGCCGCGGCGTCCTGCCCGGAACCGAAATCATCAGGCTCCTTAAAAACACCTGTGGAGGCACCGCCCCAGTTGACATAAGCCCCTCCGACTGCGCTGCCACCACCGCCACCGGCAGTTCCCACACCATTCCAGAAATTCACCCCGCTGCCATCGTCGTTCCCATCCCAAAGCCAGGTTCCCTCCGTTACCTTGTCGGTTGCGCCGATCCAGATGTAAGCGACACCGCCTCCATCCGGAACAACCGTATAATTAACAGGGACGCCGGCGCCATTGATAATTGCGTCATAAACCGCATCCTGTTCTCCCTGGTCATCGATCTGAACCAGGTACCCTCCCTGCTCTACAGCGCAGGCAGCGGCCTGTACCCACGTTTTCATCTCTTTCACCACCTCATACGATGTTCCGTTGTAAGAGAATGAATAAATGTTGGATGGATCAGCACAGGGTTGTGCAATACAAATACTCCCAAAAAAAAATGTGTTGAAAACCAGAGTCAATACATATAGACTTTTCATACATCAATAATTTTAAAGGATTGTTGAAATTTGACACGATAAATATACAAAATAATTGTCAGATGTCAAGGGGAGCCCTGGCTGGTTTATTGGGATCAGGGATAGACATTCAGGAAGCGGAACAGTGGCTCCACAAGAACCCAACGGAAGGGAGCTTTCACTCAGCCAGCGGACGGTTAACCTCAGGATGAAAAAATCCCATGATTGTTTCATGCGTTTGCCCTGGAAGAAAATGTGAGTTTTTGTATGCCTTTCTTTTTATAACTTTGCCGGTGATCATCAGGTCCTTATGTATAAGCGATCAAAACAAAAAGATCTTCATTGCTGCAACTGCTCCTTGAAGTCACCCCTTTTCCGGTACCTTACCCCGGAAGAGCTGGATCTGGTAGACCGGTCGAGGCGACGGGTATACTTTAAATCCGGTGAGGTCATTGCGAAACAGGGAGCACCGATGTCGCACGTGATCAGCTTCACTTCAGGGGTTGCAAAGGTATATATTCAGGGATCAGCTAACCGGACCCTGATCCTTCAGTTCATCAAACCTACGCAGTTCCTGGGCGGACCCGGGATCTACATGGATAATATTCACTATTTCTCCGTATCTGCAGTATCTGACTCCTCAGTTTGCTTTATCGAGATCAGTGTATTTAAAAAGATCATCCGGGAGAATGTGGATTTTGCCGAAGCATTCATGAAGGAGCTGAGCAGAAACGGGATCTTCAACTACGAACGGTTTATCAGCCTCACACATAAGAACATGCCCGGACGGATCGCAGATGGGCTGATCTACCTCCACCAGGAGATATTCAACGACCGCGACTTCAGGATTGAGATCCCCCGTCAGGATCTGGCCGACTTTACAGGGATGTCGAAAGACAGCGTGATACGAACCCTCAAGGAACTGGCTGAAGAAAAGACAATCGCGCAACAGAACAACACGATCATCATCACCGACATCAATAAACTGGAACATATCAGCGATATTTCCTGATTTGCCATGTCATTGCGAACCCCGCACTTGCGGGGTGAAGCAACCTCGTTTTGTAACATCGCAAGCCATTCACCAGTGAAGCAACCTCGTGCCACCAACCGTTCGCCAAAATACCAGCTAAGCAACCACATCATGGCACCCCTTCATCGATAATTGTCGTGAATATCACGATATAGATCGGTTTGTATCCGTTTTATCTTATCCGTTCATGACGATTATCAAGTATGTAAAAACCTAATTTTGTTGCATGATAACCTAACACGCCAGCCATGATGAGAAACATACTTCTAACCATTGCTCTTGTTTGTTTTCTCGCAGGAGGAATTACTGCACAACCCAAACTTGCAGCGGAGATCCAGTTTGTAACGCTTGGAAATTGTGCCATCTGCAAGATCAGAATAGAATCCAAGCTGGCTCTTACCGGTGGAGTGATCTCAGCTGACTGGGATTACAATAACGACGTGACAACTGTTGTCTACGACGATCAGGTTACCGATGCATTCCAGATCATGCAGGCGATTGCTGATACAGGTCATGATACGGAATGGTACCGCGCTCCCGATAGCCTCTATGCATTGCTGATCGGATCCTGCTGCGAATATGAAAGGACGATCAACTATTCCAACGTCCAGATCGGTTATCTCAGCCTCATGGGCATCTGGGTCTACCCGGTCGGAGTCTCCGAGATAAAAAAATCCTGTAAGGTATCCATATACCCGAGCATCGGTTCAGGTGTTGTAACAGTTGATGTGAAGGAATCCAGGCCAGACCAGGATGCGGTTCTTGCAATCTATTCCATCAGCGGGAGGAAGGTCTTTCAGGATAAGCTCGCTGGAAGACAGGGAAATACGCTGGATCTGACATTTCTGTCCAACGGGAAATATGTGGCCGTGGTGACATCAGGGAATGAAATTGTTTACAAGTCAAACCTCATCATCATACATTGATCCATGAACTATCCATACAACCATTGTTCGTGCAAACCGAGAATGATAATAATGGATATTTCATGTGACCGGTGAAATCAAAATTATTAACCATGAAACATAACATCATTGCAATTATACTGGTTTTGGCTGTTATCTCAATAGCCGGATGTGACAAGAAAAGTGATCCCGCACCGGATGCCGGTACCACCTTCCCGAAAATTCTGAGCCTGACGGCGGATAAGGACAGCTTAAAGGTGGGAGGCGAAGAGCCAGCTGTCATAACCTGTGTTGCAGCAGGAGGAAATATCGAGTACAAATGGGAAGTGGATTTAGGGGATATTTTCCCGCTGAATGACGAAGGATCCCAGGTTCGGTTCTCCGCTTCCGAATGCTGTCTTGGAGAAAAGTACATCAAGTGTACTGTTTCCAATGATAAAGGGAGCGTGATGGATACAGCGATGATCTTTATCTTCATTCCATAATCCCGGGATTGGTGATTCAGTTACGGGTTCTTTTTTTTACCTCTGTCCTTTGCCTGTCTGACATGCAGCTGGAAGCCCAATGTTGTGCTGCAGGGAACCCTATTTCAGCAGATGGCTCCGCCGGGGGGACCGGGAAAAAAATGCTCGAGGTTTCCCTGTTCTACCAGCACAGCTATTCAAGTGTTTACTATCAAGGACATCAGAAAACAGATTACAAATACATAGACTATTCCTTTTTCGATTTCTCCTCGCTGAGAGTCTCTTACGGGATTACCAACCGGTTGAAGGTGCGGGCAGAGATCGGTTACTTTTTCAGCAAAGCCCAGACGTTCGAATTCGGCTATGACCGGGAGGCCAATGGCTTCGGAGACCTTGTCCTGGGAGCGCAATACGATGTGTATCAGAACATACCTCTTGCCATCGATATTTTCCCAACGTTCGATTTCACCATACCGGTGGGAAAGTTTGACCAGATGAACGGTCCGGTGGTGCTTCCCATCGATATCCAACCCTCTTCCGGCAGTTTTAAATACAATGCGGGATTGCTTATCTCGAAGCGTTTTCTGGCCGGGAAAATGGCCATGTTCCTGAGCGGGAATGCAGAGTTCTCGCAACGGATCAACACAGAACGAACCAATTACAAATACGGTAATTTGTACAATGTCTCGTGGTATGGCGCCTATACGTTTTTCAGGCATCTTACCACGGCGATCCAGTTGCGCGCCATGATGCGGGACCGGGCTTCCGGTGCAGATAAAGAGGAAATCAATGCAACCGGCGGCACCTACCTTTTCCTGACCCCCCAGGTGCGTTATACCTTTTTCAACTACTGGAGCCTGGCCTTCGTGTTTGAATATCCTATATACAAATACGTGAACGGGAAACAACTGACCAACGATTACGCATTCTCTTTCCGCTTCTCCCGTACCATCAACTTTGCTAAAAAGAAGCCGGCACTGTTTGAGGAACCGGCAAAGTAGCCTGCAGTCGGCAGAAGTGAAGGAAAATACCTCTCACGTCTCATGTTTCACAGCTCACATCCTTTCCACAATCCCCCTGTCACCGTCAAGAAGAACAAACTCTCCGTCAGACAATGTGGCCCTTGCTCCTTTCACACCGACGACAGCCGGGATTCCATACTCACGTGCTACAACGGCTCCATGTGAAAGAGGGCTTCCGATCTCTGTCACAAGTCCGGAGATGATGCTGAAATAAGGTGTCCAACCAATGTCGGTGAAGGAAGCAACCATGATCTCACCGCGTTCCAGTTTGTCTGCGTCCCCGATCGAATGAATGATCCTGACACGTGCTTTTACCTTCCCGCTGCTTACCGGAGTACCGTGGAGCAGACCTTCCTTTATCTCGACCACCCTGGTGTGTTCGACAGGTTCAGGGATGCCGAAACAGATTTCGTCGAATTGGAGCTTGTCTGTTTCCGGTAAAAGCTTTCTTCGGCGGTTGGCTTTTTCAAGGAGCGACCGGTCTCCGCTATCTATTAACTGCCCGATCTCTTCATGGGTCAGGAAGTAGATCTGATCGGGATCATCCAATGCAATGATACCTGAGGCCGGACGCCCGATGCTCTTCTCCCTTGTTGGGGAGGAATCGGGGGAGGGGTCGTATTCTGGATCCAGCATCTTCATAGCCAGCGCTCTGTACCCTTTTCTGAGTTCATTCACCATCTTGATCGACAGGGCTTTCGATATCTCCCTTCTGGCAACAGCTTTTCTGGCCGTGGGAAGAAGAATCTTGAAGACAATTCGCTTGTGTAGCGGCAGTCTTTTCAGTGTTCTCTCAATTTCCTGTTTTACATCAAATGTCCTGTGTTGGACGTCGCCAAACTTCACTTTTGCCTGCAGCAATTGTATAAGATGAACCTGGTTCTCTTCCCAGGGTTTTTCACGGAGTTCGCTTTCACGAATGCACCGGTGACCATGCCTTTTGATAAAATCATGGAAGATGGCCCTGACCTCTACCGGTGCATCTGTTCCGATCAAAGCCAGGGCCTCTTCAGGCGACATCCGGACGAACCGTTCGGCAAACTGCTTATGATACCTGATCTTTTGTGAGAAGTATTCAAGTGACTTGACCGCGTCAGCACTTTCAATGTCAGGAATGTCAGAGAGTAGAATTGTGGCCATATGATGGTCGCCGGCCTCCGGCAGCCGTTTATCATCAGTCAGGATCCCCATGAACGCAGAATACAGGCTTCCGGATTGCCCTGAAGTGATCAGATGATGACCGAAACCAATGCTGACCTCCTTTTTGCCTTTGCCCAGGGATTGCCAGAGTTCTTTTGCAGGTAACGTAGCATCGATCCTGAATCCGGTTTCAAGTATCCTGAGTTTTCTGAGGTAACTGTTCGCGCGGATCACGGTCAGTGACTGCTTACTGAAATTATATACCCGTTTCCCTATCGGAGCCTTATGACTTTCCCTGATCTTTGGATTTACCTTTACACTGAGGGCGATCTGAATATTCTCTGATTTGTTCAGCCAGATATTCGTGGCGTAATCCATCATGTTGGTCAGGTTTACGAAAAGCCGGTTATAAAACATTTGAATATACCTGTATCCTTTGCGGTCCTTTAACCTGAAAGCGCCACCTTTGTCGGCTAGTACACACATACCATAGTCAATGGCATCCACAACCACCGAATAGGTGAGGGGAGTAGCCACTCCCGGCATCATCTCCCCGATATTTCCCAGGGTCCAAATGTCTGTACTCGATCCTTTTACGGTATCCAGTTCATTGTAATGAATCTTATCAAGGGTGGTTATAGGTCTGGCCTGCAACCAGAATAACGATCCTGATTCATCTATTGCCCATTCCATATCCATGGGCTGGCGGAAATGTTCTTCAGCTTTTTTCGCTCCATCAATGAGTGCATGGATTTGATCGGTATTCAAAAGATGTCCGTTTTTATTGGATATATTCTCAGCATCCGAACCACTTTTAAAGAGTTCATAATGATGTCCGTCTTTTTTTCCCGAAACCAGCTCTTCCGCCAGTCCGGGTACAGCGTTGATGATCATCTTGTCCCGTCTGTGCGAAACAGGATCAGCGGTGAAAATAACTCCTGCACAGGAAGCGGGTACCATGTTTTGCACGATCACCGAGATACGAAGATCAGCATCTGCCAGATGCCGTTGTGAATATTCCCTTACACGATTGGCTGAGGCAGCTGATATGCAGTTCAGTATCGCCTGGTAAATGGCTGTATATCCTTTCACGTTAAGAAAAGACTCAAACTGCCCGGCAAACGATACAAGGTCCCCGTCTTCGCTGACTGCAGAAGAACGCACCGCTTTAGGACCTTCACCCAGGAGATCGAGATGTTTCTGAAGGAGAACCCGATCGATTTTTTCCGGATCCGGATGCACGATGACAAATCCTTCCGGCACATTCAGCCCCAGATCCCGAAGTCTCTTCAGCCCCTGGGCTTTACCACCAACAGGTTCATTGCCTATCTCCTCAAGATTGATAATTTCTGACACTTGTTTATTAATTCGTAGTTCGTAATCCGTAATGCGAAGCATTCATGAAAACCAATGAAATTTAACGTTGGTGAATAATCATTCAAAATTAACCGGATTTTGACCCTGAAACCTGGGACGAGCCATGCCTCGTCCCTACGTGAACCTCATTGTCCGGATTTTAACCCTGAAACCTGGGACGAGGCATGCCTCGTCCCTACGTGCTCCTCATACCTTGTGCCTGTCCCCGTGAAACCCAAATTCAACCATTCCCAACCCGTCGACTCCATCAAACTTATACGTGCCGATACCTTCGCGCATGTGGTACTTTCCGTCATGCAGGTAGGTGAACTCTCCATGCCTCCAGAATTCCAGTTTGTGACGCTTTCCGCTCCTGGTGTAAATATCAATGAATCCATGGTTGGGAACAAGCTGGTCTTTGGAGATGGTCTCCAGATCAGTACATTCTGTAATCGCATCTGCAACACCATCCGGTCCGAAAACAAATCCGGCAGTTAGTCTTCCAAGGAATTGCCATTTTATCGTGGTAACAGTCCAGCGATATCCGTTATCGGAAACCCCGGTGATCCAGTAATGGCGATCCCATGTGAGCCATGTGCGAGACCCGAACGAGTGGTCGCGGGAGGCTATCATGTCAAGCTCATGCACCGTTCCATCCAGTGTAATGGTTCCTCTGAACCTTCCGGTTTGTTCATAATGTACCTGGTGGGTGTCTTTCATGTGATGAAAGAATTCTTTCGTCCATTTCTCATTGGCAATGGCCCTGGCAATCATGCGCTGATCAGAACTTTTTGCGAAATCGTAAACGGGGTGTTCTCCGGCAAACACCAAGTCAATTTTGCAATCGTGTAATTTCTTCAGTTCATCAGTAACCTTGCCTTCATATGAAACACGCCAAATCCTGCCAATCTCCACAGGCTCGTATTTCAGCGCTCCCTGCTGAAATCCTTCTCCATCAGGCCCCGGATCCTCACGGATGCCGAAAAAACCCAATCCTTTCAGATAAAAATCAAGCCAGTATTCGTGCGGACGGGTGGTCCAGCGAAAAGCCATCCGCGTGATGAAAGCGTTACCCTGCTTATCGCCACCATAGAAGTAGGAGCTGTCATTGGGAAATGGTTCATTGGGGTCAACATGTTTCTGCTCAAGGTATTCCATGGGAAACTGCCTCTTCTTGGTTCGTTTCACCATCTGACGGGCTATCCAGTATTTGATCATGGTTCCTGGTTTGGTGGCGCAAACTTAAAAAAAATTGCCATCATTGCACAACATTGCACATCATTGCTCAACATTCGAGACGACCGTTACGACCGTCATGATCGTCACGATCGTTACGACCGTCACGTTTATAAAGTTTACTACGTAACGTTTACGATTTGCATTGAAATAAAGCGTAATTTTGCAAATTCTTTTAATAACATATATAAATATATTAAATGCAAAATATTCGGAATATCGCGATCATTGCCCATGTCGACCATGGCAAGACAACCCTTGTTGACAGGATGCTGCATCAGACGAATCTTTTCCGTGAAAACCAGGAGGTCAGGGATCTCATCCTTGATTCCAACGACCTGGAGCGCGAACGGGGAATAACCATCCTTTCAAAAAATGTATCAGTTCGGTACAAAGGAGTGAAGATCAACATTATTGATACACCGGGGCATGCTGATTTTGGAGGGGAAGTCGAACGGGTACTGAACATGGCAGATGGTGTTCTTGTCCTTGTTGATGCCTTTGAGGGACCGATGCCGCAAACCCGGTTTGTACTTCAGAAAGCTCTGGAACTGGGCAAGAAACCCATTGTGGTCATCAACAAGGTGGATAAGCCAAACTGCTCTCCGGATGAGGTCCATGAAGCGATGTTTGAGCTGATGTTCAGCCTGGATGCTACCGAAGACCAACTGAACTTCCCTACCATTTATGGCTCCTCAAAGCAGGGCTGGATGTCGGACGACTGGCGTAAACCTGCGAAGGACATTCACTTCCTGCTCGATACGATCCTTGAACATATTCCTGAACCGGCCAGAAGCGAAGGTTCACTGCAGCTTCAGATCAGTTCTCTTGATTATTCATCCTATGTAGGACGGATAGCGGTAGGCCGTATCACAGGCGGATCGGCGAAAGCAGGAATGCAGGTCTCCCTGGTGAAAAGTGACGGCAGCATCATAAAATCTGTCATCAAGGAGCTATATCTTTTTGAGGGACTTGGTAAGGAGAAAGTGAAATGGGAAGTGGGCGCCGGAGAAATTTGCGCCGTACTTGGTCCAGAAAATTTCGATATAGGAGATACCATAGCTGATTCCGTCAATCCCGTCGCGTTGAAACCGATTACAGTTGACGAACCAACTATGAGCATGGTCTTTACGATCAATAATTCTCCTTTCGCCGGAAAAGACGGTACGTTTGTCACATCCCGCCACATCCGCGAAAGATTGTTCAGGGAAACTGAGAAAAACCTTGCTTTACGCGTCGAAGAGACGGAAACACCTGAGAAATTCCTGGTTTATGGCCGGGGTGTGCTCCATCTTGCTATCCTGGTGGAGACGATGCGACGCGAAGGATACGAGTTTCAGCTTGGTCAGCCACAGGTGCTTACCAGGATCATTAACGGTACGATCCATGAGCCGGTGGAGAGTCTGACCATACAGGTCCCGGAATTGTTTTCAGGAAAAGTCATAGAACTGGTAACCCGCAGGAGAGGTGAGATCGTAAACATTGAGAATAAACGGGACAGGGTTTTCATTGATTTCACTATTCCTGCCAGGGGACTGATCGGATTGCGCAACCCTATTCTTACAGCGACTGAAGGGGAGGCCATTATGGCTCACCGGTTTAAAAGCTACGAATCCTGGAGAGGAGATATGGTCAACCGGATAAATGGTTCCCTGATCGCGATGGAAACAGGTACTGCCATTACCTACTCCATTGATAAGCTTCAGGATCGCGGAAAGTTTTTCATTGAACCTAACGATACGATTTATGCTGGACAGGTAGTAGGAGAGAATACACGAGGCGATGACATGCTGATCAACCTGACCAAAACCAAAAAGCTGTCGAACGTCCGCGCCTCAGGTTCAGACGATAAAGCGGTTATTGTGCCTGCTATAAAATTCAGCCTGGAAGAGGCCATGGAATATATCCAGGGTGATGAATATGTGGAGGTTACTCCAAAAACGATCCGCCTCAGAAAAATTATCCTCGATGAGCATGAGCGGAAAAGGAGTCGAAAAGTCAGTTGATGGGCTTTATCCCGATTACTGGCCTTCCGGAATTGTGAAATAAAATACGGATCCCTTACCAACCTGGCTTTCAGCCCAGATCCTCCCATCATGCTTTTCCAGGATCCTTCTGACAGTAGCCAATCCGACGCCTGTGCCCGGAAACTCATCACTCTTGTGAAACCGTTCAAAGGGATTAAACATGGTAGCCGCTTTTCCCATATCAAAACCGGCGCCATTGTCTTTTACAAAATATACATACTCCCCGTCTATTTCGGTAAGCCCGAATTCAATCTCTGCCTGTGCATTCTTTCCGGAATATTTCCAAGCATTCCCCAATAAATTATCCAGGACAACTCCCATGAGGTTCTTGTCGGCAAATCCCGTAATGCCTTCTCCGATTTTAACATGCACAACCCGGCCGGGATCTCTTTGGCGGATCATCAGCATCACCTGATTTGCAACCTCGGTCAGGTTGATAAAACTTTTTTCTATGACCGCCCGTCCTGAGCGCGAGAACTTCAACAGGTCGTCTATCAGCTGCGACATGTTCTTGGAAGCCACCAGGATGGTATTAAGAAATCCTATGGATTCAGGATCCAGCCTTTCTGTATAATCTTCAAGTATCAACTGAGTATAACCATGAATGGTGTGAAGCGGTGAGCGTAAATCGTGCGATACGGTGTAAGAGAAAGCTTCCAGTTCCCGGTTGGCTGCGATCAGGTTCTCATTCATCGCCTGAAGCTGCTCCTGTGCAGCGATCAGGTCATCGTTTCGCTGGACGGCGGCTTCATATACCGAGAGCAGCAAATCAAGGATCTGTTTTTTATCGGAGTTAATCGCGTATTTATTGCCGCGGAAAACAATCTCAAGCACCATCTCACCGCCTCCCGACTTCCTAACTTCTCTGTTGGCGAGAAGGTAGTTGATACGGGATAGAAGGTATTTCTCTTCGTAAGGTTTCGTAATAAAATTATCTGCCCCTGCCTGCAGCCCTTTTATAATGTCGAGCGGATCCCTGAGAGAGGTGAGTAGAATGATCGGAACCTCTTTCAGAACCGGATCATCTTTCAGTTTTTTGCAAAATTCGTACCCGTCCATCTCCGGCATCACGATATCGCTGATAACCAATACGGGAGGATCTGACACGGCTGCCTCGTAAGCCTCAACGGCTGTATAAAACACCTTGTTGTTCAGGTTGTTCATGTCTAAAAAGTGCTTCAACCGTTTGGCCTGAACCACAGAGTCTTCTACAGCCATTATATAGCTTGCTCCGAGTGAAATGTTGTATCCGCTGTTCATAGTGAATTATTGTTTTGGTAACGGTTTTAAACGATCAATTATTGTCTGGACCATCCGCTCAGGCGGCAGAACACAACAGGAAGCCTGAAGGCGGATAGCTTCGCCAGGCATGCCATATACCAGGGCAGTTTCTTTATTCTGAACAATTGTATATGCTCCTATCTCTTTAAGAGTCTTTAGCTCTCTGGCGCCGTCCTGGCCCATTCCGGAAAGAAGGACAGCTATGCTGTTTTTGCCATATACAGCTCCGACACTCCGGAAAAGAAAACCTACCGACGGGCGTAGTCCATGTTCGGGTGATGCAGATGAAATGGTAGCAACTCCCTCTTTTTTTACTCCCAGATGCAGGTCCCCTGGCGGCAAGTACGCATTCCCGGATTGAAGAAGTTCTCCGTCCACAGGAATTCTGACAGGGATGGATGAATGCTGACCCAGCCACTGTGCAAATCCTTCAGCAAACCCTTTATCAATGTGCTGGACGATGAGCACCGGACAGGGAAAACCGCTCGGGATGGATTTCATGATAGCCTGCAGGGCTGACGGACCACCGGCCGAAGCGCCTATTGCAACGATTTTATTAAGAGTATCTTTCCGTTCCTTATTCCCATTGAGAACTTTTTGTTCTGCATCCTTATGAGCGCGCGAATGAGATGATGACTCACTCCTGTGCCTTCTTATCACCCGGACTTCAGAAAGGGATTTCAGGGTGGAACGGTATGACCTGCCATGACGGACAAAGTCAGGATGTCCGGGTCCCATGGGCCTGGGCAGGATTGCCAGGGCGCCTGCTTCAAGCGCCTGAAAGGAGAGCTGGGTCTCATTTGGATTGTAAGCGGTAGACACGATAACTATTGGAACCGGATTGGAAGTCATGATGTGCCGGGTCGCTTCAAACCCGTTCATGACCGGCATGTGGATATCCATGCTGATCACATCAGGTTTATCTCTTTCAACGAAATCTACTGCTTCAGATCCATTGGAAACAATACCGGCAATTTCGAAAACCGGGTCTTCTGACAGCAATAGCTTTAGAAGGTTCCTTGCCGTAATCGAATCATCGACAATCAATACCCGGATTTTGTTTTCCTTTGTCATTATATTAACCGGTGGATTGTCTCCACAAGGTTGCTCTGTTCAAAACTGCTTTTATTGATGTAAGCATTAGCCCCGGCATCCATACCTCTTTGCCGGTCGTCGGCCGATTCAAGGGCAGTTACCAGAATAACCGGGAGTTCCCGGAGAGCATTATCCTCACGGATGCGTGATGTGAGTTCAAATCCATTCATCCTTGGCATCTCAACATCCGAGACAAGAAGATCAAACCACTCTTTTTTCAACCGTTCGAAAGCTTCCTGCCCGTCAACGGCAGTCTGTACTACATACCCTGCTGTCTCAAGGATGTTCTTGATCAACGACCTGGCTGTAATAGAATCTTCTGCTACCAGGATAGAGTGTGGCTTTATCTCTTCAGCCGTCATCCTGTCAAGCACCATTTTGGATGACGTATCGGTTGATGTCCTGGCAGCTGTTTCAAAAAGCTCTGGAACATTCAACACCGGGACAATCTGTCCGCTTCCGAGGATGGTCGCTCCTGCCAGGTTCCGTACTTTCCCGAGGATCGATGTAAGGTCTTTGACAATCCCTTCCTGTTCTCCCATCACTTCATCAATCACAAAAGCAATCCTCCTGAGGGAAGCTCCCATGATCAACGCCGGATAAGTGGTTTCACTCTCCTTTTTAATTCTCCTGAAAGGAATGCCAAGAACATCGTTCATGTAAACCAGGCCAATCATTTGTCCATCAACAGAGATAGCGGGAGCCCCTTCAATGGTTTTAATGTCGTCCGGCTTTACCCTGATTGCCTGGTCAACCGAGTTGGTCGGGATGATGAATAACTGGTCCTGCACCTTAATGGGAATCCCGCGGAACGTGGAAAGAGTCAAAGGCAGCAGGATGGAAAATGTGGTTCCCTTCCCGGGGGTGGAATCCACCGTGATGGATCCTCCCAGCTTGACTACTTTTTCAGATACAATAGCCATCCCCAGGCCCCGTCCCGAAAGGTCAGTGATATAAGGGCTCGTGGAAATTCCTGAACGGAAGATAAGCGCAAATATCTCCTGTTCTGTCAGTTTCAGTGAGGCCTCTTCCGTTATGATCCCGTTTTTTATAGCCGAAGCCAGGACTTTCTCTTTCTGGATCCCCGCACCATCGTCGCTGACCAGGATCATTACCTGCTCATTGGTCTCCTGGATGATAAAAACCGATAGAGACCCTTTTGGAGGCTTGCCATGCTTTACCCTCTCCTCCGTGGTTTCCAGCCCGTGATCAACGCAATTCCTGACCAGGTGGATCAGGGGATCCTTCATCTCTTCCAGGATCCTCCTGTCAATCTCAGTCTCCTTGCCAAGGATATTGAATGCAATCTCCTTTTTCTGATCCCTCGAAAGGTCCCTGACGAGTTTTGGAAGCATATCGACAACGGTCGAAAACGGATAGAGAAGTGTTGTTTTGATGTTTACCAGCAGGTTGTCGATCATCCTGGAAAAGGAACGCTGGAACTGGCTTATGTTGTTATACAGTTTATAGAGCGATTCATCCCGCGAATGAACATCCCTGAGTTCATTGATGTGGCTTTGCAGGGTCGCTTTGGCCGAGATCAACTCTTCTGTCTGGTTCAACAGGTCATTCAGCTTTTTGGTGGGAATCCTTACCGTACCGGATTGCAATGGCTTGTCTTCGGATTGGAAATCTGTCGCTTTGACGGGTTGCGTTACAGGCTCTGATATCTCCGGCTTGAATTCGGGAGGGGAGGGGAGACCAACCGATCCGGGCCGTGGTGCCATTGTGCATCTCTCCAGCCTGTTCTGAAGCACCTTGATGGCTTCTGTCCGGATTGTCTTCTCTTTCTTTTCAACCTCAGAAAGCATGACCTGGAGGGTATCCATCACTTTATGAAATACGTCAAAGATCTCCTGTGAAAGCTGAATTTTCTGATCTTTCAACAGGTGAAACACACTCTCGGCACTCTGGCATAATCTCTCAACATCGAGAAGGTTCACAGCTCGTGCAGCACCTTTCAGGCTGTGAAATTCTCTGAAGGTCCTTTCAATCAACCGGGGGTTCGTCTCAGACCTGGGATTCTGCTCTAGCTCAATCAGTCCATTGATGATGGCCTGATGGTGCTCGGCAGCTTCAACCTTGAAATCGACCAGAAGCTCCCTGAGAAATGCCTCCTGTTTGCTGTCCATAGTCCGGGTTATACGTTAAATTTCCTGATCGTGATCTTCAGGGTTTCGCCCAGTTTGCCGAGGTTCGCTGCAACTGTTTGTGTTTGCCTTGTTCCGGTTACATTCTGTTCGCTGGCTTGTTTGATATTTTCCATTGCAGGCACGATCTGATCCATTCCAGCCATCTGTTCGTTTGTGGAGGAGGATATTTGTAAAGCCGATTGTGCGGCTTCTTCTACTGTCTCGGCAAGCAGCTCAATCACCTCACCGCTTTCATTCGCAAGGGAGCTTCCTTTCTCAACCGCTTTGCTCCCTTGTTCTGTAGCCATTACAGCGTGACTGACCGACTTTTGAACCTCATTAAGAATTTCCTTCACCTGGGAGGTCGACTTCTTTGATTGTTCGGCAAGGCTTCGAATTTCCTGGGCCACTACCGCGAATCCTCTTCCCTGCTCCCCGGCCTTGGCGGCTTCAATAGCGGCATTTACAGCCAGGAGGTTCGACTGATCTGCCAGGTCGTTTACCGTAGTGGTTATATCTCCGATAACCCTGCTCTGGTCGGCCAGTTGGACAATGCTCTCCGCGATCAGGTCCATCTGTGATTTGATCCGGTCCATCCCTTCAATTGTCCTTCTGACAGCCATTTTTCCATTTTCAGCAACCTCGGAGGCTTTCTGTGAGTTTTCAAGGACTTTGATTGCTTTTTTGTTTGCTAACTGTGAAGTTTGGCGAACTTCTTCGATGGTGGTAGTCGTTTCAGCAACTGATGTGGCGGTCTCTGTGGCGCCGGTCGAGACTTCCGTTGCTGTCGTCAGGATCTCGTTGGCTGTTATATCAAGGACGTTTATTCCCTCGGTGATCTCCCTGGTCAGACTGCGGATAACCCATATTGCCCATGAGACCATCAGCCCGACTACCAGGATTGAGATAACACCCGGAATCCAGATCAGGATTCGGGCAGTTTTGCTCACACTGGCAGCCTCTGTTGTCAGGTTGTGTGTGTTAAGGTTCAGGTTTGCCTGGATGGCATCGATGGAACCTATAAGCTCTTTATACAATGGTTCCTGGGTTGTTGTTGCAAGACTAACCGCCTCATCCCTCTTATTTTCTTCCAGGAGCATGATAAGACGCTCCCGGTTTTTCCGGTATTCTGCCGACAATGCGACAACCTCTTTGTATTTGGTCAGTGTTTCCGGGGAAGTCAGAAGGAGTTGTTCCAGGTTTCCATGAATCGTGGTAATTTCATCGGCCTGGGACCTGATTTCGCTCTCGAGTTCGATCCGGTGGTTCAGATCATCCGTCATCACCATTTGCAGTGCAAGGGTATGGTTACTGTTCTGACTCGCTTTCATCCCGGTAAGGATGGTTGTAATTTTATGTGATTGTTCGATCTTTGAGTAAATCTCATCGATTCGCAGAGTCCCTGTTATTCCTGCATAGATGACGATTACCACACAGGCGAATATTGTTCCTGCACCGAGGTACAACTGGGCTTTTGTGCTGATGATAAATCCAGATTTCATGATCGTTTCTCCTTGATTTATTATGGTTGATTAGTTGATTATGTCTTTTTGCCGGTCAGTGATTGTTCCAGCTTTTTAATAAAACTTTTTCCGTCGATGATGATGACGGCATCATGGGTGACTCCAAGCAGATGCTCTGCCCCAATCCCATGAATGTTCGAAGGAACAGGCTTTATACTTGATTCAGCCATCACCGATGTGGGAAGGATGGCGTCGGTAAGGACCGCTACCTCATAGAATTCGTCGCGAAGGATAATCGCTTTCGTGGATGCTGTGATCCCCTCTTCTTTCAGGTTGAAAAATTTCTTCAGGTTGATTACAGGGACAATCCTTCCCCTCACATTCATAATCCCATTCAGGTACGCAGGAGTACCAGGTACAGGGGTCAGTTCATGAATGCTCAACGCCTCTGTAACAAATTTAGTTTCAATAGCATACTGTTCTCCGGACAACATGAACCCAAGTATCTCTCTGGTGTATAATTCAGCGGGATTCAACGTGTCGTCCTGTTTTGCAAGATTCTTCGCCCTGTATTTCAATAATTCCTTATCATCCATGAGGCCCAGATGTGTTTAAGGTGATTAAAAGACCCTTCAGGTGACCCGCTGTCATCTCTTCAGCTCCCGGGACCAGATCCTCATCCCTGAACCGTTGAAGCAGTTCGTGAACATTTTCTTTGTGTTTTCTCGCTTGTCTCTCTTTCCCGGCTTTTATTGACAGGGTTGCCATCTGGAAGTGCGCCAGCAGATGATCCGGGTCAAGGTACAAAGCCCTTTTCAACTGCTGTTCTGCCTGGGAAAATTCTCCCAGTTCGAACAAAATCATCCCCAGCAGGTAATAAACCTCGGGATTTGATCGCGCAAGCGGGATCAACTCCTCCGAACAACGAAATGCATTTTTCAGATCACCTTTGTTCGCATAATCTCTGGCAAGACTCAATCCCTCCGATACCGGATCTTTTGCGTCGGCCTTAAGTACAGAAGCTGAAACCACTGGCAAATCACAGGTATTCTCCTTAGGAACATCTGTTCTTCGTGATAAGGTGATGCGTTTGGGTTGGTGCTCGTTTTGGGAGATCCTGATGTTTTTAAGGTTTTTCTGTGGTTTATCGGTTTTTTGGTAAAGAAAGCAGTTGTTGAAGTTCACTTTGTTCAGAGGGTGAAATAATTCATCGGAAAGTTCCACCTGGCTTGTAATCAACCAACCCTTGTCATTCAATGAACGGTAGAATTTTTCACCAACAGCCCTGGCTGAATCAGGAGTAAAGTACATCAGCACATTCCTGCAGAAAATCACGTCCATCGCGTTTGTGTTGTTTTTGTCTGAAGGAAATGGATCATCGACAAGGTTTAGATGCTTAAATGTTACCATACGCCGGATCTTATCCGAAATCTCAAAATCCCTGCCTGCAGGTGTGAAGTACTTTTTCTGGGTTTCAGCGGGGGTCTCCCTGAACGACCATGGAGTATAAACTCCTTTGGTGGCTTTATCCAGAAATCTCCTGTTTATATCAGTTGCAAGGATGGTTATGTGCCATGATGCCAGGCCGGGAATCTCTGATAACATCATCGCAAGGGTATAAGGTTCCTCCCCAGAACAGCACCCTGCACTCCAGAACCGAATCGAACGGGATGTATGCTCCCTTTCGTTGATTATAGCAGGGACGATCATATCACGGAAGGCAGCCAGGCTTTGTTTTTCCCTGAAAAAATAGGTCTCCCCGATGGTTAGTTTTTCAGCCAGAACATCAAGTTGTTTTCCAGTCAACTTCAGCTCAAGAAGGCTGGTGGTAAAAGCTGTACTGCCCTCGTCAAAGCCAAGTTCTTCAGCAGCCAGGGCAAGGCCTGAAGAAAGGTCGTGGTAGCGGTTCTCAGGGAAATGAAGACCGAGTTTCTCTGAAACCAGTTTACTGACCTGCGCTATGCGGGAATTATACATCATAAACCACCTTGTCTTTTACTTGATCTTCAAGGCCTTCTTTAAATTAATTTCTTCTGTTGAGGATAAAAACTTTTCAGGATCGAAGATCTGGATCAGCCCATCTTCTGCCCTGGCAATGCCCTGGGCCTCAAGTTTCATGTCGGACAATCCTTGAGTGGTTAACTGGACTTGGTCACTTGAAATGACCCTATGGATCTCATCAACGACAACTGCGGTCCTCCGTGAAGAAGTCCGGATGATCAGGAACCGGTCGGATGCCGTGACTGGTCGTTCTGGAAATCCAAGTCGTTTTCTGAGATTAAGAACCGGAATGATATCCCCCCTGTAGTCTATGATTCCCAGAATAGAGGCTGGTGCATTCTTTAAAGGAGTTACCTCCACAGCCCTTACAACCCTCTCGACATGGCTTATGGGAATAGCAAGCAGCTGTTCATCAAGCGTGAAAGAGACCAGTTGGTTTTTAATATCCATAATGATTTCACAGGACAGGATTAGCCGGCATTAAAAATACTAACAATATTGTACGTATAACCCTCCAAGAGGTTTCAACTTCGGAACAATAAGGAAAAACGGAAAAGTTTAATTTCGCATTTCGCTACAAAACTACCTCGATACCTCACTACCTCAATACCTCACTACCTGGCTACTTTCTCCACCAGGTCAGCCATGCGGCAGGAGTAGCCGTACTCATTGTCGTACCACGAAATTAGTTTCAGGAAATTGCCTCCGATCAATTTTGTCATGCCCGAATCGTAGATGGAGGAGTGTGGATTGCCAACAATGTCCACACTGACCAAAGGCTCGGTGAGGTATTCGAGGATGCCCTTCATGGCCCCGTCAGCCGCCGATTTCATGGCTGCATTAACTTCAGCAATAGTTACATTGCGTGACAGTTCGCACGTGAGGTCAACCATCGATCCGTCTGGAGTGGGAACACGAATGGCAAACCCGTCCAGTTTGCCGTCAAGTTCAGGGATTACCAGTCCGATTGCTTTGGCAGCCCCTGTTTTTGTAGGGATCATCGACATGGCGGCAGCACGTGCACGCCGCAGGTCCTTGTGCGGGGCATCCAGGATGATCTGATCATTGGTGTATGAATGGATCGTGTTCATCAATCCCTGTTCAATGCCGAAATTGTCATTCAGCACTTTTGCCACAGGTGCAAGGCAGTTAGTGGTACACGAGGCATTGGAGATGAACTGCATTTCAGGCGTTATCAGGTCTCCGTTAACACCGAGGACAACAGTCAGGTCAACATCCTGAGGGTTGTCAGCCGGAACGGATAACAGGACTTTTTTCGCTCCGGCAGCAATGTGTTTGCCCATTTTCTCACGGTTTCTGAAGATACCTGTCGATTCAATCACGACCTCAACCCCGAGGGTTCCCCAGGGTAGGATGGCGGGATCACGCTCGGCCATTACTTTTAGTTTGTTCCCGTTTATTACAAGATAATCACCATCAACAACCACGGTTCCTGCGAATTTTCCATGTACAGAATCGTACTTGAATAGGTGTGCCAGGGTACTGGCATCAGTGAGGTCATTGATTGCAACAACTTCAACGTCAGGTTTGGTGAGAAGTGCCCTGTATGTAAGCCGCCCAATCCGTCCAAATCCATTGATTCCGACTTTGATCTTACCCATATGTATTGATTTTATTGAGTTTTAAATGTATCTTAGATAATGATGGCAAAATTAAGTATTTATCTCTTGGCGGAAAAATATTCTGCCTTTTTTTGAAATAGAAATGAAAAACGGTAGTTTCGCACTATCTTCTGATGAAAACAATTTTTATCATATCCGATGGCACCGGACGAACAGCGGAACAGACACTTATGGCTGCCCTCACGCAGTTTCCAAAATCGGCTGTCGATATCGTCCTGAAACCTGAAGTGCGTTCAGAAGTACAACTTGAGCCCTTGATTCTTGAAGTCAAACAAGCTCAGGGGATGGTGGTGCACACATTGGTTTCACAGGCATTGAGGGATAGTCTCGTGCGGATTACGCGGATCCATAACATCGATGCAATCGACCTCATGGGTCCGCTGCTGGGTCGTCTTTCACTCTATTTTGCAAATATCCCTTCACAGGAACCCGGACTGTTTTTTAACCTGAACAAGGAATACTTCAAGCGGATTGATTCCATGCAGTTTGCATTTAATCATGACGATGGACAGCGATTCTATGAGTACGAAAAGGCAGAAATTGTACTCGTGGGCGTCTCCAGAACATTTAAAACCCCACTTTCAATATATCTTGCCTTTAAAGGGTGGTTTGTAGCTAACTATCCTGTTATTTATGGCGTCGAACCTCCTGAAATTCTTTCACGGTTACCGGTGGGCCGGATCTTTGGATTGACAACAGAAGCCATGGATCTCTCCACGTTGAGATCCGTGCGTCAGTCCTACCTGGGAGGAAGTGGCGGGGAATACGCTTCTATTGAATACGTGAAAAAGGAGCTGAATTATGCCAGCAGCATCTTTTACGATCATGACTGGCCTGTGGTCTCTGTCACTTCAAAACCTATCGAGGAGATAGCTTCCGAGATACTGGCGATAAAACGACGCATCACTTCCGGAGATTAAAACGAGCGGTATATCCGGAGAATTCTCCAAAAGGCAGGATCTATCTTTCCGAAAAAGGTTTAACTTTGCACGAACCTCCAAATCTGTTTTCTGCCCATGTCAAAAACCAATTTTATCTTTGTCACCGGTGGTGTTACATCGTCTTTGGGAAAAGGTATTATCTCTTCATCCATTGCAAAACTTCTGGTATCCCGTGGCTTTAGTGTCACGATCCAGAAACTGGATCCCTATATCAACATCGATCCCGGCACCCTGAACCCATATGAACATGGTGAGTGCTATGTTACTGATGATGGAGCAGAGACGGATCTGGACCTCGGACATTATGAACGGTTCACGAACGTTCCAACATCCCAGTCCAATAACGTGACCACAGGTGTGGTTTATCAATCGGTTATTTCAAAGGAACGAAAAGGAGAATTCCTGGGGGAAACGGTTCAGGTTATCCCGCATATAACTGACGAAATAAAATACCGGATAAAACTTCTTGCCAACAGGGGGAATTTCGATTTTCTGATCACCGAAATCGGAGGTACCGTTGGTGACATAGAATCTCTGCCTTTCATTGAAGCTGTGCGGCAGCTTCGATGGGAACTTGGCAATGCCAGCGTTGTCGTTCACCTCACCCTGATTCCATTTCTGGCTGCTGCAGGAGAACTGAAGACAAAACCAACACAGCATTCTGTGAAGCTGCTTCAGGAACAGGGAGTGCAACCCGATATTATCGTTTGCCGGACCGAGAGAAACCTGAACGAAGGAATAAGGAATAAAATAGCGCTCTTTTGCAACGTAAGTCCTTCATCCGTCATTGAATGTATAGATGCGGAATCGATTTACGATGTACCAGTCCTGATGAAGCAGGAAAACCTTGACCTGGAGATCCTGAGAAAAGTTGATATCCACGACGCAAAGGAACCTGATCTGGATGACTGGAAACAATTCCTACATACCCTGAAGAACCCGAAAAGACAGATCAGTATAGGGTTAATTGGAAAATATGTTGAGCTGAAGGATGCATATAAAAGTATTAACGAAGCCTTTATCCACGCCGGCGTTGCCAATGAATGCCGTGTTGAAGTGAGATCGATCCAGTCTGAGTTCATTGATGATTCAAATGTTACAGATAAACTCAAAGGATTGGATGGGATTCTTGTTGCACCCGGTTTTGGTGAAAGGGGAATTGAAGGCAAGATCACCGCGATCAGGTATGCCCGCGAAAATAATATCCCTTTCCTTGGTATTTGCCTTGGGATGCAGTGCGCGGTCATCGAATTCGGCAGGCATATACTGGGATTAAAAGATGCTCATTCAACGGAGTTCAACAGTTCAACCCCGTTCCCGGTCATTGACATGATGGAGGAGCAGAAAAAGATATCCGGTCTTGGCGGCACGATGAGACTAGGCGCCTATCCTTGTCGCATGGAAAAGGGATCCCTCGTGGCTGACGTGTTCGGGGTAGAGGAAATTTCTGAACGTCACCGCCACCGGTTTGAATTTAATAATGATTACAAAGACCTTTACACTCAAAAAGGTATGATCCCGGTTGGGCTCAATGAAAAAGATAACCTGGTGGAGATCATAGAATTAAAAAATCATCCCTGGTTTATCGGCGTACAGTTTCATCCTGAGTACCGTAGTACTGTTGCCAACCCGCACCCACTCTTTGTCCGGTTTGTCAAAGCAGCAATGGATCATGCATCCGGAACTAAATAAAAATAAATAGATGAACAGAAACACGATCATCGGGCTAGTCCTGATTTTTGGAATTTTTATTGCTTATTCTTATTTCATGTCCCCTTCAAAAGAGGAGCTGGCCCGCAAACAGCAAAAAGCTGATTCACTGGCTATGGTGATGCAGGAACGACGCGACTCGATCATCCAGGCAGAAGCCGGCAGGGTAGCTCTCGAAGAGCTGAAGCAAGCCCAGGAGATGGAAAAGAAAGGGGAAACGATTGATAGCGCTGAGATGATCCGGATGCAGATCCATGATCAACTTGGGCGTTTTGCCAACTCGGCAACCGGAGAACAGAAATATTACCACGTTGAGACTGATCTTCTGAAACTTAGGATCAACTCGAAAGGAGGAAGACTGGAGAGCATTGAACTGAAAAAATACAAAACATGGGAAGGGAACCCAACCATCTTAATGAATCCCGACTCGCTGCATTTTGGTTTCTCATTCTTTGCGGGGAACCGGCTTATCAACACGGAACAGCTTTATTTTAAGCCTTTCTGGTCAGATCCGGACCCGGATGGTGGCGACTCGATATATGTAACCGGGCAGGACTCCATCCGTTTTGCCATGCGTCTTTACGCCAATGCCGGAGAGTCAGGTTATGACAGCGAAAAATATATTGAATACCTCTTTACTTTTTATGGGGATAAGTACATGGTAGGCTATCAGCTTAATTTTAAAGGGATGGCGAATGTGATGGATCCATCTACTAATTACCTGATACTGAACTGGAAAGAAAACCTGACAAGGGAGGAGAAAAGCCTCAAGATGGAGAGGATGAATTCCACAATCTACTACAAATACCTGGAAGATAAAGTAGACTACCTGAGTGAAACCGATGATGACGAGAAATTTCTAAAAAATGAAAAGATCCGGTGGATCTCGTTCAAGCAGCAGTTCTTCCTGACAACACTGATCGCTGATACCTATTTTGCCGAACCCCGCTTACAAACCGTTACATTGCCCTTTGAAGGAAACTACCTGAAATCGATGTATGCAGAGATCGGGATCCCGTTCTCACCTGTTGAAACAACCGCCATCCCAATGCGGCTTTATATTGGCCCGAATAAATATTATACGCTGAGGAAGTACCACCTGGATCTGGAAAAACAGATCCCGCTTGGCTGGAGCTTCTTCCTGATGGCCTGGATCAACCAGTATGCAGTTATCCCGGTATTCACATTCTTTGGCGATCTGGGGTGGAATTACGGGATCATCATCCTGATCCTTACGATCATGCTTAAAATCGTTCTTTTCCCGATCGCCTATAAAACCTATAAGTCATCAGCTAAGATGCGGGTGTTGAAACCCGATATCGATGAGATCAGCAAGAAATTCCCGGATAAGAAGGATGCGATGAAAAAGCAGCAGGCAACCATGGACCTCTATAAGAAGGCAGGCGTCAATCCACTGGCAGGTTGCGTCCCGATGCTGCTTCAGTTCCCCATCCTGATTGCCCTGTTCAGGTTCTTTCCTTCATCGATTGAGCTGCGGCAACAGCCATTTCTCTGGGCGACAGACCTTTCATCATATGACTCCATCTGGACTTTCCCGAATGGGTTCTCCATCCCGTTTTATGGAGATCATGTCAGCCTGTTTGCCCTTCTGATGACGCTCTCGAGCATCCTGTATACCAAGGTAAATGAACAGATGATGGTCAGTTCACAGCAACAGATGCCAGGGATGAAGACTATGATGTACCTCATGCCTGTGATGTTCCTTTTCTGGTTCAATGATTATTCTTCCGGACTCAGTTACTATTATCTTCTTGCCAATGTGTTCACGTTTGCCCAGATATACCTGATCCGCCAAACCATCGATGAAGGGAAACTCCATGCACAGATTGAAGCGAATAAAAAGAAGACAACGAAGAAATCAGGCTTTCAGAAGCGGCTTGAAGATATGGCGAAAAAGCGCGGATACCCGGTAAAGAAGTAAGGACACAGCATGCCTTGTCCGAAAAAAGAATCTTCTTTTTGATTAACCTTTTTTCTATTTTCCGAATAAATATAAAACCCATTGCGTGGTCGGACCATCACACAGTCCATCAGGTTTTACAATTTCTTTAGCATCCAACTGCAGGGCGGCAACAAGAGCCCGGTGGGATAAAATCCATTCGTTTGCAGAAGGCATGCGTCCTGCGCCTTTTAAAAATTCTTTTATCATGTAGAAAGAAAGAAAAATAGGTATCATTATTTGGTGCAGGTATCAGACAGGTGGCGGATGAGGCGTTTGATTGACGATTGACAATTGAAGGTGTGAGACGTGATTCGTGAGGGGTAGAAGTATTGATTTTTTTTGAGTGACATATAACCTTCCGATGCGAAACCTGATTAAGGGTAAAAGGAGGGGGTAATGGTAAAGACGATCGAGGTATTTTCCGGAAGGGTGGAGGGGAGGGAGCGGTTTCTGGTTTTCTTCCGGTATGACCATGAGGTCATCACGCTTGTGAAGTCCATTGCAGGCGCCAGGTGGGAGCATTACGGGCGATACTGGCATATTGCAGCAACAGAAGCGAACATCGGACGGTTAAGGAAAACTTTCGGGAGCCGGGAGGGGTATGATCTGAGGTTTTCCAGGGATCATCGGATCCTTAGGAACAGTATTATTCTCAAGGGAGTGAACCTGAGGATCATTGACGAAGAGAGCCAAGGGGTTCTTCGGCGGGTGCGTGAACACATGGAGCGTTGCCGGTTTAGTTGGTCGACGGTTAAGACCTATCTGGGCATACTGGTCACGTTTAGCAGATTTATAGGTCCAAAGCGCCTGATTGATGACCTTACCGGGGAGCCGGAGCGGTTTATGACGGAGTATATTATCAGGAAGGGGTATAGTTTTTCGTATCAGAATCAGTTTATCAGTGCTTATAAGATTTTGGTTCAGGATGTTTTAAGGAAAGGGGAACCGGTGGTAAGTGGG